>Ga0247834_1006857_pt1 | contig 12474 bp, 13 predicted proteins | sample LaCruzMarch2015__8_FD_187118 | JGI IMG/M metagenome (GOLD analysis project Ga0247834, IMG submission 187118) | Freshwater microbial communities from meromictic Lake La Cruz, Castile-La Mancha, Spain - LaCruzMarch2015_12m | ecosystem: Environmental > Aquatic > Freshwater > Lake | place: Spain... | reverse complement strand
AACCCCAACCCCAACCCCAGTAGAAAAATATATGGTATTTCTGATGGTTGAGATTTTGACAACAATTAGTAAATAATTGATAGATTATTTTTCAAATCAATACTGCAATCCTTAAATGATAGTCGGAAGAGAGATAGGTTTAAATGAATTTCCACGTGCTTTTAGATTTTTCTTCATTCTCATTTCCTTAAAGTATATTGATGGAATTTTCTTATGATAAATGCATGAGTATTGATTGTTTAAGCGATTCATTTTGGATATGCCGATAGAGCATCCTGAAAGAGGCTTAATTCTATCATTTATAAAGGATCTTTTGGATTTTCTCTAGCATGCCTTTTCGATTATTATGGTCTCCAAGGAGTTATCAGCATGAACTAACTGCTTATGTGTATGTAGTTAAGGTTCTGAAAACAATGGAGAAGTCTTTGCGGGAGTTATTGTAATTATTGTCTGGGGAAAGGATAGAACATCATCTCCAGGGAAAGAAAAGTGAGCTGAGGAAGTCTTGGAGGAGTGTCGATAGTACTGCAGGGCGAGCAGAAGAAGAGCAATCAGTGGAAGAAGACAGGAGATAGCTTGTGCATGCATTGCGATAATATGCATGTTTGGTAATGGTTATGATGGCTAATATTTAAGTCGGAGCATTTCTTAGCAGATGTGATATGATCAGCTTTTGTTGACGAGGTTCTCGGCTTCAACGTTAACTTCACGGGTAGCTTTTCCCTTTCTGCCAACAACTTTAGCAGTGTTCTTGGTGAGGATACGTTTTTCGGGGTCATGCATTTCGCTGAGCTTATTGAAGTCAACATTGGGTCTTTGGATGACCTTGATTTTGCGGACCTTAACGTTCTTGACGGGGTAGATGGGGGAGACCTCCTTGGTGATCTTCTTTTCGATAACCTCACTGGTGAAGAGGTTAAGAATTTGGGTAGCGTTGGATTTGGAAACCTCCTTGGCAACGATATCATTGATGCGTTTGCGGATAATCTTTTGTTGGGATGAAAGAGCGTAGTTGGTTCTGCTCTTTTGGTTGGGGGATTCCCGAGTGAAGGCAATAACAAAGACTCTAATGACATATCCGTCAGCAGACTTAACGTCTTGAACGGCTTCAATGAGAGTTTTGCGCTTTTTGATGAGGGAGGAGAGTTCATCTCTGGTCATATCAACTCCGTAGAAGGAGGTGATGGCTTGTCTGCCTTCAGTCTGGTCGACAATAAGTTTGATTTTGCGCCAGTGGAATGTGTCTTGTCCTGGGGCGAGATCGGCTTGCATTTGAGTAACAACTCTACCCTTGATGCTGTCTTCGACTTTCTCTGAATAAAGCTTGAGTTACTTAGACCTTGGGTTCTATTAGCGCAGGTGAATCCGAATGATTCTGACTGGAAGGGAGCGGGAGCTTTCAACTCGAACCACTCCTTGCGTGAGAGTGAATCAACAACTTTCTTCTTTTGGCCTTTCTTACCATAGTTCTTTTTACTCTTTCCAATAGCCATCGATAATATTAAATATTTTATCTATTAAAATAATCTTTAATCACATTAACATCATTCTTCTTGATATGGCAAACTAATGAGAAAAAACCCATTTTTTTGCAATGCATCCTTACCAAGAATTAATTTATGGGATTTATGAGTTAATTTTAATGATTAATTGCTTGAAAATAATCTAATCATCTGATTCATTTCTTATAGATTTCCTAGAAAGGCATCAATAGATTAACTATCATACTTTTGAGAAATTTGATTATTAGACCGATGTAAAGTAAAATCTCTTTAGATTACTTCCATGATTCTCTAAAAGCCAGTTAGATTTAGACATATACTTTTACCTTAAAAATAGGATATTCAGTCATTGATGTCTCAAGATATTTCTAAAGGTTAGAGCAAGCATCTTCTATTATCATTTACTGATCTCCATTTGTTTTTGCTTATAGGTAGAATTTTGTCACAATCAAAATAAACTGTTATTTTCATGGTCTTTTAAGGAAAGTTACTTAATCGGATACCTATCACAACTTTGTTCATCTAGAATACAATAGATTAATAGATCTTAAGAAATGAAGATCGATATCCTTCCTAATGGGATTTATAATAATAGTGGTCAGGGAGCGGCCGGAAAGCGGATGATTCCTGAGACGGCAAAGAATGAAATTAACATTTCAGCCCAAAAAGACTCACTTCTTCCCTCCAGCACCCATCTTTCAAAACAAATCTCAACTAGTCCTTAGTCCTTTAAAGGACGGGAGCAACCTCAAACACTTTTACAGACTCCTGATAGTCATTCTCCTAAGACAAGTGCTCGTTCCTACTGCCCATCTCAACCTCTAGGCATCAGGATCTATTAAAAAGATATATCAGTCTAAGATGAAGAGGAAATGAATTTTCTTTAGAGGGAATTAGAGGGATCAAAGCTTCAGTAGTCAACTAAAGTGAGTTTGAGATTAATCGTAACACAAAAACTAAGATAAAAGGATCCAAAATGTTCAGGTCTTTACTTGAAGGCACTTGAGTAATATGAATCATCAAAGATGGGCTTTATTTGAATTACTTGGAGCCAAGGTGCGAAATAAAATAGATTTGATTATTTTATTATAATATTTTCTACCACACATGGGTGCTAACAAGACCCTTCTTATGAAGCGCAGACTTGCCAAGAAGCAGAGGCAAAATCGACCCCTCCCCAACTGGTTCCGCTACAAAACCGATAACAAAATTAGGTATAACGCCAAGCGTAGACACTGGAGAAGAACAAAACTAAAAATCTATTGATTCACTCTATTTAAAACTGGCATTTATTCTTTATGTATCAATCAAGCACTTATCTATTTACATATTCTCATATCTATCATTATACTTTTTGACCTCAAAAACATGCATCATGCATTTCTTAGGAAAAGAAAAATTATGGGGAAGAGCAGAATTAAGTCAGAAGAGTAGTCTTAATGAGTAAAATATGCCGTCTAATGTTGTGTTATACTTAAATAATCTAGTTTTTTTGATTTTTTGTCGTTTGAAAACTGTGACTAATGTGATGGAAAATGAAACAATCTATAAGAGCAAACATAGATAATAAGATTGATCCTTATGATTTGAATTCATGGCTGGCCGTCTAAATAATGGAATTTTTTATTTAAGACCTCTATTTTTTTCTATCTTGGATTTATTTGTTTTGAAAAAATTGGAAGCTAAATTACTATCAAATTCAAACTCCTTGTTTAAATTAATAGTGGAGATCTTTCTGATGATTAATAACTAAGTAAGCGTGAATTAACCTATCCGTTCGGGATAACTTCTTGCTTGGATAAAATATTAGACAGCATTTATGCTGATTAAGCCATATGGAGCTCAAAGAGGATTTGTCGGTACAATAATCAACTAATCTAAGTAAAGTTCTCAAAATAATCGGCTTAAAGCTTCTAAATGCTGAGAAAGAAAAGGTCTACCTGAATTTCGCTAAGCATAATAAATAGCTTTATTTTGGTGGATAGTTAATTATATGACTTTTATTAGTGCTATAATAGCTATTGCATGAAGAGGACTGAATGAAATCAACTTGGTAAGAAAAAGTATCACTGACCAAAACTGTTTAGTTGTCTAAAATTTCTGTTTTATTACACAAATAATAAATGGTACTGAAGTATTGTTAGATAAAACCATTGATTGATTCATTTAAAAATTGAACAAAAATAATCACAAACATATCTATACTCAGACCAATACCATTTTCTTAAGATCTTTCTCGAATACCAATGAAAGATCTTCATTGGTAGAATTAACCCATTTATCCGATTGCCAATTATACCTTTGCGGACCTGTCAAGGTGCTACTATACCATAGTTGCCGATTGGGTGTTTGGGTATTTATAACTATCGTATGCTGTTTCTTTTTCACTGTTAGAATATTGGAAGAGTTTGAGATATCAACATCATGTGTTTCGTAATTCTAGGCGATCTAGGTGAGCTTATCGAGCTAGATCAATGCAAGACGAAGGAATTATGGCTATTGAAGAATGCTGAATCTGTAGATTTGTCGGATATTTCGTAGTATCATCATTATTATTAAAAATACTATGATAGGCTTTGAATATTTCAGAGTTTATATTGGAATATGGTAAATATTGTAAAAAAGGGAAAGAGAAATTATAGAATACCAAAGATTTATTTAATAGTAATTATGGGATGAATGCTAAGAGAATAACTTTCAAGGTTAGTAAATGATAATTATAGATAAATTTATGTAATAGTTACCCAATATAAAAGCTCTATACCAGCGTAAGTATCTACAGCAAGACAACTCCCTTGTTTTTTCTGAACTAAAAAATCATCATAGCACTTATTTCAGTAGAACTCAAAGACTTTGCGATCGAATAAGTGGAAAGGAAGAACCAACTCGAAAACTCTCCTGTGTGAAGGTGATCAAATAGTCTCAAACTACCTTTGTTATTGATAATTATGAAGAAAAAGGCCATTCATTAAGAAGGAAACCTTTGAGTTTCTATTAAAATAATATGGATCGAGTAGGAACTGCTCATTCCTCATAAAAATTATCTTCGAAAAAGGAAATGTTAAAACATATGTTAAAGCTTTCGCAACAGGATTTACTTGAATTACAATCAAATATTGGTGGCGAAAAATCTCTGATGGGACTAATGAACCGATTTTTTATTAAACGCCATGATACTAATAGAAATAATCGGCAGGCAAAAGGGAATAATTAATTTAAGCCTATGAGAAATATCCTTAAAAGATATAGAGAAGATTCTGAGAAATCCAAAACACAAAGGGCAGCAAAGATATATTAGCCTGTTTTGCATCCTTCAAGCCATATTATTAACATGCGGAAGCCAAAGGAGAGAGATCTAACGCCTTGGATAGTTCAAGATCCATAGTTTAATTGATAAATGTGCTTTTTTCTTTTAACCATTTGATATTTCTAAGGCTGTTTGCTCTATTGGGATTGAAGATTTATTCAAGATTATTGGAAGTTATTTTGAATAGAATGACAAATCATTGATTTGGATATAATTTAAAAAATATTTAAATGAGCTTATTCGACCAAGACTGCATCACCTATACCCAAGAGGGACGTATCCTCCAATTAGAGTATGCTGCTAAAGCAGTTGAGAGCGCCGAGTAGTTCATCAATAATCAAGGACAGTCGTCGGTGTAAAATGCAAAGATGGAGTTGTTCTCGGAGCTGAAAGGCAAGTCTTCTCAAGACTGCTTGTCGAAAATACTGGCAGGAGAATTTACAATGTAGATAAAGCTATTGGTATGGTTCTCGCCGGTAAAATTCCTGATGGACGTCATCTCATGAGCTATGCTCGCAGTGAATGCAATAAATACTTCAAAGATTTCGCAGTCCCAATTTCAGGAAAAACTCTGAGTGACCGTCTCGCTCTTTATCTTAATGCTTTTACCCTTTATAACTCAGTACGTCCCTTCGGATCAACTGAAATAATTGCATCATATGATAAGCTTGACGGATTCGGTCTTTATATGCTCGAGCCATCTGGTCACTATTTCGGCTACTCCTGCTGCACTACTGGCAAAGGTCGTCAGACTGCCAAGGCATAATTTGAGAAAACTGATTTCAGCAAGCTTACATGTGAATAGGCATTATTCTATGTTGCCAAAATGTAATTCTATATCTATTCAGTTTGAATCTTACCCATGAAGAATCTAGAGAAAAGAAATACGAATTTGAGCTCAGCTGGATTAGTGAAAAGACTAATTTTATTCATCAGTCAGTGCCTCAAAATCTGATTGATGCTGCAGTAGAAAAGGCCGTTGCTGCTATTGAAGAGGATCAAATGGGTTGAAAATTGATGGTTATGTCTCATTATCATAATTGTTTATTGCTTTTAGACAAGCAGCACATAATATAATACCATAAGAGAGAGATGAAGAGTCGTATACCGCGAAAGATGAAGCGATACCTAACATAACCATAAGAAAATGCAACATAAAATAAGACGCGATATGGTAACCTCACTCTCAAAGAACTAAAACTTCAGGTAGGAACGATGGAGCGATACAATGAATCGGTAACTCCTCATATTTAACTGAAATATAACTCTACCGAGAAGGGTACGACTGCTTTTGTCCCACTACAAGCGAAAATACAGCATAAACGAAATGCATTGAAGAGATTGCCTGAACTGTCGAACACTCCTGCACCCAGTAACGGTAACGAAGCACCTCGCTCCCTACATAATCCTCTCTTCAAAAATGCAAACCCTCTCTTCGTAGTCAATACGCTCTTTCGTAAACCCTTCATAACGTAGAAATCATGAAAGATGACATAACTTTACACGAATCTGTCCCACCAAAATAAGCCAGCCGTCCTAAGCCGGAACTTCCAATTCAACATCGTAAGAAAGGGAGCTGTTCGTAATTTGATAATATCACCGCAAAAAGTGTGAAGATGTACAGACCTCCTCGCATACTCGACAATGAACTCAATCGGATGGCACAACAAACTACTTTTTCTAGAAGAAAAATATATTCTGAAGAAAAGACTAGACCCAAGATCGAGAAAGATACAAATCTCCTCACTTTTTATCGACCTAAAGAGTATGAGGAAGCGAATGAATTTTTATGATCTATTTTTCCGGTTAATTCTTTTCAAATAACTATACTTTTTAATAGGAGCAAACATTTTTGAGATAATTTGTGTTATGATAAATGTAATAAGGACATAGAGGTAGTAATAATATTAGACAAGTCACTTTCGCTTTGATGCGCTTTTTGTAAGTGGTCCCTTACTGCTGCGTTATTCTCTTGGAAATTTACGCAATCGAGCAGCAAGCTTATCATAAAGTGTACGATTGACAAAATTTTGGGAAAAAAAGATTCTTTGAAATTTTTTATCCGATTGTTATCCAAGGAATACTTCTCTTGCTTCTTATATTTATCTTTTTCCTTGCCCTCCTGTCTCATATAAAAATGCATCAGTGAGCTTAATTGATTCAGCATCTTGAATTTTAAACCAAGGATGGGTCATTATCTCTTTAATTCCTTTGAGAGAGCCGATGCGATGATTGGGGTTCTTGGCAAGAAGGCCGCGAATCAAGGATTTAACTTATTTGCTCACTGCTGGAGTTTTAGGAAATTTAGGCTCAGAATGAAGAATTGCTTGAAAAATCTACTATTTCTTGGGTGCATAGAAAGGAGAGCGACCAAAAAGTAGTTCATAGAGCAGAATGCCTAATGCATAGAAATCGATTTGATAGGAATGTCCAGATCTTCATGAATAAATAGTTACTTTGTAAGCATTTATGGAGCCATATATTCTGGGCTTCCGCAATATGAGTAAGTTATTTAGTCCTCGTCGATATCGGGTTTGGACAATCCAAAATCAGTGATTTTGATGCGTCCTTGAAGATCGAAGAGAATATTTTAAAGTTTTATATCTCTGAATAAAATGTTATTTTTATGGAGGTAGTCCAGACCTGAAAGTATTTGATTTATCACATATTTTGCTTGAGATTATGGTAAAGTTTTTACACGTTGTAAATAGTTATAAAGATTTCCATTTGGGCAATATTCTAACCCGAAAACTATGTAGTTTTTTGTTTCAAAAGCATATAATAAATCGATGAGATTCTAATGTTTGATACTAAACAATATATTTTTTTAATTTTCCAGCATCTTTACCTTCTTTGCTGTAGTAATCGTATCCTTTCTAATAAATTTTAAAGCACAATATTGACTATCCAATTTACACCTCCCAAGATATACCTGAGAAAATCCTCCACTGCCTAAAAAGCGAGTGATCTAAAAATCTCCAAATTCAAGGGATTAATAGCTGATAGGGCGTCTGAGAAGTACAGGCGTTATCGTGAGTTCACGAATGCCATGACTTGAAAGATCTTAGAATCTTCTTTAATCTTTACTATTGATCAATTAGCTAAGATTGTAGTTAAATGGTACTGTTTAGAAGCCCATCATTCCGAAATATGAGGTTTTAGACCTCTATATGAATTATATGATTGTTTTTTAGAACTAGCTACCAATTAGGCTCAGTTTTTGTGAAAGAACAAAGTGACGGGAGAAGGACTTGCGGTCGGGTAGAAGAATATTGATGCGTATACTTTACTCCCCAAAGTTATCATCCTCGGTAGACTGTAGTTGCTCTTTGATTTTAGAGCTATCTCCTCGCATTAGCCGCAATTTATCCGCGTTAAAGGATTTTTAGTTGGGGGTTGAGATGTAGCTAAACATCACAGATTTTTAATGAGGAGTGCCGAGTGTTGTCTTATTGACAAGATAGGTCTTCCCGTGTGCTCCACTTTTCTTGGCATACTCAAGAGGACGTGATCCTGTTTTGCCTAATGGTTTGCTTTCTTTCCTTGGCTACAAGTAGGACTTGAAATTAGAAAGGTCATAAAGAAGGTCATGGGTGCGGGCTTATGGTGAAGTTAGCTTTCGCAGCACTTTGGCCGATTTCGATTTGTTGCTCTCCATAATGGAAAAGGGAATAATAACGATTTAAATATAATTCTATGGGTGATTCACCTTAGCAAGTGACTTTGATTTACCCTAATAACAAAACATCTTTCTTATTGGTAGCAATGCATCATTGGAATGGGTGAAACTATTTTTTGTTTTATCTTTTTTGTGAAGGATAATGGAAGTAACATAAAATATGATATATTTAACTCTATTGTAGTTTTATAGAAAGATTTGAAATACTTGTTTTAGGTATTGGAAAACCGATTTTTCTTGATTATTTTACTTTCTATTTAGATGGGTAATTTTTAGTAAGAAAATTTCTAGGTTTTTCAATAGAATATGAGATATTTTATTGTCAATATGGAGTAAATAGTAAATAAATCATGATTAGTAATGAAAATATGAGATGCAATTTATATAAAAGAAACTATTTTCTTTCTTTTGGATCATTAAAAGTCAAGGAATGTTTAATTTATCGATCATTCACCTTTATAGATCTTTTCCACTTTAAAATTTATCCCATCTTTTTTATTTTGATCGATTACTTGCCTAACTAATAAAAATAATTGTAAATAATAAATTAGTCCATCAAATGGTGACAAAAGTTATTATTAATCGATGATTTTACTACGAAGAGAGTATTGTTTATAATTTAAATTAGCATGATAAGATAAAGGCGAAACATAATGCGAAAACAAATGCGCGCATCTGAGCTTGGAAAAAAATTTGCACTTACACGTAAAGCTCTAATTGATGGTCCTATAACAGTCTTCAGAGAACTCGATCAACAAATAAGAAGAGCTTCAGGTAACCCCTCAGCTGATTTTGAAGTAATTCTTGCACTCAATAATTGTGTGTCCAATCACCCCAACTAATAAAACATTTTCATCCTTATAGGCAATTACATCTTAGATCACCCTGACTCAGTGCCCTACTTCCATCACACTATAGTTTAGGCACCTTATATGCTATAGAATACACTATGGTGTCTTCATCTAATTGCCAATTTTTATTCTCTTAAATTGAAGGATGGCTATCCTCGAGAGGAGTTAGTCGATAAATTGGACTCGATTTTGGGTGCTGCAGATAATATTTGTAATCAGTTGCAGACTTTTCAGATGTAATAAAGTCGAAAAAGATAAATGCAAAAATATTTGTTGATTATCACCTATAGATTACTGTAAATGAATTATTTGCCAACAGATTCTTAGAAACTAATAAAGTATACTCTTTAAATTATTCGAAATTATCCAAAATAAGATTTTGATAGCGAATTTTTATCAGACTTTTTCGCACTCTTTTATCTATTACAAAAAAACGAGGAATTTCTGTAAAGATGCAAGTTAATGGAGGACATAACTATCTGTTTCTAAAAAATCGCTTTGGACTGTTTGAAAAAATTGCCACAATGTCGATAGGAATGTATTTAACTTCTTAGATTTTTGATGATTCGCAATAACACAACGAATTTTGCACAAAATATCTTTTCTCGAACGTTAATATTATAGCTTCTTTACCTATTAGATTAGATCCCTTATTTAAAGTCTGCAATATTGTCTTTCTTAGGAGAAACGATGCACGCCTTATAGACCTCTGAACTAATTATCATGCTTGAAATGAGGGTTCACGTAAAACTGACCCAAGGCCTTGAAGAGTCCATCCATCGTGAAGACCCTATTCAACTTTAAAAATGTCTTTCATCTATCAACTTCCTTCTCACTCGCCTTCGAGAATCAAACGAATAAAAACTCCTTCAAAAAGTGCTTAGAGACATTTAGAATGTTGACTTCCATCTAATGGTTGAGGGATTGGCGAATAATTAGCAAAACAGTACAATCACCAATCTGCTTGATCATGTAATCGACGAATTCTACTCTGAGTAACAAGAGTTATGATCCTTTTAATTACTACTATCTTACGATATCTTTCTAGGGATGGGGTATGGATTGGAATCGTGGTTGAGTTTTGCCACGGGAAAGAGGGTGAATAAATATAAATATAATACTGTATGAGTAGGCAATCCTGGAGCACCGAAGTATGTTTTGATTAAGCAAGGAAGATAGTGCGATTTGCAGACTAGTTGGGGAGTTCGGCCTAAATGACTGGACCAAAATCGCTGAAAAACTTAGAGAGAACTACGGGATCTGTAAGAGGACAGGGAAGCAATGTCGATAAAGATGGTACAATCACCTTAACCCTGCCGTGAATAAGAAGCCTTGGGACGAATAAGAAGAGGGAAGACTGTTTGCCCTTCATAGAGCACACGGAAATCGATGGAAGGACATATCCAGGCACTTTCTCGGTAGGTAAAACATCTTCCAATTAGAACGGATAACGATATAAAAAATCACTTTTACTCGACCCTGAGGCGCAGTTTAAGAAGGCTCAATAAAATTTCAGGAGAAAAAAACTCGACTTCTCAGATGAGAGAAATCAAGCCTTCTGTTTTATCTACAATCATGAATCATATCTATGATCATGCTCATCTTCAAGACGACGACCTTCTCCGCACTCTTAGAGGTATATCCCTCTAACCAAGATCTTCCCTCTCTTATCTTTGATTTCGCAAACTTTAAGCCTGTGAAGAACAATCTAAGGGGTTCGAATCTAGACCAAGCCAAAGATCGAATTGCTTAGATATTTGCTCTAATTGCCCGCTTTAAGTAACTCAAAACTAATCCAGCAAAGAGTACGAACGAAGCAAACTCATAAAACATAATTAGAAAAGAAAACGGCAAGTTAAAAAGTAAGCGTACTAGACTATCATGTAATTTTCAGCTACAGGAAACGGATAACAGTTGGCACAAAAAATCTGTAGCGAGACAACACTCCGATAGGCGTCGCCGATTCAATCTGACTCATAATAAAGCTGCTAGTACGAGGTTAAGCTTGAATACTGCAGTAGCGAGATCAATGAGCTCGAGCACAAGGGCAAACTTAGAGCCATGTCACTGTAAGCAGAAGATGTTGAGTAAGCATCCATGCCAGCCATGCAAGAACCTGAGGTTCTTTCGATCATGGCTGAGTAGTCAGGACTGGACCTAACTGTGGTGGGAAAACATTGGTCTCCTCAGAGTTGGGAAAGAGAGAGTGACCTTAAGATATTCGTGGATGAGGTGTTGTAGATAAACTACGATTAATGATGGTTAAATTTTCGTTTGGAAGGTAAGGGTTGCGGGTAATAAATATTAATAATATTGAAGTTTCACAAATGTTTAAGAATACATACCAGTCTGGGTTCCTATCGATCCTATACTCGATAGGAAGCAAACCGCTGCAAATTTGGGATAAGCAGAGTACGTGCTCCCTGACGTAGTCCACAACGGGCATATAAAGAGACTGACCGACCAAGATATCCAATCATCAGTACTGGAAATTATGGGTACTAACGTGACCACTGCCTTCATCACCTGCCCACAGAATGAGAGCGAAACACTAGGCATCAAACTCCCCTTCCTCGTTATGATCATCAAAAACGTAACCACCATCACATCCAGTTAAAAAAATACTTCACATTCGAAGTGCAAGTTCTTGATGATAAGAACGTTCGAAGACGCTTCCGTGCCTCCAATTATCAGTCAACTACAAGGGTTAAACCCTTTATCTGCACCATGCCCATGAGGCTGGATGAGGGATGGAATCAGATTCAGTTCAATCTTTCAGATTTTACCCGCAGGGCTTACGGTAGCAACTATATAGAAACTTTGCGAGTGACAATACATGCTAATTGTCGTATTCGTAGAATTTACTTTTCTGACCGACTATACTCCTAGGAGGAACTTCCACCAGAGTTCAAGCTCTTCCTGCCTATTCAAAAGCAGCAGTGATAACAATATCATACTGTATACAGTTCATAATTTTTATGCTCTAAAGCAAGGGAATTGGGTAGTTTTGGATTTTTTTATTATTTTGGGATAAATTCTTTTTAAACGAAAAAGTATATGAAAGAGATAGTTAATAGGCTTTATCTAATACTTTTTTGCTTTCACATTTATATATTCATAATTTATTGTAAAAAT
>Ga0247834_1006853_pt1 | contig 12480 bp, 8 predicted proteins | sample LaCruzMarch2015__8_FD_187118 | JGI IMG/M metagenome (GOLD analysis project Ga0247834, IMG submission 187118) | Freshwater microbial communities from meromictic Lake La Cruz, Castile-La Mancha, Spain - LaCruzMarch2015_12m | ecosystem: Environmental > Aquatic > Freshwater > Lake | place: Spain... | reverse complement strand
GCTTGAGAAATTAGTAGCTGATGGAGCAGAGCTCAGTGTTGAAGATCAAGCAAAGCTGGAGGTTCTGCAGAGTGCTAAGAATACGAAGAATGAAGCTGATCGATTGTATCAGCAAAAGAGATATCAAGCGAAACGCCAAAAAAGACAAGAAGAAGCTGCAGTAGAGTCGCACCCGATGATGAAATTACTTGTCAACGCCGGCGACAACAAAAGAAACTCATCAAAGCTCATCCAACTTGTATCCGACGGCACTCTGAAGATAGTGCTTACGTCATACTTTGTCACTGGACAAACAATGAAGCTCTCAGATAAATTCCTCAAAACTGTTGATGGCTGCAAGGAAGTATCACGTTTTGTTATATTAACTTGCCTGGAGCACCACATCCCTGACCTTTCAACAATGAAAGATGAGATATCGGCTACGAAACCTCTGAGTATGGACAACAGCAATCACGCGCAACAGATCATCCAACAACTATTCCCGGAGTGACCTTAGCACCCGGCCACTATTCAGGTGTTACCGACTTCTGTCGATAGTTTGGATAATGATCAACTTTAGCGACACATCATCCGAAATTTCATGCCTTTCTCTTAACTTATAAATCAATTAGGGTAAATCAGAGCAACACTAAGCTGTCCTCCTGAAGAAAGTAGCTCAAAAAGAGAAGTAGGGTGCGATACCCATGCCAACCATTGGTCCTAGCAAGCTGATCAAGAAGGATACGTGATCTTGTGCAGTCAGGGAATGTGGCAGCACTCTCAACCTGTGTCTCTGACTCTTTGTGGTCAATATTATACAAGTCATTAAGCATGTTACGCATTGTGAGGTCACCTGATACCATCACATCAGCACGCCCAAGATGGTAAACGAGGCATTCGCCAGCCACCCAAGGCCCAACGCCGTCAATCTCCATTAATCGTCGGGCTACATCACGGTCTGACATAGTCGCAACATCGGGAAGCCCATCTGATCTACGTGCCCGCTTCACAAGTTCGATGATAAACCTGCCCTTGCCAGAACGATTGCCATTTTTGCTGAGAGCACCAAGAGAATATCTGACGCTGACTTTCCCACCAGTGCCCTTCAGGTGGGCACGACAAGCTGTGAGATAGGCCTCCGTACCCTCGTTCTTGCCACAACCAACCTTAATAAATGAGTCGTCATCAATTGCACAGAGATGGGGCAGACCCCATTTGTCGCATGCATCAACAATGACGCCAATAAGGGATGGTGGGAAGATAAGCCTCCCAAGATTAGCTTCAAGTAGAATTCCTCCACCTTTTCCATCAAGCAACTCACAAGCGGTTGGAGCCATACCAGAATCATATTCTCCACACTCCGCCATCTCAGTAGCAATTCTCGCAAGAACGGAAGTACGCTGGGCTTGTGGCATTACCTCGATGAGCGTACCTGCCTTAATTGCAACCTTTCTAAGGAAAGAATTTCCAGCGTCAATGCTGATCATCGAAAAGGTAATTCCGTGGAAGAGGTAATCGAAGAGACGAACTTTGGTCGCGGGTTTAGCAGCAAAACTTTCCACTTGCATGTAAATTGCGTCAACACCAACACGCGTGATTATCCGCTCGAGCTTTGGATCATTGCAGAGCTGACGGACTCCCACCTTCACAGATTCATGAGTGAGCCGAACAGGCGGGGTCGCACTTGAGAACTCCCACAGTTTGTCTTTCTCAGGTGGCATGAGACGTTCCGTCTTAATATCGTCTGTCTTAAACAGCCACTGTCTGATAGCGATACTAGCTTTTCCTTCGAATGCCGCTTTCTTGGCTGCGGCATACTGATCATTACTTCGTTTGTTACGTTTCGTTTTATTCAGAGTCTTGAGCTCAAGCTCAACATTTCTTGTCTCCTCATCATCATCAAAATCATCATCATGGTAGTCAATGTCTGACGCCTTCCTTTTCCCCTTAGCACCTTTGCCTGTCACGCCCTTCTTCTTCTTCTTCTTAACAGTAATGCCACCAGAAGAACTGTTGCTCTCTGCTTCAATTTTATCATACAGCGGGTATTCCACCAACTCCTCCCCTTCGTTGTATACACTTATCGTCTTACTAGATTGAAGTGCATTGGCATTTGTTAAATCGTCCAATGCGGAATGCCATGCAGCATAAGCTGCACCGGCCTTAGGCCTCTGAGCACCCTTCTTATTTCCCCCGTGTACACTCAGTATTGCAGCAAGATCAACCTTTAGCAAAGCCTCTTTATATCTGGTTGCTTTTGGAGCCAGGTATGTGCGAAAGAAATTTCCAGCCAGCTATGGTAATGCGATGAAATTTGTCCAACGATTCAGGAAAAGCTCGGAAGGGAAAGAAAGGGCAAGAATCGGAATTACATTCGAACGAACTCACCCGGATATTAGCAAATTCACCTTCCTCAATTGTTGCCTGTGCATAGACTACGACGAGCATTAGTTCACTCTGTCGCTGCCCTGGTCGATCAACACGACCCTTCATCTGCTCCAGCACGTCACCAGGTGTTGGTCTACACACAATTGAGTCAGCATCATGCTGCATATTGATACCGGACGATTCGGAACCTATTGTGGCCAGGATCACATCGAATCCAGTAGCACGAGTTTTTGAAGAAACCTCTGACCACGATACTGTGATCAGGTTCCGTCCACGCAGAGCTGTACGAAATCGTGCCTTTTCGTCCTCAGTGTTGGCAAAAACGACTGGCCTTCTTCCTTTCTTTAGAAGTCGCTGCACCTGTGTTGCAATCGCATCGGCTAGTGGAGACGTTTGTGCACCCTTACACCCCTCCCATAGATCACCACGAAGTAAGTGCTTAAGATCGGCATGAAGTTTGAATCCAGATGGATCGCCGCGATTCAGACCATCACGCTCCCATTGATTAATCCTTCGTCGATACGTCGAGTAATCGGCCAATGAAACAGACCCATCGAGCATTTCCCATGATCTATTTGTGATGGGAACTTCACAAACAATGTGTTCGTGCACAAGAGCAGGCAAATACTCGATGGTCCGAGGTAGCGGCGATCGCAACATACGTACCTGGAAAACATCATAGCGAGGATTGATGAACGATCCCCCAAAATGTGGCTCAGATGAAGATGCTTCAATGACTACATGAATATAAAGTATTAAATACAAACACTCACCATGTAAAATAAGTTGTGATACTTACTACGAAAGAATGTGGCACTGAGTAGAAGACAGCCACATCGACTGACTTCTATTTGTCGCCATGCAGAAGGACACCGCTTTGCGGCTGCATTTTGAACAGCGAGACACTCATCAATTATAACAAAATCCCATGATGCTTGTCTGACGAACGGCGCTTTGGCCACTCGATCTAAAGTTGAGATTACGAGGGTGTTACCATCAATAGGCGAGCCTGATTTTCCATACGTAAGAGAGAAAAGAGTGCCGTCCGACCGCTGTTCCACGATGTTAAAACCTGATGTATGCTGTTTAAAGTGAAACAAACGACGGTAAGCGTCGGTACACGGTTAAAATCCTTTCTCATCCAACGAATATCTTACCTTTGCTATTTCAAGCAACCACTCTCGAAGCAATGCCTCCTGTGGAAGCATTATAAGAGATCCTCTTCGTGATATGCCACTCTCCTGCAGATGTCTTGCCACACCAGCAATAGTTGCTAGTGCGGTTAGCGTCTTTCCACTTCCCACCGCTGATGCATCTGCAAATCCAAGTTTTCCCTCACGTACACCAGCCAGAACACTATCGATTGACCTTTGCTGATGCTCCCAGAGCGTCGACGTGATAATCGGCACAGGAAGGTACTCTGAAGAAAGGTCAACAAGGTTGAGGGACGACTTCTTAACCTTTCGCTTGGCCGAAAAATCTCCATCTTCACGGTCTGCCCTAGCGTCAGATTCTAAGGCTGCAACAGCTGCCACTGCCTCCAATGTGGCGGTTGCGCAACTGCGTCGAGGCCGTCGCGTTGTTTCAGGTATTCTTTCCTCCTGTTTCTCCTCCTTCACTGGATTTGGTAGGAGTTTCCGGTCACAGATTTCCCCACCAAGAGTCTCACCTCGGTAGATCTGCTTTGGTTCAGCACGCACCTCGTTTCTACCAAGCATTTCTAGGCTCATGAGGAGATGGTGATAACTCGCACCACGTGGAAACACTCGCCATCTCAAAGCCCCTTCTTTAATAAGAACGCTGGGATATAGGGCTTCCAATGCATAAAACAGTCGAAGAACGGTTCCCTCACTTAAGTCATTACCAGTTCCAGACCCATCCACAGCGACAGGTCCAACAATGGCATGTTCCATGTCCCGGGTAGTAATTTTGAGCAAAACATCACGCCATACACTGCTATGAAGCATCCCACTTGCTGCAAGCTCTGTCCACCCTCCCCACACAGAACCCTCATCAACACCACCACGACGGGCATTGATCGCCATGGAGTGTAATTGCTCAAAGAGCTCGAGACGTTTACTCAGACCAAGCTCCTCCATTCCTGCTTTACCACCATCTGCGTCAAAGTTACCATTATCAGCATCGGTGGATTTTGAATGAGCGTAGAACGCACGCATAAGGAGAGAATTGAGTCTTGTCGACGAAGCAAGAGATTTGATTGTTGATGGACGAGAACAGGAGCATATGACATTTCGTGCGTCGAGTGGAGCCACGACCTTACCAGCGATAGTAAACGTCCAGATTCCCTTTTTCTCGTCTAATGTTGCGGTCAGTTTACAAGAGCTTTCCTTCTCGCAGCCCGTCGCCCCTTCCAGGTTCCATTGAACTCCACGAGGAGGGATGGGAAGGGACACAGTCATACCGCCCTTCCAAGCGGCGGCAGTTTCCTTCACTGCCTCACAATAAATTCTCTGATCTGCTATTGCTTGTAAACGCGTATCTTCATCCAAATCATCGGTCGGCCCACTTCCACTAACGTAGCCGAGACGCGGCGCAGCTGCAGCAGCTCCACTAGCACCCGCGATACAAGCACCATTCGTCTCTTCGGTGGCGGTATGATCTGTTCGCTGCACAAGGAGAGGAGAAGCAGTAGTTCCACAAAATAAAACTGTGACATTCGTTGTGATCTTATCCACCTTTATCTTGAGAGGAATTGCACGTCCGAAAGCTAAAACAAATGCAGTACGCCCATCATGATCAGTTAGCGGTAGTCCTGAGCTAGAGCTAACACGAGGCCCATCATCAACAGCGTTGTATTTGATGTCACTAGTATTGATTGGGCACTCAAGTTTGATGGGATGTGTAGTCATGCCTGGCATCCTTTGGTGCTGCCACTCTTGAATCTCCTCGATGATCTCGATGAGCTCGGATTCTTTGTCACTCAAGCCTTTGAAGAGATCTCTTGCCGATGTCAATTTAGCCATCTGCTTCATTGCACTAGCCCTCTGATCATCCTGCTTCTTTATCGCCTTGTTTGATCCAGTATTCGCCTGCACTCGCTCTAGCAGCATTCGCTCTTCGTCACGTGGATTGATCTCGGATGAGAGCTTCCTCCACTGTCGGCAGAGCATCGGTAGACCGTACTTAGAGCTACGGGTAGGAGGCGACGAAAGCAAGGCTTGAAGCAACAACAACGAAGATGACTGTAGTTGGATATCGAATGCAGCACGACGTGTTTCATTGTCCAATGAGATTTTGTCCGAGATAATCAAGGACAAATCAATTTTCGGAGAAGCCCATGCATTCAGAAGTTTAATCTCCTCAGCAACGGGCGGCGCAATCAGACGCTCTTGTTGAAGCCATATGTCGTCATATTCTGGTTGATGCAACGTCACATACATTGCACCATTCTCTCGGTCTCCGGTGTACTTACCCCAATGCCCAAATGTGAAATTGAGACCCAAAGCAGCGTGTAGCACTCGAAGACAATTCCTTACTCGAAGTCCAAGAATCCTACCCTCTGTGTTTACACCTATTTTCAAGTAATGCTTAAGACAACTGTCGTCCATATCATCTTGACAAATTCGATTGGCAAAATTTAATAATTTGGTTTCCTGCTCCACATCCTCAATGTCTTGGAGAGATGCCTGATCTTCCGCTAGTCTAGCCTGACGCATAAACCCGATCCATTGATTAGAATCACGAGCCTGTGCACGTAATGCCGCAGATACGGCCCGTCGAGCAAGGATTGGCGGTATTATCCAATCTGCGTCGGCAAGTGAAACAATCCACAAAGCAAGGAGAGAGTCAATGCCAAGAGCTTCTGATGATGTATATGCTGGCATGGCTTCTGCAAGCATTGAACCACAGAGTGTTCGTAGAAAGGCAGACGATTTGCCCCTAGCTTCAGTACCTGGCAAAAGGAGCATTTGACATGCCTCGATAAGTGGTGCAGGGGAACACAGCACTCCAGATCGACGACGAATGGATTTTTGCAAGAGGCTTGTGGCTAGCCTAATATTACATGCCTCTTTCGATAGTCGAGGTAACAGCTCCAGTGACAAATTTTGTCCGATCTCTTCACCTTCGTTATCGACGGTATGTGACAAAATGTGATCGGCAACTGAATTCGTTGACAGAGTCGAGGAGGTTAAATGCTCGACGAGCCATGCTGGAACTGATAATAGCACCATAGCAGTATCACGAGACCGACCTTCGATCAACGCCCACTTCCTCTCTGTTTGGTTAGCTGCCATGTCAATTATATCTTGTTTCAATTGTCGCGTCTCCGCCACAGGTGTGTCATTCTCATCAATGCAATTAACTTCATTGACAACCACTTCAAATCCCTGTTGAAGATGAAGAGATTTTTCAGCAAGCACCCCGGCCGCAATTAATCGACGTCTCATTGCGTCCCAGCTCATCCATGCCTCATCGCCCGATGTAATCATTTCATATGTGCATATATTTCCATTAGTTAATGTATGCAGCTCTTCTCCGTTTTCAAAGATCTGATCGACGAGGGAAGCGGGGCATAGTGGCTGACCCGTGCTGGAAACACCAGTACCTGAACTGACAACGAGGATGCGGCAAGGTAGAGCATCTGCGGGACTACCACTGCCATTTTGGAGCATAGAAACTCGTTCAAGTGCTCGGATTTCGAAGCCTCCATGACCTCGTGCAAGTGCACCCTCTGGAAGACCACGGACGGCAACACTTTGAGTACTAAGATTGGCAATATCGCCGACAGACTTCCTACCACGGCGAGAGGGTGACAAACCTTTATTCTTGTTTGTCTTACGCACTGGTTTCTTCTTGATTGTGCTATTTTTGGCGATTGGTTCGTCTTCGGCGAATGATTCGTCATCGTCGTTAATATCGTCATCCGGGTCAAGCTTGAACTCGTCACTGTCACTATCATGTGTCAAATCCTTATCCTTGCCCTTCTTGGCTTTTTTCTTTGGCTTGACATCCTCACCGCTATCCCCCAGCTCTAAATCCGAATCGTTCTTGCTTAAATATTGCACCTTTTTCTTGACTACTGGTGTCAAGGCATCGACGACAATCTTTCCTAATTCCTCGTCATTCATTTCTTCCTCGTCACCATCCTCATATGTGATCAAGTACAGCCTTTTCTCGGGATCATACGCCGTGATCTTGCCGGAGAATGGACGAGCAACACCCTTGTCTGCATCATAAAACACTTTGGACACGGACGTACCAATCCAATAACGAGGTTTCTTATCTGGTGCAGTGGCATCGAAACGCGGCTTTTTCTTCGCCGGAGATGGAGTGATTGCGGCAGCAAGCTCGCTATTGCGTTGGAAAGTTACACCACTACGGGCCGTAGAAGTTGCTTCTTTCACGGGAGATTTGCGCGACTTCATCGTATGAATAGCAGCGGCTGTCTTCTCAATGGGTCCAGAGCGATTCCTTGCTCGTTTTGACGGAATTTCCACGACATTAGTCTCCGGTATGCACTCTTCTTCTCCGGTTCCCGTCCACTTAATCCAAACACAGCCATCTTCGTCCGATGGACGCTCAAGTAGTTGGGCTTCATATTTCTCGGCGCTGGAGGACGTACCTTGATGTGCCCAAACGAATTTAATAGATCCGATCACCTCATCATTATTGCTGGCCGATTTATAATTAACACCTTCTACGCCCGCTTCTTCCTGGTAAGATGCGACATGTCCTTTCGTCCTCTTGGTCAGCCTTGTCGACATTGCATAAAAAGACGTGCACACCGGATCCTCGGATTCAACCCGCCAAAAATTGTGGCGAAGAGATGATACACGTTTGCGGAAGGAAAGCCATTAACATAGTACCCCTACAGAAAGCTAACCGTGGGAGGGAGTGATGGGATCTTATTACAAAGTTGCTAACTACAAGCAAGAAAGTACTTGGTTCTCATCACAATGTAACCAAGAGCTGTTTCAATTTACATCAGACGCACCCTTTCAACTGAATTGTTTGTTGTTCCCTGCTGGTTGGGACAAAGAAGATTACGTAGGTACATTTCATAAGTAATGATAGTACCAAGTATAAGTAGTGATTCAGATCGATCTACATGTTATACAATTTTTCATTCTTGCATTACTCAGTCCAAGTTGTTCAGCATTTAAGGCTTAGTGGGTAACAAGCTCAGACGTAAAATGGTGTGTTCAATACAGCGTGGATCCAAGGTTCAGCCATGAATCTGACCAAAACATAGAATCCGACAGCAAGGAAGATTGATATGGGCAACGCAGGTAATGCATGTTTGTACACAGCCAATAAAACAAGTGTGCCACCCAAACCAGCCAGTATGACAAGGAAAGATGATATAAAGCAAGGAAACGAATACTGTGCCGACTTGGCAACTAGAACCGAGTAGAAGATAAAGTCTCCAAGTCCGAGCTTGATTGTATTGCTAAACCTTCCCTCGTACGCACTATCATCATCATCGTCTGACATCTCCTCATACACCTTGCCATTCTTCCGATCAACGAATAGTACACGCTTTAGTGTACCATCCGAACCAATGATGCCATATCTGTCATCATTGTCTGACTGAAGAGACCGGCGTGGCTGCTTCACGACTGTAGCGCCATTACTTGGCAATATTGCCTCTACGATTGTTTGCATTTGACTGGGCGTGAATTCGACATTTTCGGGTATGACATATGATGCTGCAGTAACCTTATCGTCATCACCATTCCCATCTTCGCTTGGGTTTGATGACGAATCATCATCCTCGACCGATCCGACTCTGTCCGATTTCAGTAAGGGGCTCGTACTGATGTGGTCTGGAGGCTTGGGAAGCTTTCGACTTTTCTTCTTACGTCCCCCGACAGCCGTCCTGAATGATGGAGTGGAGGTTAGTTTTAGACGGTACAGTTTGGCAATAGCGAATGGGATCATGACAGTCGCACGTGACGTCACAGCCGATGCTGTCGAAGTTACCGACCTCGAGGAGGTACCACTCCTTTGACGGTCAATTGCAGCAGTGACCATTCCCCCACCGGTCGATAGAACATCATCTCGTTGTCCTTCAAATGCCCCCAACGGCAACAATTCCACATCTCCAGAAGACGATCTAGTCTCGCCATTTACTGCACCCTTACCAGTCTTTTCCTCGCTATCAACCGTTGGACGTTGGTAGCTCTCCGCAATCATAGATGACGGAGGAGAAACACTGCCTTCCGATCCAGAATCATCATCATCATCATTATTATTGTCCCCATCTTCTCGATTGCCACCACCACCATTGGCAGTGCCTCTTCCACCCATGACTGGTCTCTTTAATCCCTCCGGTATCTGAGCCTCATACAGCAATCCAGGCATCTCCGGTGAATCCTCATCGCTCATCAAATTGACCAACGCTCGTAGTGGCCCGCATGGGGTTAGTACCGCACATAAATCATACAGACCGAGCATAATAAGGAGTGTCCATGTTGATATCGTATCGAAGTGACTCAATTGCCATGAAATAATAACACTACTGCAGATTAGATATCCTTGTGTGACGTAGGTTGGTACGCCTAATCCGTAAAAGATTGCAGTAACACCCACTACCGCAAAGTTATACAAACTAAACACGAATGTAAACTTGTCAATGGGAATACGATACTTTTCAATGGCAACATTGAATAATTCCGCACCGAGCACACCAAGGAGTGTCATACTTGAGAACATCATGTAGCCAATTAATACCTTCATACACCGGTATTTGTAAAGTAGAACGATGCCAAATGTCATCGTCCCAATAACACACACTATAACTAAACCGTTGGCAAAATCAAGTAATAACTGTTTGCCGGTGGAATCGGTCGCAGCGTCCACACTCCATACATGATATGCCTGACTCATTAATGCAGCACCCTGTTGAATAGTCTCGGGTGTATTCACATAAGTAACGGCCAAAGCTGCCAAACACATGGTAATGGAGACGGGAAGTGAGATAACATGGAAGCTATGTGCCGAGTACATTAATTCGTTGAGAGATAATGCTACCTCGTCGACGACTGTAGGGGGAGGACGAGCGGCTGCTGATCCATCCTCGTTGTCATTGTTGTTGTTCACATCAGTACGTTCTCCACCAACACCACGGCTCTCATCGTGGTGAGAGGGTAGGCAGTTGCCGTCATCGTTGGCCGGGTCCACCATCATGTTCATCGTATGCGAACGGGAACGCAAACGGTTTCCGTTCAGGTTCCCGCTCACAGGCCGTCCCGAGTCTCGAGCCGACGGGCCGAGCCATGTCCTCGTCAAAATCAAAAACGAAGGCTAAACCAACAACAAAGCAACGAGTCGGTAACAACAATAAGAACAACAACAACACCTCCTTGTCCTCCTTCTCCAGCAATGGCCCACCACGATCATCGGGTTATCTACTAACCTGTGATCCACCCATGCGTCAATTTATATTACATTTAAATGATACAAAAATTGCAGATAAAAAGTTTATATTAGAAAATATTGATGCCAATCATTTATTAATTAAGGCTGATGCAAGAGATGAGATTGCACGAAAGGTGGAGGAATGGATGGATATGGTACGTAGTAGCCTAAGGACGTGAATTTATTTACATTTTATGGAGTGTGGTATTTTCTCAACAAAGTGGAATATTTGTTATACCATCTCTCGCTATATTTCCCAATTAGAATGTTTATTCGTCTGTCGAGAGGGTTGGTGAAAATTTGGATACATCATAGAGATTAAGACACTTGTAAAAATTGTTGCGGCTAATTATTAAATGAACTCCATTGATCGTGGCTATCCGATGAATTTTATGTCACCTGGTCTCTTTTTTGTCCGACCATTTGCTCATGAGAACCTAGATACCCGATGAATTTCTAAAGGTGCAATCAATTAATCGAATGCAAAAAATCAATTATTTGTCGACCATGTAAAATATAATCATTTATGTATCGCATCTGAGTAAAGTGCACACGTGCTAACGTTCAAATCTCCCATTATCGCGTGCTCTTCTTCCCATCACCACATCTCAAATTTTGGTAGATTTATTACAGTTCATAATTCAATGGGGCAATGTACATTACCACTAGCCCTCCGCTTCTTGGCTTGATGGGAGTGAATTGCATCAGACGCACGGAAGCCATCGGCCACATCGTCAGGAAACATTCGGCAGAAATTGAAGATTGTAAATAGGGATTTGTTCTCGATTGTAGCCAGCAATCCATCACTGGAAGACTGAAATTTGGACTCGCTGACACTTATTGTACCATAACTCTCATTTCCTCCGTAATTTCTTGGCACGATCAATTCATGTCCATTCAACTTCAATATCGCAGCATTGGCATCGGTCCTATTTGCGAAGGTGACGGAACCAAATCCATGGCGCATGAGAAGAGTGACGCCGGCGACCTTTCCATGCACATCAAATAACTCACGGATACGGGCCTTGTCGAAAACTAGCACAGACAGTATCATTCGGTAATGGATGTAAATTAAAATGGTGATAAGACGAAAAGGAGCAGAATAAAATCATGGGCACTCACCTTGACGAGACATATATAAATCATTTTCGTTTTCGACACATAAATAGTGTGACCTCTTGTGTAATGATGCGATCTTTGGAATTGGTGAACCATTCCACCACAAATGGGAGCATTTTTTAGACCCCATTCAGAAAGAGGCTTCACGGACATCCCCTTGTGCATTTAACAACAAGAGATGCTGGATCTTATCTGGCGGCAGCGGATCAGTTAGTTGTGCTGGATCTGGAAAATCGATATTCATTGCACGTATCCTGCGTGCAACCTGCGATCGAAATTCAGTGTTCACACCATGATTTGGAGGATCCTCCTTGTCGTAGATACATTGAAGTGTATGATTAGAGTGATAGGTTGAGTTGACACTCTCTGTATGTATTGCATTGTTGGTCAGCATAATTATTTGTTGCCTCTTGTGAAAGAGAACCAAAGATTATCCTCAGTATACTTAGATACTTAAGCACTTCTAACTAAAGGAATAACCATGGGCTTCAACGACGACAGCACGACATCAACCGACGACAGCGTCACCGTCAAATCAACGCCCGTCTCTCGCCAAACACGTGCGAGGTCTTGGTTAACGGTGTGGCCAATTTTTTTCATGGTCTGGGTTGC
>Ga0247834_1006852_pt1 | contig 12480 bp, 15 predicted proteins | sample LaCruzMarch2015__8_FD_187118 | JGI IMG/M metagenome (GOLD analysis project Ga0247834, IMG submission 187118) | Freshwater microbial communities from meromictic Lake La Cruz, Castile-La Mancha, Spain - LaCruzMarch2015_12m | ecosystem: Environmental > Aquatic > Freshwater > Lake | place: Spain... | reverse complement strand
AAGACCCTTAAGCGAATGGCGCCAAGAATTAAAGCTAAATTAGTTTCAGCAAGCACTCAACGGGGCTGGCGGGACTCGAACCCACGGCCTACGGTTTAGGAAACCGTGTAAAAGCACTGCCCCGCAGAGGATTAGCAATAAATTTGCCTAAATCCTTGCCTAAACTGAACCGAAAATGGTCGAAAAAGAAAGATCCATAGCTGCCACCAAGGCACATAGGACATTCCAAAGACCCCAGCGGTAGTACAAAAAATATGCAGAACACTAAATATGGTGTAGCGTTTTTAGAACACAATTGAACGCAGATGCAAAAATCGAGAAGTTCGGCTGATCCCCTTTACACCCTCGACCACGAGCCTCCATTAATCGGATTCCGCTCTCATGCATACCGCCATACACCACCACCAGAGCCGGTGCGCCAAAATCCCGAGGGGGACTTAAAGCTTCTTGGCGATAGTCTTATACCGTGGGGTTTTAGGTGGCCAAAAAGTTGCGAGGAACGCAAAACAAACAACTTGTTGATTGATACAAAAACCGAACCAAACCTCCAGATTTATTACACTAAAGATTTAATAGAATTGATGGGAGAACATAATAAAACAGCACTCAAAAAATCAATAGAATCTGCTAGTAAAAAAAAGAGAGAAAGAAATCTAAAAGAACAACCTTTATCTGGAGTAGGCAAGGAATTTACGCTTGTTGAACTCGGCAAAGGTGGCCATGGCGGCGGTCATACCTTTCGCAAAACATAGTAAACCGATCAAGATATTTAATAGGTTCCAGTTATTGATAATAATATCAGCAATAATGCCTATGAAAGGCTAATCAATGATTTGGTTTTCGTAAACATAAAATCTTTTTTAAACATCTGCCCATGTTCAAAATCATAATAGAAAATATACTAATACCAGTTTCATACACCAATGAATGCATTTTTGGTGAGCGCCGTTCAGTTCTGGCTTGAAGCAGTCCTTTCGATTCGGGGACTGTGCATTCATTGCCATTAAAAACTGTTGCTTTCCGCCCGTCAATATTTTCGTACTCACACTCAGTGCCAGACCATGATCCCTCGTCGTCGTAATACTTCACCAAAGCAGCACGCTTAAATACCCAACCACCATCAAGTCGAAAACTAGCTGCTACTCGTTGTCGAAGTCGAGAACTTGCTGATATCCGTTGATCCATAGTTTTGAGATTGGTCATAAAGGTATTCTATTGTACTTCATATCTTTCAATGACTGAGGGGAACTATTTATAATTACCCCTAAAGTGATGGTTCTGGTGACGGCAGAAAAGCATTAAAGCGACGTACCCAAACAAGCAGAGCATATCTTGATGGATCGCCAGGCATGACTAGTCGCATTGGTGAAAAATACATTAGTTCAAAGCTGCAGTCAGATGAAAAGCGAGGCAGACCAACTAGCGCCGATTCCGAATAGCCCGTAAATGTGTAATGGTATCTTTGCTTTTTGGCATCTGTAAGCATCATAGAAGATCCAACTTTCTGTCTTATTGGATTTCCCCATAGGATGGCTCCATTCGTGCCACAGTACAAATATGTATCATTTGCTGCTGGACTACATTCAACAATTTCATTATTGATAACTAGATTATAAACACCCTCGATTTCACCATCTCTTGAATGAGTGTAACCTTTGCAAAGATCTGCGCTAAAAGTAGGCGCACCTGTCAGAGCCGAAACAATTAAGGCCATATATTTGCATAACCTATTAAGTTTCATGGCAATTTAATTTTAATCATTGTACCACAAACCTATCAGTTGCATCCTGGCGATACATCTCACCATTGGCCTGTAGCACCAATCGCAGTGGTGTCATGAACTCGTGAAATTTAGGCAGATCAAGCACTGCTATTGGTGAAGCTCTGCCAAGCATGGCAGCGTTGTTCAGTTAGGGGGCTGAAAGTTTCATTGGTGCCACGCTGTGACACTTACAAGATCATTTTCTACCGACCACTGAGACACCAATTTGGTACTACAGCAGCGGCAAGTTGTACATAAACCCCCTTCAAAATCCTTAAACTCACCTGGAGCATGTTAAGCTGTAAGCATATTGTAAAAATGGACACAACGCAAATGAGAAGCACTCATTTGGCGATTGCCGCAGCTGTTCTTGGTGCATCTATCACGTTTGGATTAACACAGCCTGTCACTGCAGATGTCGTTAAGAATATTGACCGGTTTAATGACAACACGTTCACCACAACATATACAGCCAATCCAGGTGAATGCAGTCGTATAAACAACAAGAGCACAAGGAGAGAGTACCAACTTGTATGCATGATTTTATCTGTTACCTTTAAAAATAGTTACGATAGAATAAGTAATTTAATATTTGTTGACTCTGTATTGGATTCCCGCGACATCGCCCAAATAGATGCAAGTGATGGTAAGAAAATTTATCTACTTTTGACAATGAAGGACGGAACACAAAAGCAATTAAGCTACGAATTAGGGGGAGCTAGTTGGGGTATTATTAAAAATGGACCGGGGAAAGGGACCAAGGCAAGGGCATTCGCTCCTATTGGACCCAGACCTCTTCACGACCTCCTCGCAAGCTATCTTGAAAATACCAAAACTCTTGAATTTAGATTTTCGAACCAAGAATATATATGGAAACTGAATCCTCAGGATGTGCGTAGGTTTCTCGAAGTCTCTGCGCCGGCTGCTCGCCCTTGGTAGACAAGTGCCCTGTGTTGCTAGAAACCTTTCAAGGCTGAAACTAGATGATTAGCCGGGGTCGAATATGCCCGTGGCTGATAACACCGAAAGGACCCTACTTTTTGACGCAAGTAATACCTGCACTTAGCCCCCTCCACATAACTTATAAGCAAGGACTTCTATCAATGTATCTGGGGGTATAATTGCCCAGTTTGCATATCCCTCAGGAGTATATCTCCATTTCGGGCAAGAAACATAGGTAACAACCGTTTTTTTTAAGTTTGGGAAATATGTATCAACCTGCTTGATGCCATTTGGCAGAGCTTTAACCGAATTGAAGTCATAGATAAGAATCCCCTCTTCTTCTCCTTTTAGTGTTATCCATTGCGGGAATGATTGCGCTGGTAAAGTATTTGGAAGCGTTAAAGCTGCTGCGCTAGCGAACAACAAGACTGCAAACTTTATTGATATCACTTGCATCAGAGAACGGGTACTCATTTTTAGTGGCTTCTGCCATCAAATATAAGTAATACTATGGATGTTGCACAGCCCAACGTAAGTCCTGCAACTTATGCAACATCTGCGGATTACGGGGAACCCTGCAATGGCTAGGTGGCAGGACGCTGTGAACCTGTTGCCGTTGGGATCAATTGCTTTCCTGATGGCGTGATGTAGCCGGTATCAACAAGAAAGGCCCGCAAGGCTTCAGGAAATGAGCTGTAATTGATCTGTCGGCCAAGGCATTTGCCGTTGTCATCTGTAGTGCCTTTGCACTCATCGAGCCCCCAAGTTGAGGAGGAGTCATAGCGCTGGATCATGCGATCCCAGCCGTCATACAGCTCTCCCACTAGAGCCTTGTTCGCCACGTATCCAGCCAGGAATCCATTCTGGGAGCCCGGACTCTTCTCCTTGAACCATTCGGCCATGCGCTTGAGTTTGCGGCGGTGAAGCGGTTTGAACTCAGGCCGATGGGACACATCCACAAAGACATCGCCCTGCAATTGCCAGATGCGCGCAGGTGCCCAGCTAAAGGCGTAGGGGGCAAATCTATAGAGGAAGCGGTTGTCGACTCCGACGATCATGAGCTGGCCACTACCAAGCGGTTCTTGCGCTGGAGACGGACCGCCATCGAATGGACCAAGCTTGACCTCTCGCCAGGTCTGTCCGCTGCGGTCACTCGTGAGAACCTGAATCTGATTGCAGCAGTGCGCACCTCCTGTGAAGGAAGAAAGCAGAACTTCGGGGTAGGGGTTTTCCGGATCCATTTCTGCGATCTGAACCACCGCAGCTGGACTGCCACCAAATTTCTCAGCACCCACGAGGCGGCCGACTTCGATCTCGTTCACACGAACGACTGCCACTGGTTGGAGCACGTTCGAACCATCCTTATTAATCCTCCGCTGCTGCTGCGCGCTCACATCCATGGCTCCGTTGCGCAATGAACCGCTCATGCGGTTGTTCTGGTAGTCCATCTTCAGAACCTGGGCAACAGCCGGACTACCGCAGAAGGCTCCCAGCCCGATCAGGACGGCAATAAAACGAGCTCGCTGAGACACCAGGTAATAAGCGAGCAGCTCACCTTAGCCATAGAAAAAAACGCAATAACTCTCAAGCGCTGGTGTTGCTGCAATAACTCAACTAACAGGCAGAGCTGCTGCTGCCGTCACACGCCGGTGGTGAGCATTGGGAATGATGCACCAGCAGGCAGTTTTCCCCTACCGGTGGAAGTGTTGCAGTTCTAGTGAGCCTGTTGCCCCAAAAGATTGACATGAATTAGTGTCATCAGATATTCACCTAAAAAACATAATGACTGAACAAATCAAAAAGTCAAACTATATTAGTATTGTAATTACTATTGTCATCGGTGGCTTTGTTGTTCTGTTTCATCCCATGCGGAAATTCAGGCAGAGTCTTAGTGAAACCCAAGGCATGCCAACTCAAGGACAATTAGTTGCAAGTGCTCAAAGCAAAGATCTTCCAAATACACCTAGTGTTAAAAAAATCATCTACACATCATTCACTGATACCCAGCTTGGGATGTTGGCGGGAATTCTTGCTCGAAAAGATTGCAGACTACGGAATGGTTCTGACCCCGCCCAAACCGAAGAGCTTTTTGTTAATACTTTGCGTGCCGTAAATCAACCTCCTTCTTTCGCTCAAGATCCAGCAGTTAGGCTTTTGGCTTCTAATCTTGATTCGTTAATGGGACCGGATTGCGTGGCGAGTGAAGCACATTTCAGAAAGGCAATAACAAAATTGTTCTCTCTATACGACGTTCGTTGAATGTTCTAATACTTACTTGTGGCAGCAAAAGGGCATAACCTGATGTCATCAGAGTAATTATGGCTACAATTAAGTGACCACCTGTATAAAGTGCCTAAAATATTTCTTTATTTGTTATCTAAGATGCAAACCCTTAACCCCTACGGGCAAACTTCAGGATGCACTAGCAAAATTATTTAACTTGCACCTGAATGCTTGGACCGATCGGCCTGAGAACATCGCCAATCCAAATCTGTAAATCTCTCTCAAAACTTTGATATGCCTCCACCCCCTGCAGCAAGTAGCCAGGCCTAAAGGCTATGAGGGCAGAACGATTTTCACCGCTATCGGCTCGATAGGTGATAATAAAATCCTTATCATACTGACTCTCGTAGCAACTTTTAAACATTGGCAAAAGAAAAGATCTCTGCCTGCAAGTACGGTTAGTAGTCACACTTACGAATTGAGACACGCCAATTCCTTGACTTTCGTCAACCATTAATCGTTTATCTTTGAACATTACTTGACATTTCTCCAGATTAAGTCCGCAACGCGCTTCATATTTTGCGCCATTTGTTGTTGATCCACTAGGGCCTGTTATGTCAGCGCCACCAAGATCAGCCAAGCATGGAGTTGCAGCAAAAGACGACACAATAATAAAAGGTAAGCATTGACGCAACATACGGAATTGATTAAATGATCCTAGCTAATCTATACGCTGTAGATCATTTGTGCTTACGCCTATAAGTAATAAGGCGAATTTTGTTGGCAAAATCTCTGGAGCTTACGCATAGTGTCTGGGGCTTCTATACCCCCCTGGGTGAGTACCTAAGGGATTGAAGATTGCACTCCCCCCTCTTTATCTTGATTAACCACAGCCCGCTGGCCTCTGACCATGGCTTGATTTTGCGCCTGCTTCCGGCCCTGTTGATTCCCTGCCACCCTGGGCAATTGTCCAGCTTCCTGTCCAAATAGGCCAGGTTGGCCAGTGTTAGCAATGAGAAGCCCAACAGACAAGGGTCGGCGTACCTGCTTCGAAGGCAGTTGGGCTGGAATGATTGGCCCTAAATCAGCCAGAAGAGCAAGAGCATAACGGTTTCGTTATATGTAGCCGCCGGAATGGGCTTTGAGCCCCATGGCCAATGACCATCGAAGGCAGAAAAAAACATAATGCTATAACGATGCTGGTATACCTATTCTTTTTGTGTGTGCCCGCACTAGCCAAAGGAAACAAAAAGGGGGGATGGCGGCCGATGCGCCAATGTGCAACTGCGCAAGTCCCGTGAATACTCTATTTGACTGGCACAGTTACAAGTTTGTTAGTGCAATTATTTAAGATAGCCACCGTAATTGCAGAGTTTATAAGCAACAGCCTTAGCGCTGTCTGGCCAATTTTTACCAAATTGAATTGTAGCTATAGCTGAATTTATACGTTCATTTCCCCAAATACCGCCGGCTTTCTGGCCGATGGGGCACAGAGCCCGAAGCGCCTGTGATTCAGGATCAGGACGTGCTAGAGCTTTTGTTATGCCCACAAGCGATACCATTAATAAAAAGAAAAGGAACAATTTAAAAGAAACGAGATTTGTCATAAGGCACTGATGGAGAAATAGTGAAACTATTTTGGCGGATGTTAACGACTTTTAATTTTAGAATTTTTAATGGGATTGCCACATTCAGTTAGATTCAAATTTTTAGCTTGATCCTTTGGGCTAATTTGAAGGCTGTCTAACGCTTCTCTCATAGGTAATGCAAAGGCAATATTTTCTACTCCAATACCACCCATTTTTGCAGTGGCAATGCCGAGCACTTCTCCCTTGTAGTTTACAACAGGGCCACCGCTATTACCTTTATTAATTGGTGCATCTGTGATAATCAAGGTGTTTAAGCCAGATCCAGTAATGCCACTGATGATGCCGCGTGTAACAGTGGTTCCCACTCCAAGTGGTGTGCCAATTGCAACTAGGCTTTCGCCAATCTGTGGTTTACTTCCGTAGCAGAAAGCGAATGCTGATATGCCTGGAGGTGGATTCTCAATGGAGATCAATGCGGTATCAAGTTTCCCTGAGCGGCCAATCACTTTCCCGGAGTATGCCGAACCATCTGCGAATATTGTTTCAACTGTTTCATTGCTACCTACAACATGATGATTTGTCATAACAAGCATGGTCTCTCCCTTTATCTGGCCATTTCTAATTACAAAGCCGGACCCTTGATACCTTCCCGCATTAATCCTTACAGTTTGAGGTATGACGCTTGCAAGTAGAGCTTTTAAATCATTGTCTTGGCTTATAACATTATTCCTTGCAAGTGTAATGCCCTTTGGTATTACTTCTGGACCATACTTCTGGAGCTTGTCTCCAGCGATTCGCTCGTAAATCTGTTGCGCTTCCTTTTCGTTGTAGCCATACGCAAATAGAAAGGGTCTTCCTTTGCTATCTTCGCCAGATCCATATCCCTTGCTATTTGTCGCCGCATCGAAAGTAAAATCAGCATTTGTCCCATCAGTGCAAGAAGCGCTTCCGGTTCCCCATCCCTGATAACCCCTTCTTTGATATTCGAAGGATCCAGTGCATCGAGTTTCATTCTTATCACTTTTAAAATCAACTGTCCCTCTACCTCCTAGGTATCCGGTGGCAGATCCGCGCATCGTCTCATTGCTTCCTGAAAATACTATTAGCGGGACAGTTAGTGAGCAACCAGATAGAGAAGTAAGAGAAGCAATTGTTAAAAAAAGAGTTAGGAGTTGCTTCATTATTTAAAAATGCTATTAGCTTGAAATTATCATACCATATGTTTCGGTTATTTATTTAATTTCACTAACTCCGACATTTTGTATGGTTTTGTCACACTCAACCCTGCGGCGGGTGCCAATATTGGATCCTTCTGCTACTTGATTTATTTTACAATCATTTTGCCAACTGCCGTCTGACAATTTTACGATCACCAGATCACCCTCCCTAAAGACTTTGCTGCCAGCGATGCCACCAACATTTGCAAATAGCTGCTCGAAGGATGCTATTTCTTGATCCAAGACCGTTTCCCCTATAGCCCTCTCTCCCTCGTAGGGAGTAATTGGGTCAGATAGCTTTCCACCATTGCTGTTTATCGAGCACCCGACCCCTGGGGGATGAGGATTCAAGGGGATTCGATCTGAGTACCCAGTCCCTACCCCCCGGGTAATAACTAAAACGTTCTCTATAACTGGTGTTTTGACTTATACCTCCTCTTTAGGGGAGACCCTATTAAGAGACATGGCCGCCGAGAGGCGTGGTGCGAGCTTGTAATGCCCTCGCTTACTTAGCACCCGACAAATTTCTGGCTTGGCAGACCTCACCATGCGCTGAAGAGTGTTGTCAACTGTTTTTGGTGCCAACCCGAATCGCTGCCCGATCTTCTGCACCAGTTCCTTCCGGCTCATGCTGGTGGTCCCATTGGCCTCTGCTTCTTTTAGTATTTGAAGCACGGCCGCTGATGCGTCTTTAATTTGTTCAACTCCTGCGCAGACCTCCAACCCGCCATCCTCGCCAACTTGGTACCGAAACTCTCTTAACGACCCCATGCGGTTCTTAACCACCCGCCAAAGACGTTCGTTTGGTGCATCTGGGATCTGCTGAATGTTGTGAACTATCGAGGGCACCTCAGCCCATACCTTGGCGCCACTGTGGCTGCCTTTCTCGGTGCCATCGTGGCTAAGAATCATCACACTGGCGTGAACACATATCGCCTCCTTGAAGAAAGTTAGCAGCGCCGCAATGCTGTCGTTATCGAGATAGCTAATTCCAGCTTTTGCACAGATAGTTTTTGCGCTATCAATTAACACCAATTTGATCCCTTTTGCTTTAACAAATTGCAGCAGTTCAACGCATCCGTTAATAGATGCGCACCAGGAACCCATCCCTTGGCTTGGGTTGTGTGCCCATACATAGAAGCTTTTATCTGCTCCTCTGATTGCCGGGTGATCAGCCACACCGAGGTCTTGCATTGCTGCCATAAGTGGCGGTGCACCTGAATCACTGGCAATAAATAAAACTGGTCCTTGTTGCGCTGGTTTGGAATGATCTAAGAATCCAGTTCCATCAATAGCTGCGAAGGCCATCCCAAGGGCTGCCAAGGTCTTGCCGCTGCCCTTAGGGCCGTACATCAAACCAAGGTCGTTAGCGGGTATGAAGCCATCCATGAAGGCATCTAGGCCATCGATTGCATCCAGATCGAGGGCTTCAGCCTTACTGATAGAGCCTGCCGGTTTACCTGTTTCCTGTTCAGTAACCAGCCGGTATAGTGATGCGTTGATCTGGTTGTCGCTTCTTTTAAATTGCCCCATAATTTTAGCGCGAACTTCCATTTCGGTATCGAGGTCTTTTGATCTAATTGCCAAAAGTGCCTTCTCTACCAATTCGGTAAAACACAACTTTTTAGCTTCACTTCTTGAGGGTTCCTGTTCCCCTCTCGAGTAGGAAACTTTGCTGGTTCTGCGGCTTAACTGCTTCTCAGGATCAGGCTCAACAAAAGTAGAGAAAACATCCCCATTACTTTGCTGCTCGGTTTTGCTGTAGGCCCATTTAGTGCCCTGCCTATCCGTGTGCAATTCACCTGCTTTTAGCCCTGTAGGAGGTGCAAAGGTACTGCCATGAAAACACCTGATTGTTTTGCCATCTTTGTGTTGTGCGCAATAACCGGTTGTATTTCTGCCGCATATTTGGCAAGGGTTAAGTGATAGCCAATTATCGCTGCTGCTCTTAGTGCTGCAGCCCCTAGTGGACGTTGCTGTGGTGGTGCTTGCGATCGTTAGTGCTGCTTGACACCAACTCTCGGGTATTGGTGAAAGGTCTTCTGGCCCCATACCTACAGGCCAGAAATAATTGCCGTTTGATTTGTAGTGCTGCCCGAGAACAATTACTTGCCCGGTGCCATGAAATAACTCAACGGCTTCGCCTTTTGCAATTACGTTGCCAGCAGCATCCTTTACCGGTGGCTTGGTTTCAACTTTTGTTTTTATCTGCCCTAAGTCCTGCTGCTGCTGCTCGGTTAACTGGAATGCAACTTTTAGCCGCTGCTGATCTGTATCCCGGTGGATCTGCCAAGTAGATACAACAGCAGGATCTAAATCCCGCGCTGCTAACCAATCGAGTGCTGATCCGCCATCAATATCGAAGACAAGGAGCCCGTGGGCATCGGCGCCTGTACGGGTGCCAACTGAAATAACAGCTCCACAAGCGCCTTGAATATCCGCTACCGAGTGCTTGGCTGTAGTCCATCCCTTTAAGAGGGAACCGGTGCGCAAGTCTGCTGGTGCTTTCTTCTCGCCTGGTGAATGAGGGCTGTCGGCACCAGTAGCAACCAGTGGAAGGTCTAGATGCGCAAGCCGGGGTAATTCATCTCGCCAAGATGTTTCTAAACTATTTAGTGGCCGGTGGCAAATGTTTATGCCGGTCATAACGGCAAAACCGTTAACGGGATCGCAATTGCCTGTGATGAAATAGGAGTTTGCAACGGGCTATAGCTCCAGATGCTGGGAATCAGCACCCGCGCCCGGTTTTCGCACCATTGCGTTGAGCACCTGCTCCGAGTTTTATCTAAATCTTTGCCTAGTAATTCAAGGAATCTGTTGGCTTCTGCAGGATCATTTACGCAGGCCATACATTTATCCCGCACTTTCTGTAGCAGCCAGAAAACTTCTAAATAACATCGCCATAAAGACACAATCGATTTGGATTGAACACAAGCTCGCAGCTTCTTTATCAAAAGTCGACCACCTATCGACCCCCTAAAATTTGGTGGTCAATAGGTGGCCAATAGGTGGTCGACTTTATTTACTCACTCCAGCATTGTTAGAGCAAAGCCACATCACGCCCAAAAATGAACGAGATAGACAAAGTTGCAGAACTAACAACTCAGTTGTCCCAGCTATCAGCTCAAATCAAACTATTGAATGCCAAGAATCAACCTCAACTGGTCTCAAAGCCAAGCCCCTGGTTACCACTAAAGATAGCTGCGCCGTTACTACACGTTAGTTCTCCTCGTGCGTTGAAAGCACGCATACTTCGTGGTGCCTTCCCACCAGATTGCTTCAAAGCAATGCCAGTTCCATCTGGTAGGCGTCATTCCTATTTAGTAAACGTAGAGCGATACCTTAAGACGCTCCGTTGAGGATTAATTGAAGTGATTCCATTTCATGGGCATCAAACCAGCGTTGGTAAACACTGCTATGAACAGCCAAACTATGGCCCATAGATTTAGCTGCAAGTGAAGGTGAAATCTTGGGGTTATGAATAGCCCTTACGGCCCATGCATGGCGTAGGTCATATGGTTGAAATGCTGCTTTGTTACGACGAAATGATTGACCCATTAGAGCTCCCACATCACGGTGACTTCGTTGATTGTTAAATGCCGGAAGTCTTTTTGTATGTAAAGACCAACGCTCAACCCATTCATTTGGCAACGCAAGCGATTGCCTTGCGCCAGTTTTCCCATCTGATATGCGCAACAATCCTGTTGGCATAATTTGTGCAAACAAAAGTGCCTCATGGGGACGACATCCATACGCAGCAGTTATTGCCACAGGCCACTGCCAGGCTGGTGAAAGGCGATCAATAAATTCCTCAATCATTTCTTTGCTAGGCAAATTCCTTGCAACTTGACTGTTGGCTGCGCTGTATCCCTTGCCTAATTCGCGCAGCTGCGCAATTAATTCATCAGTCCACCCAAGTGCCTTAGCCAAAGTTGCAGCGGCCTGAGATGCTCTACGTCTGGAGCGGCTGCCTGATTTTGTGGTTTCTACTAGAGCAACCAAATGCTCTGGCATCAGTAAATCAATATTCAGCAGGGGAGCCAAAGGATCCTGGTAATCAACTTTCCAACTGTCTTCTTCTGAAGGACCTCTAGTACGTTGCTTACCCCACCATTGCCGGGTAAGTCGTACAGCCTGCTGGCCAGTTAAAGCATCAATATTTTCATCAGCTTTTTTTTGTGTTTTCTGCTTGCCCTTTGCTAGCCATGGTTCCCAGTTGAAAGTTTCAAGCCCTAGTCGATGGCGTTCAAGCGCGTTACCAAGCTGCTCAGCTAACTGCAGCGATTCACTCGCCTGGCTTGGATAAACAAACCCCGTACTGATCCTTTGCTGCTTGGGCTCACACCCAGGAGGATCATCAGGCTTGGGCGGCATGGTGGCTCGCAACCTCAAACGACCCCCAGCTACATCAAGAGTGACGCCATGGCCCTTCAGTTTTAGAGCGGCGTTTTGACGGGATAACCAGGGGTCTGAAGGAGCCACAAATTTGCCTAATTATTTGCCTAATTCTGGTCGATCGGGGTCGATTTGCCTACTTTTTTGCCTAAATTCAAAGAGCTGAAGCAAGCCCACATCACTCAAGAATCGGCCTAGAAGCCTTGCTATCACTGAAGTTTTGGAAACGGGGCTGGCGGGACTCGAACCCACGGCCTACGGTTTAGGAAACCGTCGCTCTATCCGGCTGAGCTACAGCCCCATGGCATCCATTATCCCCCTCGGCTTACATTAAAAATAGGAAAGCAGGCGA
>Ga0247834_1006850_pt1 | contig 12483 bp, 11 predicted proteins | sample LaCruzMarch2015__8_FD_187118 | JGI IMG/M metagenome (GOLD analysis project Ga0247834, IMG submission 187118) | Freshwater microbial communities from meromictic Lake La Cruz, Castile-La Mancha, Spain - LaCruzMarch2015_12m | ecosystem: Environmental > Aquatic > Freshwater > Lake | place: Spain... | reverse complement strand
GTAGAAATGTAAAATAGAACACATTTATCTATTCTCGATATCGACCCTATTTAAGATTCTTGAATGGGCTACTAGTTCCTACGTAGGCTCGGTACTGAAAAAAACTTGCCAAAAACTTGCCACGGTGAACAAAGGGTTCAATCGTTTTTGTCTTGATCTCAGCTCTCCACAGAGCAACTAAACGTCAAAATCGGCCAAGAATTGAGAAAAAAAGTTTCTAAGCAAAGCAAACATACGGACAATGTCATCGTCCTCATCATCATCTTTCCGTCGCCATCTTCTCACATCAGTATCGTCGATACTAACGGCATATCCTCTATTAATCGGTCTATCGATCCGTCTCGTACTAGTATTCACCCTCCCACTATTATTAGACGACGGATTACTCCTACGTGGGGTACGGTACACCGATGTGGATTACGACGTATTTACCGATGCCGCATCGCACGTGGCGGCTGGTAATAGTCCATACAACAGACATACCTATCGTTATACGCCCTTCTTGGCAGGCCTGTTGGCATTGCCCATGAAGGATGAAAGATATTATCAATCGCCGCCTTCGTCGTCGTCGTGTAGTAGTTGGAGGAGGAGGATTGCCAATCTCATCTTCTCGACGAGATACTTTGGCAAGATATTATTCTGTACGGCGGATGTCATTTGTGGCCATATCGTTATTGTACTGCGTCGTAAAGCACGACAACGACGACGACGACGACAACAAAATACAACAACATCATCCTCGTCGCCCTCCTCTCAATCTGCTCCTTCCCAACGACCATCAACAACGACGACTGAACTGATTGATACATTATGGTGGATGTACAATCCATTACCGATCAATATATGCACGCGTGGGTCGGCCGAGAGTTTAGTCGTACTACTGCCGGTATTAACGACTGTCGTCTTTGCCGACACATCATCGCCGTCGTCGTCGTCTACCTCTACTACTACTACTATAGAGGACGAGGAAGCGAAAGTTACTACATGGTGGAAATTTGTCATACGTGCTACGATCGCGGGATTATTCCATGGTATTAGTATACATGCGAAACTGTATCCCGTGATATATACCATATCGTACATGGCCAATTTTGCATATAATAACGAACGAAGAATGTACGATGCGAAAAAAACAAAAGTAGAAGAAGAGTTGTTGTTGCAACAACGTCAGATTGTAGTAGTAACAACGAATGGACAGTGCGGTAGTTCGCCGTTCGGTAATAATAATACAACGTTGGCAGTAAAGTCAAGAGAAGAAGAAGAAGAAGAAGAAGAAGAACGAATGAGTTCTTCATTTCCTTGGACGCATCCTAAACGTATAGTAAAGTTGGCAATACTATGGTCCAAACGACTATTCCTAACGGCAAGTTCAATGACCTTCCTAGCAGTATCCATCGGGACCGTTGGTATATTAACATACTTGGCAGTTCGACAGTATGGTCCTATGGCATTAGACGAGGGATTGCTCTATCACTTTGTACGTATCGATCATCGACATAATTATTCCATGTATTGGTATTGGATCTATCTTGCACGTGGTCGAGCCGCCGAGATGGTCGCATTAGGAGGAGGAGGAGAGTTTGATGATGGACGAATAATGTCGGCGATACTATCGTTATTACCATTACTACCGCAGATGATCATACTTGGCTATGCGAGTTTAGGCATAGCACCGTACGATATAACATTTGCGATCTTCATACAAACGTACACATTCGTTACATTTAATAAAGTTATTACCGCACAATACTTTACATGGTATATATGTCTATTACCATTATGTTCTCCACGTATATGTTGGAATACAAAACGAATGTACATCGCATTGGCCAGCTTGGGTATTGCAATAGTAACGTGGTTGGGAATGGCATTTACTCTCGAAATGTTAGGTTGGGAGACGTATATGCAAGTTTGGATGGCATCGGTATTATTCTTCGTGGCGAATGTGAATTTACTATTGGCGATTGTAAATGGATATACCGGAGACCTGGCCAATAAAAACAATCGGTCATTGTTAGCGAGGGTAAAAGTACTGTAACAAAAAAAAAGTCTATTTTCTTAAACACATACATGAATATATCCACCCGCAACAAGCAAGGAATAGCGAGGTCGGGATGTGTTGGATGGACTGGTGCGAGGGCAAGATCATTGAACGACAATTATTTATGTTAGAGCTATCAATCTCAGAGGGGTTGGGTTGTTAAAAATCTCAGACGGCTATTTGGGCCCGGTTTTGTAGCGCGCACAAGGGCGGACCCAAAAAAAAGTCTATCCTCACAGACATGAATATATCCACGTAAAGTAAGGAGTTTTAATTTAGGATCAATTATGCAAAAATCTACCAAAGGAAATCATGATATTTGGGCCTATCAATCACCACCACCACTCCTAGAGTTACCATCCATTATTCCTGAAACCCAAATGAGATTCCAAAATGGTTTGTGTTTGGTTTGTACATTATTACATGCCACCACCACGTCCAAATCCACCCTCACGAGGACGATACTCCCTATCGCCACCACCACGAAAGGCGGGCCGGCCACCCTCTCCGCCACTGCCAAACTTATCCTCCTCCCGATCGCGTCCGGCGGGGTTGCTCGCGGGCGCCTTCTTGTGCGTCGCGGGCACGATTTCGGCGGGCAGTGCCAAATAACCGCGGAGGTACTCGATGCCCTCGGCCGTGAGGTAGACGTAATGGTGCTGCCAGCTGAATGTCACCTTGACGAAGCCGCGCGATTTGAGACTCTTGACCAAGTTCAGAACCTCGAGGTTCGTACATCCCTCGATGTGAGGGTGGGTGGGGGAGACGGTATCCTTCTTCACGACGAGGACGCCCTCGCGGAAGAGATAGGAGAAGACTGCGATACGGTTGGACTTGGGGATGAACATTATACTAGGATCGTATTTCGTATGCTGAAACACGAAAAGCGCGGAAATGATGCGGAGCGAGGCGTGCGGTGAGGGTTAGTAGAAGGAGGTAAGTGAATTCGGCCCATTTCATACTATGCGTCTTAGCTGAGTCCAAATGTACATCGAGGGCTCTTTCATTTGAGCTGTTTCGGCAAGAATGGTGATCCGGCGTTTTTTCTCTCGCGCAATATCGCTCAAGATTTCCCAACACCGCTAAATGCTCGCTCGTGGCGGGTTACCGCTCTTACTTGTTACTAGGATACTGACTAAAACGCACACACCAAAATTTCGCGTCGTCTAAAACCTCTTCCCAGCTCTCAGTTTTCGAGAAGAGGCGACGGTGGATGGCTATCGAGGAGTGCCCCGCAATGAGTCGACGATGGTTACACTTCTTCGTGTGGTCCATACGAAACTCAGCGCCGAGGGCTGGGCCATAGACACACACGTGCGTCATGTGCGTTGTTTTCGTCTAATGGTCCAAACTCCTTGGGGAAATTCCCCGGGCGTATTTAAACGACAGAGAGTGTCATCCGGAAACGGAAATACCGGCGCGGCAGCCGCTTGCTTTTGTATAGCCCACTTTTGGTGGCTTGCTGGAACAAAGACGGCCGATATTATACTCATTAATATCGGCAAGAGTTGAATTGTGAGACGGCGCCGTCAAACAGCCGCCGCCATAGCAAAGTCATGCCATCAAAATATTTATTTCATATCATGGTATGAATAATATTTTTAACTCAACGGGGGTCACTACCTGATCGTCTCTTCTCAAAACTCCCCCAACATTTATTTTGTGCACATGATCCTGCCTGGTGGTGGGTGCAGGCTTCAAACCTGTAGGGGCTTAGCGGCCCAGTGGTTCGATTCCACCTTGAGCACGTTGCTAAGTATTGTTAAACTTGTGTTATGTCAGTCGATATCACGGGAGACCTTTTCGTTCCGAATACGCAAATGATGCATAGAGGAGGCACTGTTACTTGGAAGGGGGTCAGACGAACGAAGTCCAAGTGCTCATCCCACTATCCCTTCAATCGTTACACAAGATAGGAGTGTTCATGCCTGCGTTTGATGTATCTACGAATAATATATGTGCCGGTGTTGTGTGCAGGATCCAAATCTACAATTACAATCTAAATCATACAGCTGACAGTTTCTCTCCCCCCCCTCCTCCTCCATCCACCATGACGACAACAAATTCCATATGAATATGACAGTGGAAAGTTATATTATATCAGCATTCCTCACGAAGGAAAATCTCCATCATAAAGCGACGCGTCATTACATCTAATCGCAACATTATAAACAATTTCCAAAGAATACCTTGGGCCATCCTTGGAATAGTTTCATGAGTCGCAAGTAGAAAATACAGATCCACTACTACATAGGCATCATTGTCAAGCCAACCCCCTGGCCCCAATTATATCACATTTCAAAGCAACATCCAATATAATACGCGTGTTTCACTTTTCTCACAATTCTTTTTTCTCTAACACGCGTTTGGACCTCATCCACTTTTTGGTTTTGGTAAATCACCCACACCTTTTATATTCGTCCCAACTGCCTTGCCATCTTTCCACCTTGAATTACCACCACCACCACCACCGCCACCTGAAGACGATGATGATCGTCGTTGATGGTAAGTATATAATACTAGCAACGAAAGGAATAATCCAAGTCCAACACCTCCCATGGTAACCATGACGAATAGTATTATTAAGGCAAAGTGTTTGATATCGAGGTTGAAACCAAATAGATCGATCCGTCGCGGTAATTGACAATATCGACTACCCCGTCCTCCGCCTCCTCCATTGGAGCTACTACTACCACTACTACCATTGTTGGACTCGTCGTCATCGTTGATAACGCTACCGTCGGGCAGAATTCGAGTCCTCGCGCGTGCCATACCAACACTCTACCAAGAGTTAAAGGTTGTACCCGCCAAAATGAACCCGCCGAAATGAAATTGTATGAGCGTCTTTCCGAGGATTGGCGGGGTAAATATGAGCGAGGCACCGGCAACCACCGCTGATCCACTATCCACTAGTGACGGCAGCAAAGACAGTGAAGATGACGATGATGACGACGAGCCTGATGATTATACCATAACCGATGATGGGATGTATCAACGTAATAAATTCCAAATTCACGTGGATGAACTAGACCCCACCACTCCTCGACGGGGGATGGTACCATTGCGTCTGCTATCGGCCGTGGCCGTGATTGGACGGGAGAACGAACCATTATATTTGAGCGATGATTTGATTACTAGTGTTATTGGCGGTCGTGTTAAAATTAAACCCACTACTATCGTACCGAAGAGGACCAAGAAGAGGACGACGGCGTCATTACCAACCAAATCGTCGGATGCGGGTAATAGTAACAACAGCAATGACAAGAGCAGCGATGAAGAAAATAAGACAAGTGCAAAAGCATCATCATCATCATCATCATCATCATCAGGAACAATTGATTATTCAAAATGGGACAAACTTGATGATGATGATGATGATGAAAGCACTACCAATAATTATGATCCTGATCCATCTGGATTCTTTACACCTGATGAATCATGGAAAACACATCCAGACAAATGGTTAATGTCAATGACCAAACAAGCAATACTTTGGTCTGCATTAGATTACTTTGAAGAACGTATATTTTATCCCAATGGATTAGATGGGGGGACTGTACGCTGGCGATCACCGCCGTCTATTACTACTAGTGGTATGGTTGTGGTCGGAGGTGGAAGTAAGGAGAGTAGTATGTACCTTGGCTGTTTGAAACAGATTGATGAACGGTATGATATACATGGTTATGTTACTAATACTGGGATTAAATTTATGATTGTTACCGAGGACGTATATTTGATGAAAGTTACTACTTCTACAAAGACTACTTTGATTTTGCAATCGCAGAAGAAGACGAAGAAGGATGGTGGTAATGTGAGTATTAGTCCTCAACAACAGCAACAACAGCAAGAACAATCACAAATTCAATTATTCCGAAGTGGTGATGCATCCTTTTATCAATTATCAACCGGATTTAATGGTATATGTATCCCACCAACATGGAATAAAAATTTTGATACACGTGAATTGGATATACAAAAATGTTGTATCAAATTACATGATATGTATGTTCAACATACTATGAATCCTTTTATACCAGTTGGACGATCGTGTGCTTCGATTAAATCATCAAGATTTCATAATGGTATTGGTATTATGGCAAATGAATTTAATCTTGATCAACGGTTTGAGGATGCAATAGAAACTATTACAAATATCAAGGATAATTTGTATGGAGTTTGAAATATTAAGTATTTAAGAAGTGTCATTTTGTGATTTATGTGTGATGTCATCACACAAGACATTCCCCTATGATACAAGTTATTACTTCAGTTTCTATACTTGATAGTAAATAAATGGAATGTCTAAGACCACTGCTGAAAACAAGATTAATCTAAAATCGAACATAACCATCTTCATACTTCTTCCGACCAATCTGTCGTTCCGTGGTTCTATTCAACTTCATATCCTGTACAATTGATCCATGCGGCATACACTCATTCTGTTCACACAATGATAGACTAATCCCCACCCCTGTCAATTCTTTGGATAATAGTCGTATACATCGTGAGACGACACTTGGATCAACGATTATATATACTGTCCCACCCTCATCGTTGTTGTTGTTCGTAATAACAATATCTCCAATATTATCAAGATGTACCCCAATTGATGCTAATGTATCAGGGAATGTTTGTGAGCATGACTTCGCATCAACATTACTTATACATATCATATTGGTGTATTGATTCTCGGCCGTATTAATATCTAATCCAAGATCAGGATTTGTTATTACGAAACGAGAACGTCGTCCATATATTTTGGATGGATCGGACTGAGTTTCTATTTCGTCACGTGACAAGAGCTGAGTATAGTACTCATTAAGTTTGACATTCGATTTTGTTGATGCTGCTTTTGTTATCGACGAAGATCCTAAAGATACGTCCACCATCGGAGAAGAACGTCGTTGACCACCCACAATTCGTAATACGGCCACATCACCACGTTTCATAAACATACTTTCAATAATGTCTGCATCACTGGGTTCCATAAACGGCGTTACCTCGATTGACCATGTTTCAATGGCAACTGTTGCGCGTGCTTCTGCGTCTTTTATCACTGCGGCTGAGACTGCTTTTGCTGCGGCAGTAGCAGAGGATAACGAGCGAAGAAATGAAATCTTTCTAGCCGACGTAGACATTATTTGATGATGTTGATGATGAGAAATCGTAGAATGGCACGTTGACATCGATTGAAATGCGACTGCGGACGATGATACTACCAGTAGCAACACTGCTAATGCCTCCATCATCGTTCTGCCTTAACTGTCGTGGGTAGCTGAGGGGCAGTGTGGTGCTTGAGGTAAAACAGAGAGAGAAGAGGTGAGTCAGTGAATCATTTTGGCGGTATCTTGTGTGTTTGGGAGACAAAGTATTTTGAATAAAAAGGAAATTTAGCTTCCAATTATGCTACTAAATAATCCACATATCCATAATGGTGTTTCACAGCATCAATAAACATGACATCACCATTCATTTCTGTCAATGTTTTTATTCTATATAATTCCCTTTCAGTAAAGTTCAACTCCCCCTTGAATGTATTATTATCTACTCCGTCGAATGGATGTAGATACCTTCCCACCCAGTAATTTTGAATATAAGTTCACTATATCAGTTAGGGTTAGAGTAAAACAATTTCAAAGTGTCTACATAATATCTCAATTGCACGTCTGCTTTTTCTATTGTTGTTGCTTATACTTGTTACTGTCACCTTTGTATAGGAAATAATCCAGTTGTGTTCGAAAGTTACCAACCTTGTTATAATTTCTTGGTTCAAGATATTCAGTGAATTCATCCACAGTTTGATTATACAATATCATACCCTTATGTTGACTAATTGTATGTCCAAAATAGCTCATCCCGTAACATCATCGTTGGATGTTACGACAAAGGCACAACCCTGCTGTTCTACCACCTCTCTCCAACTAAACTGAAACCATGAGCATGCACTATCCTCCAATCATGCTGGACAAAGTGCTTGACCTGTTTTTCCATCTTTGTTAAGAAGCGTTGTTGTACACCCATATGACGATCCCAGTCTGTGAATTGCATTGTATTGTCATTTAGTTTCTTCATTCTTTCCAGCCATTTTTAATAGCTCCACCTGTACAATTATCCCGAATTGGTATGTAAATTTTGATTCATCAATACTACGTATATACTAAACAGGGAGGTGGTTGTCGGGGGTAGGATGCAATTTGTTTGATGGGTAAGAACTTGGCCTCGTAGACGACATGTTTGTCAAGACTACTAATACTAATTCTGCTAAGCTTGATTGTGGCTATGTAGATGGTGTGAAAATACAATTGCAGAAGATAATGATGCAAGAACATTGCAATTCAACCTCTTCATTCTCGACTCAATATTAGTTATATGCTAGAGAATATTACACGATTTCCATTTGACGCTTGAATTTACCTCATTTACGAAATCGAATTTGTTGATGTTCAATTGTGGTCAATGGCATATGAACAGAAGACATGAATTCAACGCATGTTACTGCTTAAAAAATGAGGAATCCCCCCCAAACCCCAACACAGGAACAGAGAAGAACACAGAACGTAGAACAGTAGATTCAACGATTCCCAAGAAGATTTTGATACTACTGATTTCATAACATTGACGCCTGAAAACTCAATCCCCGAGTAGAATCTACATAGGAATTAGTATTTTATGACCCTTTAGCAAACCCATTCCCAGCCATGGCTAAAAATATAGACGACAAATGTTATGACATCAGTAGTCGTACATGCCATTATTCCTCACTCTTCAGCCACCACCACCAACAACAACCCGTACAACAACCCGTCCATCTCAACCATGGTTAAAGTATGCACCTCCAAGACATGTACCAAGAACTGGCCCATCGAGTCCGGCATATGTACCGGATGCGGTACGTCGACTATCAAGACATGTGCCCACCCCGACGGTTGTAACAAGTGGGCCGTCCAAGGTGGACTATGTGTCGCTCATGGGGCCAAGGTTAAGAACTGTTCACACACGAACTGTACCAAGTGGGCCGTAAACGGCGGAGTGTGTATCACACATGGCGCGACGGTCAAGCGTTGTACTCATCCTAGTGGGTGTAACAATGGTGCGATTAAGGGAGGGGTGTGTATGAGACATGGGGCCAAATTGAAGCTGTGTAATTTTGTTGGTGGGTGTACGAACTACTCACTACGAGGGGGCGTGTGTATGCGTCATGGGGCCAAGAAGAAGTTGTGTACCTTTGCTGGAGGGTGTACCAAGTATGCCCAGCGGGGGGGATTGTGTAAGGGTCATGGATCGCATGACATTCCTCCCAGGGGGAAAAGTGGCAAGCCCAGATCAGCACTTGATCGTCACATGTCTAAGACTAGTAGTACTAATGCTGGTGGTAAGGATGATGGAGAAGGTGATGGTCCTCATGGACGAGCGTGGGTTTCTCTACCTCAAGGCGATAATCCTATGATGGACGTGAGTGGGGAAGATCTTATTCCCTTTCTTCCTCCACTGCACATTCCCGTCAATTGGGAGAGTGCCGAGCTGGGTGGCGATGAACCATTCCTCAAGACCTTCCCTCCCCCTCCGGCTGCTGCTTCAAACGTGAACTTCCCTCTCCACTTCCCTCAGTCTCCTAACGAGCACGGTAAGCTGGTATGGGAACCTGAAACAGTCATGACTATGGCTCCACCACATTCACACGTGAAGCAGATTCATAACCCAACGATTGGTTTGGTCAACGTTGACCAACAACAAGTCGAAGAAGCGTCGTCAACAATTTTTACACCCTTTGATCATCCTAACACGGTCTCGGGTAAGCCTCCTCCATTACCTGCTCCTCCGTTGGTCGTTGGGGATGTGGATGTACTTACGGAACAATATGCTGCCACGAAAGAGTCAGCACCCGATGCTCCTCCACTCTCCCCCGTCCCCCCTCCTGTCGTCGCGAAGAAAGATCCCTCTGATGAAGTGGATACGAATCATTCTCGACCCAATAAATTTGTTCGACGTCTACACGACATGCTCGTGGCCGAGCAAGGGAAAGGAGTTGTGGAATGGAGACGTGGACTACTTATCTTACATGCAACGAATTCTGCCTTTACGGGTGAAATATTACCAAAGTACTTTGAAACGACGAATTATAAGACATTTACAAGACAATTGAATTATTACGGTTTCCTTCACTTACGATCATTCCAAGAACCGAATTCGTCATTGACTACTGCACTTTGGGCCAATCAAGTACTGGCTGATACCGGAACAGATGAAATTTCGAGTGTACTTAAACTGCGACGGGTAGAGCCGAATGAATTAGCAAACATCTCCCAAAGTCGTCGTGAGAGACGTCATGAGGCCACATCGGCCATTGTCGTGCAAGATTCAGAGGGGGCATCATCAAGGAACAAAAAGGGGCCGCAAAAACAAGAGGAAGTGGGTGATGCCGCAGAAATGCTCCTTTCGATGGCACGGACAGTCATCCCACGCGTCCATGACCCCCAAGAACCTATCGCTGAGGCGGAACTAGCAGCACGGGCCCGTCAAGGACAGGTGGCATCAAAGCAGTGGCACCAACAGAAGAAGAAGGCCTCACTCCTACTTGAGGGGAAAGCCCCTCCGATCCATGACCTGCACGAACAAAACGTAGAAGCAGACCGTGCAGCAAGAGCTCAAGTTGTGAAGCAGGAGGAGGCCGCAGCCAAGTTGAAGAGATGTAGCTCACGGCCTGTTTTACCGTTGAAACGGAATCATCCTCCATTGCCTCCTGAGGAAGAACGAAAGCTACCACCACCACCGCAGCAGCAGCAACAACAGCAGAAGCAGCATCATCCTCAGTCAATGGCCAGTCCAATGCAGCATCCGGCAATTGCGAGTACTCACGGTCCTTTGTTTAGTGGATTTGGGGATGAAATGAGCTCTATGCAATCTCTGGCTTCCGCGCACAGGCAAGAGGCTGACAGACTTGAGGCTGAGTCTCAACGACTACGGATGCAGCAACAGCAGATGCAGCAACAGCAGATACAGCATCACCAGCACCCGCAGCAACATCAGCAACTGCGATATCAACCGCATCCGACAAGTTATGCTCAGGGCAGTACTATGGGTAGGTTACCACCGCCGCAAGAACCTCATCATCAGGCTACCAACTATGCAGCACAAGGCACCTATCCGCCCAGCTATGCAGCACAAGGCAGTCAACAACAACAACAGCATTATCCACCCAGCTATGCACAGGGCAGTCATGGTATGACAGCAGCAGTACCACCATGGACATATCCCAGCCCAATCTCCAGAGGACAGCCTATTCATTATCCCCAATACCCTATCTCTCCACAAGTCCGACCCATGATGAATGATATGATGCCTCCCTCACCGGGGGGTGGTGCAGGTATTAGTCCTCAGATGGCATTACCTACAAAGAAGAAACACAAGAGCTTAGAAGATGACAAATTCACGCATGCGGTATAAAAATATAAGTGTAATAAAGTAGAGAAAAAGTATATATCGCTACTTCTTGTTAATGTTATTTCCCGCCCAACCAAGATCACTCAAGTCCAATCCCATCCTCCCACTCACGCTAAAAGGGCAAGCTTGGCGCACCCTCTCTCTAGAGAGAGGTAGAAAGACCATGGACTCTCCCTCTTTTATCTTTGTACCTCAATATATATAATTAACAAAAACATGAACACATTATCTACCTACTGTCCATCCCCCAAGACTAATTGTCCATTCTCCTTCTTAGTACCCGATGATGATGATGGTGGACTTTTACCCACGCTACGTGCGATGTACGGTTTCAGGCCAAATCCTACCATATCCGCCATTGTCGGTACGATCAATTGTAATTTTTTCAACGGATTACCGATAAATTTACCCTTGGACGTCAATCGACCCTCCGACGTGCATCCCTTGCCCTTGTAATATCCCTTGCCGGCACGTTTGGTCGTGAGTGGTAAACGCTTCGTGGCGGCCTTGGATAGATATTTCGACATGTACCGCCGTTGAGCAGTTGGTTGTATTATCGTTGGTACTACCGTCGTTGCTGCTGGTTGTCGTTGGGATGATGATAATCCAACATTGTTTCTACCGTTGATTATGAGTGTGCCGTGGCCGTTGGCGGTAGTAGTGAATGTGACGATCCCACCGCCACTATTATTAGCGTTGATGCATTGAGGAAAAATAATAGAAGAGAGGACGAGTGGGGATGATGATTGGGAGGACGAAGAAACTGTAGCAGTCCTAGTCATCGTCATCATTCTGCTGCCAACGATGCCACCCGTGGGAGAAAATAATCTAGAATACCACATTATTGTCATTCTTCTCTACAACTGAACGTGTTGTTGTGTTGATCGATCGGTGCAGTGAGGCAAGTTCCCGCCTTGGTGATTCTCCTCAACCTTCAACCCCATCCATCACCCGGAACCTTTCACTGTGAGCAACTATTGAACCAGGCTAATAACGACTCT
>Ga0247834_1006848_pt1 | contig 12488 bp, 9 predicted proteins | sample LaCruzMarch2015__8_FD_187118 | JGI IMG/M metagenome (GOLD analysis project Ga0247834, IMG submission 187118) | Freshwater microbial communities from meromictic Lake La Cruz, Castile-La Mancha, Spain - LaCruzMarch2015_12m | ecosystem: Environmental > Aquatic > Freshwater > Lake | place: Spain... | reverse complement strand
CCACGCAGCATCTGCTGGAAGGCATCCTGCCGCGGTAAGGAAAGGGGAAATCGGGACGGGAGCGAATTGAATCCGCTTTCCAGAGAATCACGGGTGGCGAAATTCGCTCCCGTCCCCATTTTCGCCAGATGAAGATCGGCGCCGATTCGCGGCGGACAATACGCCGCACGGCATCCCGGCGAACCACCAGCCTGGAAGGCCTTCCGCCCGCCGGACGACGCGTTGGTCGCGTTCCCGGCCGTGCGTGGGGTATAAATTCGCCGTCGTCCCCCCGACGGCGACGGCGGGGTTCACCGACGCCGACGGCTGCCCGACCCACAACGCGCCTGCCACAGCCCCCTACCCCCAACCAGACACGACGGAGAGGTCTTTCCGATGGCACACCCCACCCGCAAGCTCCATCACCTCGGCCAGAGCCTCTGGCTCGACAACATCACACGCGGGATGCTCGACGACGGCACGCTGGCCCGATACATCCGCGACCTGTCGGTGACGGGGCTCACGAGCAACCCGACGATCTACAACCTCGCATTCAAGAACAGCTCCTTCTACGACGAGGCCATCGCCGCGAAGGTGAAGCAGGGCGTGGCGGGCGAACAGTTGTTTTTCGATCTGGCGATCGAGGATCTCCGCCGTGCGGCTGATCTGTTCCGTCCCATCCACGACCGCACCGGTGGCCTCGATGGCTGGGTGTCGCTGGAGGTTTCTCCCACGCTCGCCTACGACACCGCGAGCACGCTCGCTGCGGCCCGCGACCTGCACGCCCGTGCCGACCGCCCCAATCTCTACATCAAGATTCCCGGCACACCCGAGGGCCTGCCGGCGATCGAGGAGGCGATCTTCGCCGGTGTTCCTGTGAACGTCACGCTCCTCTTCACCCGCAGCCACTTTCTCGCCGCTGAAGAGGCCTACCTGCGGGGCATCGAACGCCGGGTCGAGGCGGGGCTCTCCCCACGGGTCTGCTCGGTGGCGTCGCTCTTCATCAGCCGTTGGGATTCCGCCACCGCGTCGAAGTTGCCGCCGGAGCTGGCCAACACGGTCGGCATCGCCGTCGGGCAACAGTGTTACAAGGCCTACCGCGACCTGCTCTGCTCCGACCGCTTCGAGCGGCTGGCCAACTTCGGCTGCCTGCCGCAGCGACTGCTCTATGCCAGCACCGGCACCAAGGATCCGGCGATCTCTGATTCGCTCTATGTTTCGGCTCTCGCGTCGCCCAACACCGTCAACACCATGCCGGAGCAGACACTGCTCGCCTTCGCCGACCATGGGTCGCTCTCCGGGACCGTATCGGCCGGTGGCGGAATGGCCGACGAAACGCTCTTCGCCATCAGCCGCGCCGGCATCGACATCGACGCCCTCGGAGCAAAGCTGCAGAAGGACGGGGCAGAATCCTTCGTCAAGAGCTGGAACGAACTGCTCGGGGTGATCGAGACAAAATCACGTTCGGTGACTGCCTCCGGAGGAACACGATGACGAGCGGCACATCCATTCCGAGCCGTGCAGCGCTGCCTGAGTGGCAGAGCGTTGCCGCGCACGCCGCCGCCTTGGGCGGCACGCACCTCCGCGATCTCTTCGCGGTCGACGCCGACCGCGGCGAGCGACTCGTGATCGACGCCTGCGGCCTGCATGCCGACTATTCGAAGCAACGGGCGACCGACGAGACGCTCCGCCTGCTCATCGCACTCGCCGAAGCCTGCGGCCTGCGGCAGCGGACTGACGCGATGTTTTCCGGAGAGAAGATCAACTCGACCGAGCACCGTGCGGTGCTCCATGTGGCGCTGCGTGCACCACGGGGCGAGAAGATCCTCGTGGAAGGACGCGATGTCGTGCCCGACGTGCACGAGGTGCTGGGGCGGATGGCGGCCTTCTGTCGGGAGATCCGCGGCGGCACCTGGAAGGGGCACACCGGCCGACCGATCCGCGCGGTTGTCAACGTGGGCATCGGTGGCTCCGACCTCGGGCCGGTGATGGCCTACGAGGCACTGCGGCACGTGGCCGACCGGCAGCTGACGTTTCGGTTCGTCTCCAATGTCGACGGCACCGACTTCGTCGAGGCCACCCGTGATCTCGACCCCGCCGAGACCCTCTTCGTGATCTCGTCGAAGACGTTCACCACGCAAGAGACCCTGGCCAACGCCCGGTCGGCCCGGGAGTGGCTGCTCGAGAAACTTGGCGATCCGGCCGCTGTGGCGCGGCACTTCGTGGCGGTTTCCACCAATGCGCTCGAGGTGTCGGCCTTCGGCATCGACACGGCCAACATGTTCGGCTTCTGGGACTGGGTGGGCGGCCGGTATTCAATGGACTCGGCGATCGGCCTGGCCACGATGCTCGCGATCGGGCCGGAAGCGTTCACCGAAATGCTCGCCGGCTTCCATGCCATGGACACCCACTTTCGCACCGCCCCGTTCGACCGGAATCTGCCGGTGCTGCATGGCCTGCTCGCCGTCTGGAACACGACGTTCCTCGGAGCCCACACGATCGCCGTCCTGCCTTACGACCAGTATCTGAGACGGTTCCCGGCCTACCTTCAGCAACTGGCGATGGAGTCCAACGGCAAGCGGGTGACGCTTGACGGGCGGGTGATCGACGACTACCAGACCAGCCCAATCTTCTGGGGTGAGCCGGGCACGAATGGCCAGCACTCCTTCTATCAGCTGATCCATCAGGGAACGCGGACGATCCCCTGCGACTTTCTGGGCTTCGCGCGATCGGCCAATCCCATCGGCCGGCACCACGACCTGCTGATGTCCAACGTCTTCGCACAGGCCGAGGCGCTGGCCTTTGGAAAGACGGCGGACGAGGTCCGGGCCGAAGGCGTGCCGGAGCCGCTTGTGCCACACAAGACGTTTCCGGGCAACCGACCGAGCACGACGATCCTCGCCGAGCGTCTCACGCCCCGTGTGCTCGGCAGCCTGGTGGCGATGTATGAACACAGTGTCTTCACGCAGGGCTGTATCTGGGGCGTCAACCCGTTCGACCAGTGGGGCGTGGAGCTTGGCAAGGTGCTCGCCAACCGGATCATTCCGGAGTTGGAATCGAAGACCGAGCCGTCGCTTGGCCACGACAGTTCGACCAACGCCCTCATTCGCTGGTACCGCGAGGCCCGGAGAACCGGGTAAGGACCATCCGGCGGAGGTCGGTCTCACCGGGAGAGCCAAACGTGCCGCTCAAAATAATCATGCGAGTCTGCGCGGTGGCTTGGCTGGCGATGGCAGAAGTCGATGCTGCCGAGCCCGCCACGGCCCCGAGCGTGCCAGGCAACGCCGTCATCCGCCGGGCCGTGGGTGACTCGGAGATCGTGATCACCACGACTTCACGGCTGGCCGGGGCGATCCATTCGCTCACCTGGGGCGGCCGTGAGTTTGTCGATTCCCACGACCATGGCCGGCAGCTCCAGACCGCCTCAAACCTCGACGTCGACGGCACCCTCTGCAACGAGTGCTTCAACCCCACCGAAGCCGGTAGTGAGCGGGACATGGCCGGGCCGACGAGCACGAGCCGGCTGCTCTACCTCTCGGCTGGCGACCGCGAGCTCGTCACCGTTACGCAGATGGCCTTCTGGCTGCGGCCAGGACAGACGAGCGGCGGCCAGGTGGCCCTCAACACGACGGCCCTCTCGAACCATCTGCTTGAGAAGCACCTGCGGATCGGCGTCGACGGGCTCGACCACGCGATCAGCCATGCGATCAGCTTCACGCTCCCGGCCGACGAGCGGCACGAACGAGCCACATTTGAGATCCTGACCGGCTACATGCCACTCGCGTTCGACACGTTTTTACGTCTTCTGCCCGACGGGTCGCTCGAGGAAATCGGCCCTGGACCGGGCGAGCAGTCGCACCCGGTTATCCTCGCCACGGCCGATGGCAGCCACGCGATGGGGGCGTGGAGCCCAGCGGTGTCCCGCACCACCGGTCGGCCCGTGACCTACGGCCGGTTCGCCTTTCCCGCCCAGAAGGTCGTGAAGTGGAACTGCGTCGTCCGCGAAGAGGACCAAGGCGGGCTGGCCGCAGGTTCCCACCGCTTCCTGGTCTACACCGCCGTCGGCACGCGTGAGCAGGTCCGCGAGACCCTCATCGCGGTGCGGACCCGCATACCGCCACGCGCACCCTGAATTCCATACCGCGTCCCGTGAGTATGGCGGAGGCCCAATACAAAGACGGCAGAGTGCGCCGTGAATGCCGCTGAATCCGGGACGATGTTGAGGGTTGCCTCGGCCGCAGCAGGCGCCGCGCCTTTCGTCGTGCCGACACAGTCGCTCACGCTCCGGGCTTGTATTGGGTCTCCAATAAAAGCCCCCGGCGTAAGCCGGGGGATCGGATGCCACCCATGGCGTCGCGTCAAACGTCGTACCGACCCCATCGCTCACGCTCCGGGCCTGTATCAGACTTTCCCTTTCAGCCCGCAACCGTTCGCCGCTCGGTCAGCGGTACGGCGTTCTGGGGGCAAAAGGAGGCTCCTGTCACACGGGGATTGTTCATCGAGCAGCATTCACGTCGAACCGCACCTCCACGTTGTCGTGAATCTTGTCCTTGCAGTAAGTCATTCCGAAGTCGTGCCGATCTCTGAAAACGAAAAACCCCTGCGAAGGCCGCTGTTATCGGCACATCGCAGGGGCTTCAGAAGCAGAGGCTCCGATCGGAGTCGAACCGACGATTCTGGGCGAGCAGAACCTTCACGCAAGCGATCCAAGAAGTCGCCGCTCCCGCTCTGCCGCGAAGGCCAAGCAGGCGCGGATGTCCTCAATGGTCAGTTCCGGGAAGTCGGCCAGAATTTCGGCCTCGGTCATTCCAGACGCGAGATACTCCAGCACATCGGAGACCGTGATCCGTAGCCCGCGAATACACGGTTTCCCGCTTCGTTTTCCCGGCTCGACCGTAATGCGATTGGCAAAAGTGGAGTCCATAGCTCAAGTCTACGTTGCGGGCGAGAACGCGGCAAAACCGGCCTGATCCCCGCCGCCATCAACAAATACCACAACGATCCTGTGTCGCAGGTATTTCGCCCGAATAATGGGGAAGACTCTGCCTCGCAGAATCAAACGCCGCGAGATGAGTTCGAGCCGACGTTGACAACGAAAAAACCCCTGCGAAGGCCGCCAACACTCGGCCGCCCGGAGGTTTTCCGCCTCCGTGCCTAGGCGGTAAACTACGCCCGCTGGCTCCCGGTCCATCTCAGGAGAATACGCGTGGCCGTTCGCATCGATTCATTGGGCATCGATCGCCTGAGCGTGCGCGAGGGATAATCCGGGACGAGAGCGAATTCCAATTCCTGCCATGGAATGCCCCGCAGCAAAAGTCGCTCCCGTCCCCATTTCCGATCCGCGATTCAGATACAACGCCCGCCTTAGGCAAACGCGTCCGTAATCTATGCCTGCGTGATGATCCGGAGGGAATCACATGCGGTCGACGTTTGCATTTCGTATCTCAGCGTTTTCATGTCTGCTGAAATCCAGAAACGATCAAGGTTACTCGGCGTGTTCCTGTCGAGTGTTCGACGAGATGTGGGATACGTCGTGCGGCTATCGCCAAGAAAGTCCGACCGAATCAAATTGCCCTCGGCGGCGATGACACCGAGGATTGGGGTATCGAACGTCAAGGAACCGGTAATGACGTCGAACGCCATCGGAGAGGCAACCCTGTCCACGTGCAGGTAATAGGAGTTGACCTTGGTGCCCGCTGCGACCGTGGCTGGCTTCATGACTGTTTTCATGTTGTATTCGCCGGGAACGGTGGCATCGACTCTCAGGCTCGCGGTCAGCGAGACACCCTTTTTCTCTGCGAACAACATCCCGTAACGGGCGTTTTCAAGCCTATTGGGCTCGACTGTTGGCGGGGCGATGATCGCGAGCGTGCGGTCACCGGTGGTAACGCCAGTCGCCTTCAGGTATACGCTTTTCACATTGACGTCGCTAAGCGGCGAGGTTGCTGTGATGATCCGAACATCGTCACTGTTGTTGGACGTCTGAAAAGCGAATGTGATCGTTCGTCGATCGCTCGATATCGAAAAAGTGTCCCGGTTTCTGCTGTCTTTGCCGTCTATTTCCCTGCCCACTTTTGGATAGAGCGTGCGCGTAGCGCCCAAGAAATCAGACTGATTCAAACCAGCTTGGGTGGCTTGCACTCCAAGAATCGGCTCGCTGAAGGTGATCGAACCGCGTGCGAATACGAACGCTGCGGGCTGCCCCACTCTGTCCGCGTGCAGGTAGTACGAGTTAACCTTGGTGCCCGCAAGGATGTTCGCCGGCTTATAGCCGGCTTCCTGTGAGTACGTGCCGACCGAACTCACATCGACCGTCAGGCTAGCGGCCAGAACGACATTTTGCTTCTCTGAGAAGAACTTGGCGGCCGAGTTGTCCTCAAGTTTGTGAACCTCGACCGTGCGGGGGGCCGTGACCAGTTGCACCTGGCCGAGGAAGCCAGTGGCGGCAGGCACATCACGGCGTTCCAAGTGTTCCACTCCGAACGCTTTCCGCGAATCGCGTGCATCTCGCATCCTAACCCCCTTCCCGCCCCCGCTGAATCGGAGTTTCAGAACCGAGAAAACCTGTGCTAATCGCATTACGAGCCCTCCTAAGGGCCAGATCATAGACTGCCAATACCCCGCCCTACAAGCGACCGTTCCCTCCAAGCGAGCGGTCATTAGGGCGCAGCGGATAGGCATCCTCGCGATGATGCAGGTGAGCCGCTGAGCCCGGGGAGGGCGGGTCGGATGCGGCTCTCGCATTTCTTTAAGGGGATTCCCAAAACGGTGCAGCGGGTCCTTTTCCTCTCGCGGCCCGCCCGCCTCGGCTATGAACTCCGCAGCCGCATCGACTCTTCCCTCTCGCGGGTCCTAGGAAAGGCGACTGCTGCCCCTGAGGCCAGCGAGCCGCCCGACTAGTGTGGGTCGTGAAGGGTGGCCTTTCTGACGGGGTAGCACCTCGCCGAGGGTACCGTTTTCGGCCAGCAAAACCCGTTCTGCCGCTCTGCACACGCGTGGTTGAAATTGATGACCCCTACGGCACCTTCACGAAAAAGGGGTTTAGAGAGGAAAACCAATCTCGTTGCTGTGCGTGCGTCTCCGCAAATTGCCGACCCGTTTTTCATCCCATGTCGGCGGGTCCTTGGCGGTCCGTTGGAGGGTGAGACACGCACGACCCCGCGGGGACTATCGTGTCGTTTAGCCACCCAAGCCCGGGCGTTAGACTCACCTGCTCGGGGCGGTAGCCGATTGCAAGCGGCTGCCCTCGCGACTCGGGTGCAGCGGTGGCTTCCTGCCTTTGCATCCTGCACCTGAGCCGACCCGGCTCAATGGAAGGCAGGCACGCATGAACGCGGTAGAGCGACTGCTCTCGCATGGCGAGCGAGTGGTGGTCTTTTTCGATGAGGTGCTCGCTCCGCAGGGCTGGCTCGACCCGCGAACTGCCGAGAGCGTGCACCGGAACCTAGCCACATACACCGATGGCGGACCATTCGCCCCTCCCGCCTTTGAACTAAAAACAGCACCCGCCCGATACCGGAAGGCCCTCACAGCCGACCCGCCCGGAGTCGGAGGCTCAGCGGGCAACGGGCACCGATGGCAGAGCAGAGGCGGCTCCGAAAAGTGACCACTCCAGTGACCACTACAGGAAGGCTCAGGAGGGCTCAGGTTGGCACTCTGGGGCATCTGTGCGGCTGGCCGACCACACTGCCGCAAGCGCGGCTGAAAACAAAAAAACCCCTGCGAAGGCCGCTGGCGTCGGCACATCGCAGGGGTTTCAGAAGCAGAGGCTCCGGTCGGAGTCGAACCGACGATGGCGGATTTGCAATCCGCTGCCTTAGCCACTTGGCTACGGAGCCGCTCACTATCAACCGATGGATCATTCGATCGCCATCAACCAGAAGCCGTCACGCTACGGGAGGATGGGGCGTTTGGTCAAGCTGTACTCATCACGTTGACATGGCCGGTTCGGCCGCCAAACACGGCTGTTCCGATCCTGCCTATGAAATCGGCCGTCAGGCCCCGGTTCCTTCAGTCTGTTCTGGGTCCGGTCTGCTGCGGGTGCAGTTCCAGCTCTGGGCCAGAGCTCCCGCGGCCCTCCGACAGGGGGCTGCTCGGCCTCCCCACGACCGCCAAACCCGGGCAGAACCTGCAGAGTTTGGCCCGCGGACAAAAAGACCGATATAGTCTCGGCTCGCCGACCAGTCGGTCCGCCGAATCGTGCCGTCCCCGGCAAGCACGCCACACGCACCCAAAGTGCCCACACAAGCAGTGACAAAAGTAGTCACACAAGCAGTCAAAGAAGGAGCTTCGCGGATGACCAAGCAGGCGTCGTGCGACATCGGACTCATCGGCCTGGCCGTGATGGGAGAAAACCTCGCCCTCAATATCGCTAGCCGCGGCTACTCAATCGCCGTCTACAACCGCACAACCAGTGTCACCGATGCCTTCGTGGCCGGCCGGGGAAACCAGCCCCATGTTGTCGGCTGCCGCACGCTTGAAGAACTGGTCTTGTCGCTCAAGTCGCCGCGGAAGGTGATGATGATGGTCAAGGCTGGCCCGGCGGTCGATGAACTCATCAAAACGCTCACCCCCCTGCTCTCCAAGGGCGATGTCATCATCGACGGTGGCAACACGCTGCCATCCGACACCGACCGCCGCACTCGGGAGGTCGAGGCCTCGGGCCTGCTCTACATCGGCACCGGCGTCTCCGGCGGCGAGGAGGGGGCGCTCAAGGGACCGAGCCTGATGCCCGGCGGATCCAAGGCCGCCTGGCCGCTTGTCCAGCCGATCTTCCAGGCGATCGCCGCCAAGGTCGGCCCCAAGGGCGACATTCCCTGTTGCGACTGGGTGGGCCCGCGCGGCGCCGGCAACTACGTGAAGATGGTTCACAACGGCATCGAATACGGCGATATGCAGCTGATCTGCGAGGCCTACTGGCTCCTGAAGCAGGCGGCCGGCCTCTCCAACGAGCAGCTGGCCAAGGTGTTCGACACCTGGAACCGCGGCGAACTTGACAGCTACCTGATCGAGATCACCCGCGACATCTTCACCGCCCGCGATCCCGAGACCAACGACTTCGTCGTCGATCGGATCCTCGACAAGGCCGGCGCCAAGGGAACCGGCAAGTGGATGAGCCAGCTGGCCCTCGACATGGGCGTGCCCAGCACGCTCGTCACCGAGGCGGTCTACGCCCGTTGCCTCTCCGCCATGAAGGAGCAGCGAATCCGTGCCAGCAAGGTGCTCGCAGGGCCCGACCTGCGCAGCCACGACGCCACGCAGGAATTCATCGACCAGGTTCGCCAGGCCCTCTACGCCTCGAAGATCGCCAGCTACGCACAGGGCTTCGTGCAGTTGGCGGCCGCCGCGAAGGAGCAGGATTGGCAGCTCGACTACCGTTCGATCGCCATGATGTGGCGGGGCGGCTGCATCATCCGCGCGCAATTCCTGGATCGGATCGCCGAGGCCTACGACGCCGATCCGACGCTCGAAAACCTGATGCTCGCTCCCTACTTCACTGAAGCGCTCGCGAAGTCTCAGACGGCGTGGCGGCATGTGATCGCCACGGCCGCGACGATCGGGGTGCCCGTGCCCGGGTTCATGGCGGCGCTTGCCTACTACGACGGCTACCGGCATGAGCGGCTGCCGGCGAACCTCCTGCAGGCGCAGCGGGACTACTTCGGCGCCCACACCTACGAACGCACCGACAAGCCCGGTACCTTCCACACCGAATGGCTTGACCTCCGCCGGCCGGTGAGCTGACCACCTCCTTCCCACGGAAACCCTCCGCATGGCTGACTCGTTTCTCGAAAACCTGTTCGGGCTCTCCGGCCGCACGGCCGTCGTCGTCGGCGGCACGGGCGTGCTGGGCGGGGCGCTGGCCGAGGGTCTGGCGCGGGCCGGCGCGTTCGTGGTCGTGGCGGGCCGGGGCGCCGATCGGGGTGAGGCCCGGGTCGATGCGATCAAGGCTGCGGGCGGCAACGGCATGTTCGTCTCGGTCGACGCGGTTGACCGGGCGAGCGTGACGGCGCTCCTGGATGCCGTGATCCACGCCCGCGGGCGGGCCGACATCCTGGTCAACTGTGCCGGCGTGAATTCATCGGTGCCCTACTTTGACATTGCCGACGACGACTTCACCAAGGTCCTCGACACCAATCTCAAGAGCACCCACCTCGGCTGCCAGATCTTCGGCAGCCACATGGCAGCAGCTGGCGGCGGGGCGATCCTGAATATCGGCAGCGTCTCGGCCGACAAGCCGCTCTCGAAAGTGTTCGCCTACTCCGCGTCGAAGGCGGCGGTCGTCAATTACACGCAGAACGTGGCACGCGAACTGGCCCCCAAGGGTGTCCGCGTCAACGTGCTCTGTCCCGGCTTCTTTCCGGCTGAGCAGAACCGCAAGATCCTCTCGCCGGAACGAACCGCCTCGATCATGGGGCAGACGCCGATGAACCGGTTCGGCAATCCGGAAGAACTCGTCGGTGCCGCCATTCTGCTCTGTGCCCCCGTGGCAGGCAGTTTCATCACCGGCACCGATCTCTACGTTGACGGCGGCTTCACGGGCATGAGGCTGTAGCCATGCCCCACACGATCGTGATCTTCGGCGCGTCGGGCGACCTCACCAGCCGAAAACTCGTGCCTGCGCTCTACAACCTCAAGCGCAACGGCCTGCTGCCGGCCGAAACCCGCATCGTCGGCTTCTCACGGACGCCGATGACCGACGACGAGTGGCGGGCGACGCTCCGCGAGTCTACCGCCAAGCATGCCGAGGGCGCCCCGCTCGATGACGCCTCCTGGCGGGAGTTCGCCGAAACGATCCACTACCAGCCGGGCGACATCAGCCAGGCGGAAGACTTCCAAGGCCTCTCCGATCGGCTGCATGCGGTCGAACACGGGGCGGAAACGACCCGCGTCTACTATCTCGCCACCGCTCCACAATTCTACGAGCCGGTCGTCGCGGCACTCGGCAGCCATGGCATGGCGGCCGAAACACACGGCCCCCGCCGGATCGTCGTCGAAAAACCGTTCGGCACCGATCTGGTGACGGCGAAGACCCTCAATGAAAACCTGCACGGGGTTTTCCACGAGAGTCAGGTATTTCGAATTGATCACTACCTCGGCAAGGAATCGGTGCAGAACATCCTGGCGCTGCGGTTTGCCAACACGATCTTCGAGCCGGTCTGGAACCGTCGCTACATCGACCACGTGCAGATCACGGTGGCCGAAGAGGTGGTGGTGGGCCGCCGTGGGAGCTACTACGACACCGCGGGCGTGCTCCGTGACATGTTCCAAAACCACCTGCTGCAATTGCTCATGGTGACGGCCATGGAGGCGCCGGTGCGGTTCAATGCCAGCGCCGTCCGCAACGAGAAGGTGAAGGTGCTCGAGGCGATCCGCCCCCTCGACCTCAGCGAAGTGGCGGCCGCCGGCATTCGCGGGCAGTACCGCGGCTATCTCGATGAGCCGGGGGTGCCGCCCACCAGCCAGACCGCGACCTTCGGGGCGATTCGTCTCGAGGTGGACAACTGGCGGTGGCAAGGCGTGCCCTTCTACCTGCGGAGCGGCAAGGTGATGAGCTGCCGCACCACGCAGATCGTGATCGCCTTCAGGCAGCCGCCGCTGGAGCTCTTTGCCGACGGCAAGCACAAGCATTCCCGTGAGGCAAACCGGCTCGTGATCCAGATCCAGCCGGCCGAGGGCATCCAGCTCCACTTCCACACCAAGGTGCCGGGCGATGGCATGAAGCTGCGGCTCACCGACCTCGAATTCAGCTATTCCCGTCAGTTTCAGGGCCGTCTGCCTGAGGCCTACGAGCCGCTGCTGCTTGACGTCATGACCGGAGACGCAAGCCTCTTTGCCCGCGCCGACGAGGTCGAGAAGTCGTGGGAAATCATCGACCCATTCGTGAGGGCCTGGAGCTCGGTCGATATGCCGCCGATCGATCCTTACAACGCCGGCGAATGGGGCCCGATGGCAAGCGTCGACTGGATGGCGGCCCAGGGCCGCACCTGGTTCGACGCCTGCCCTGTCCTGACCTGACGACCGCCTCACGTGACGATGGTACGATGAGGGGCGTCATGTTGGCTCCATTCCAAGCCCCCACGCTCTCGATCGGCGACATCACACTCGCTTCCCCGGTGGTGCAGGCTGCGCTCTCGGGCTACAGCGACCGAGCGATGCGGGTGCTCGCGCGGCGGCACGGTGCGGCCTACTCGCTCGGCGAGGTGCTGCTCGACCGGTTTGTCACCGAAGTGGGCACGAACAAGCGCAACCTCGCCCGGATCGCCGTCTCGCCCGAGGAGCATCCAGTCGGCGGTCAGCTGATGGGCTCGAACCCTGATGACTTCCCCCCCGCCGCCCGCCGGCTCGTGGCGGAAGGCTATGACGTCATCGACATCAACTTCGGCTGCCCGGTCAAGAAAGTGCTCGGCCGCTGTCGCGGCGGCTATCTGCTGAGCGTGCCGGAGACGGCGCTTGAAATCGTGTCGCGGGTTCGCGATGCCGTGCCGCCGCAGGTGCCCGTCACACTGAAG
>Ga0247834_1006842_pt1 | contig 12495 bp, 8 predicted proteins | sample LaCruzMarch2015__8_FD_187118 | JGI IMG/M metagenome (GOLD analysis project Ga0247834, IMG submission 187118) | Freshwater microbial communities from meromictic Lake La Cruz, Castile-La Mancha, Spain - LaCruzMarch2015_12m | ecosystem: Environmental > Aquatic > Freshwater > Lake | place: Spain... | reverse complement strand
ATCAATCCCGGGAATTGATGAGGCAATGTCATTTTCGGAATTGATGAAACAGGTACAAAATTCGGATTATGATGTGGTAGTATTCGACACAGCTCCCACGGGACATACACTCCGCTTACTTAGTTTCCCAACAATCCTGGAGAAGGCATTTGGAAAGTTAATGGACCTTAAGGATAGGTTTGGGGGATTGATTGGCCAGGCATCGGCTTTGTTTGGGGGTGGGTCACCTGACCAAGTACAGGACGCACTCCTGGGCCGACTTGAGGAGACGCGGGCAATCATTAACAAAGTGAATACGGCATTTCAAGATCCGGCACTAACGACATTCGTTTGTGTTTGTATTCCTGAATTCTTGTCAATTTATGAAACGGAGCGTCTGGTTCAGGAGTTATCAAAATTTGGCATTGACTCACATAACATTGTGGTCAATCAGGTGCTATTTCCCGAGAAGGATGCCGAGGAACTGGGGGAATGGTTTGACTCAAACAAGGATGGGATGCAGAAGGAGGCACGTGAGATCTGTGGTAAGATGATGGCACGTAAGAGGATGCAGGACAAGTACATTGGTCAGTGCTTTGATTTGTATGGGGATGATTTCCACGTGGTGCTTATGCCGTTGCTTGATCATGAGGTTCGAGGAGTGGAAAAACTAAAGGATTTTTCAGAGCTATTGATTAATCCCATTGATTTGGAAGAGTAGTACGAGGTCTTTTGGTTGAGGAGGTATATTTGTTATTGGAGATCGAATAAACCTATTAATGTTAGGTTAGAGTTTGAAGTGCTACTTCGTCACATGCCATGCTTTTCTAGGCTTTTCTAGTTCAAACGGCGTTTCCCAGATCTCTTCACCAAACAAATTCAACTGTTCCTTGCTTGCGCCAGCATTTTTACTTTTTTACTATGAAGATTTATGTCGTTCGACTATCATGACCTTCCCCGCGACTTTTGGTATACCAAATTGTGTAAGAAAATTCGGTACTACTCTATGAAAGACAACACCATCGTAATACCCCCGACGTAGAAGTTCAAGGAAGCGTGAGGCAGCTCTGGGTGACCAGTAGAGCTGAACAAGTATATCAAAGCTTTCATCCTTGGTGTCAATTGACACCTCACGAGGAAACCATCACCATGACCGGCTAGCAGGGTGTAGCTTTGGTCTAATGCATTCGTTGCCTCAGCCTTGATTGATTAGTATGGTAGTGTCTCTCGCCTTCAATCTCATAACTAAATTCATCACCGACAAATGTTGTTGAGATATGTCACCCTCCTCGAGGCTGTATCGTGGCCTCTAGCCGTTGTGTACACCATCATTGTGGTTCTCCCAATAAACGTCCAAAACTGTGCGAGGAAGTTGATTGACAAATAATGTAGCTTTTAATACAGACCGAATTTCTTCGGATCGGAATTCTCAGCATCGGAGGCGTTAAGAAGTAGAACATGGAGGTGTGATGCACCATGATGTAGAGGGGTCCCTATTTTTTGGTATTTGGGAAGGAAGTGCGAAGGAGAAGAGGAAAGAATCTAAAAATGAAGCTCCCTGGCCTGGATGGTGAACGGCAATGATCGATAGAAAAAGATGATCTCAAAAATACCAACACTGCAAAGCGTCGATTCTGTGACTTACCACCCACTCTTCTATTTTCTTCTATCGACTACTGTCTCAACAACAACAACAATGACGGTGGAGGTGGCGCGAAAGAATGATGAGAGTAAAGCCACCGTTGCTGTTGATAATGCTCCTCCCCGCGTCATCGGTCCAGTAGAGCGCACTCTGCGTATCATAATAATCTTCATTGGGATACCAACAATAACAGGCCTTCTAGGGATCACTGTAGCCTACATTGGTGGACAGAGCGTAGAATGGGATCATGACTTCATCTTTCCGTTCCTTTTAATGATGGCACTATTACTTGCACTTGGACAGCGAACGAATTGGTTTAATATGATGCCATCAAAGCAGCATAGGAGTGCTGTCGTCACAGGTGCACCACCAACATTGCTATTGGCGGACAATGAAACGAAGAAGAAAAAACAGTAATAATTATCATGTGTGAGTGTATGTATGAAGTAATAGTTACAGATGATTCATATCACGAGAATCATACGCACAAGGAGTTTAAATAGTAATTCTTCTGGAGTCAACTTTGTTAATATGCATAAATATCATTTACATTTTTACACTCAGTGTTTGTCAAGTTATTGTTTTTCATCTTTTTCATGCTGTCGTTGTCGTTCAATTTTGTACAGAGCTGTTCCACGCAGCATAGGTGTTGTTATATTCGATGTTGGAAATGTGGCATCGATAGCGGATGGACCAGGCTTGTTTAATTCTCCACCAACGGTAAAAGAATGCACTCTCTCCATACCAAAGTCGCCATTACCGTGAAAGATGAGACTCGCTTCATCTCCAATATCTAATCCTTCATACAATTCGTACCATCCTTTACCTGCCCAACAACAGAAGCCGTCGCCCATGAAGTCTACTATCTTGAATTGATATTCAAGGCCGTCCGGTACACGGACTGTTTCAATGATCTTTTGAGACTTCATTCCTTCGTAATAACCGGTTGGTCGAGATACGAAATTCGTCGTCCTATCACTCGAGTCGATAGACCACGACGTTTCAGACGAGTACTCGTCGAGCTGCAAAACGACAGTAATCGAAACACCAGAGATAGATGGTGGACTAGATGTCGTTGGTCGAGTCGATACTGTCTGGCTGGAAGTAACTGTAGGAGTGAAAGATATGGCTGGCGATATTGATGGTGCAGGACCAACTCTAAACGTAATCTCTAGCTCGGAGCCAAAATCAGCTTTGTCAAACGCTAGAAGTGCCGACTCGTCATCTGAACTTTCACCTGCGAATACTTTAATGAAGCCATCACCATATAGGCAACAGAAACCATCTCCTCCCGTGTCAGTGACCACAAGAGAAACTTGACTGTCATTCGGAAGATACACTGTATCAACGAATAAAGTTGATGAGAGGTCAGTAAAATTGCCAGTTGGCCAATCAAACAATGTCTCCCCACTCGCCGATTCGACGTATAGCCCTGTTTCACCGGACCACTGATCCAGTTGAATTGCAATGGTTATTGGAAAATGATCGAAAGATGGTGCGAGCGATGTAGATGGCGAAGAAGAGCCCGTGGGAGGGAGTGATTCAGGCTCGCCCACAATGAAGGATGATGTTGTTATATGTTCAAAGTCAGCCTTTTCATCAACTATTACAGCGCCATCAGAAGAATACACTTGAAAGTAGCCTCCGCCATTCTCACAGCAGAACCCATCACCGGCCTTGTCTGTGAGGGTAATAACAGCATTGATCCCCTCAGGAATCTTAACCTTTTCTTCAACCAACAGTTGCGATTGTTTATAGTATCCTTCTCGACGCTGAAGGAATGTAACGTTTTTGCCGTTTATTACAGATGAGATTGAAAATCCCGTCTCTTGAGGAAAGTTATCAAGCTGTATCAAAACTGTTATTTGATACCCATCCCATGTTGGCGCATAGCTAACTGTAGGGAGTATAGATGCTGTGTGAATAGTAATCGGCGTTGGGGCAGGTGTACTTGCTTCTTCTTGTCCTTTACCATCATCTTCCTTGTTGCCGTCACGACTTGTGCTGCAGAAAGAAAGTCCATCGATACAGCACCGTGAAGCAATAGACTCAGTGAAGGAATGCATCGATGAACAGTCTTTTTCTCGGGGTGCATTGACTGTCCAGTGATAACCGAATGCTATGCCACCAATTTTATCTTGACACGTTTCCCTGACAAGTGATGACCCTGGCAATTCTTGCTCACAATCTGGCTCTTCATAGAGATTACTTTTAATGCACTTGGTCTCCTCCACACATACAGTCGTTTCATTACCCGTTGACGTTTTCATTTGAGGCCACGATTCTAGTCCTTCTGAGCACCCAGCCATGGCAACTACGTAAGAGTCGTGAAACATAAACCTCGTCTCCCCAGTCCAACACTTCTTGGGTATTGACTTAGTCTTTGAATGGCACTGATATGAGAACACAGTGTCGGACATGAATCCCTGATCGGCATTACACCAAGCACATCTTCCACAATCTTTTCCATTTGTGCAAGGCTTGCAACTTTCGTTAGGGTCCACCCCATCGATTTGAACTGCTGCTTGTTGCTCTCCGACTGTAAATGTGTACATTCCACTATGATCGCCTGATACCAACGTTGTCTTTTGATCTCCTGTCCCTGCAAAGACTTTGTAGTATCCATCGCCAAAAGTGCAGCAAAGTCCATCACCTGATGCATCTTCAAAAGTGAAGACCATTTCAGTCATCACAGGTATAATAAACACTTCCATCACAAGCTCTGATTCCATATTTGTGAAACTGCCTTTTGGTTTCGAGGCATAGGTTGTTACATTATCAGCCGAAGTTAGCAAAAAGCCAGTTTCACTTGGCTTGCCGTCTAGCTGCAGAATAATGACAATGGTTACATTATTTGTGTTCAATGGAGATGGCGTCGGAGCTTTGGTCTTCTTTGTAATGCTCGCTGTTGTATTTGTTAAGGTGGAGTTCACTGAGGCGTTAAGCTGATTTTGTGTCGTCGAGTTTTTACTTACTGGGTAAGAACTGGGCTGCCTGGTTACAGAATCAGTCTTATTTGATACTCCTCCTGCTGAGCCTGCTGTTTCAACCTGAAAGGTTGGTGGAGCTTCCCCGAAAGTGAGAGTTGGTGTCTTACCGAAGGCCTCAAGAACAAAAGAAGTAACTAACCCAATCAACAAGATCAGGAGTGTTATAATCATGATCCAACAACAACTCTTCCATGATCGATTGAATATTCTCGATCGCTCTCTTTTTTTAACGGGTATTTCGGAAGTCGTCGTCTGACCAGGGGAAGACGGTGCCTTCATGGTAGCATCACCTATCGGAGCATCTTTGCTTCGATCAGTCATCAACCCTGAATTTGTTAGCGACTCTGTTGTTTGTCGTCGACGCTGTCCATTAGAGACATCATACGTCTGTCTGCGATTGCGAACAGGACGTGGTGCCCCCTCTGGCTCCACATCGCCATCTGAGGCATGTCTACGAGGAGCAGGTCGCTTTATCCTCAGTCGTTCATCCTGACTTCTCGGTCTTCTCATTTCCGTCTTGCTCTTGGATGGATACATCCCATTCTCCTTCATTGTATCTTTCATATCTTTCAAGGAGATATCATGTGTCAGCCAACGGATTGGCGTCAGTCTGCGGATTGGCTTATCACCATCCGATTCATATAAACGAAGAGTAGGACCTGAACCTGATAGCAAATGTTTTGATCGTCGTCGTTGCTGTCCTTTTTCCTCGAGAAGAACCGGCCATTTCATAGTGTCTTGGGTGGTCGCCTCTTCTAGCTCCACATCGCCATCTGAGGCATGTCTACGAGGAGTAGGTCGTTTTATCCTCGGTCGCTCATCCTGACTTCTCAGAAGTCTCTCGTTCCTCTTACTCTTGGACGGGTATAGCCCATTCTCCTTCATTGTGTCTTTCACAGAGGCTGAAGGATCATACGTCTGTCTGCGATTGCGAACAGGACCTGGTGCCCCCTCTGGCTCCACATCGCCATCTGATGCATGTCTACAAATAGATAGTCTTACCCTATGTCGCTCATCATGATGTTGGTCATCGTGATCCTCCGTTGAACCAACCCTGCTGCTACTCTTTGATACGGACCTTTTCTTCTTATCTGTAGTAGAACGAGTACGAGAAGTAGAATGACGACGATTATTATCGTTGGAACCGCTCCTCATTATCGGCGTGAACCGGTCATCATCATCTCCACACTCGCTCTGTATCGTAGACAAGCGTTCGTTAACGTTGGATGGTCGTTTGAGTAGACTACGAATGTACTCGGACTCCTTTCCCACACCACCACTGGAGCCGGACCTATGATGATGTGAAGGGGGCATTGTCCGTGTTCCGTGTTCCGTGTTATTCCCTTGATCCAATTCCTCCCCTCCGATACCAATCTTCAATCACACACTCCCGAAGTCCCAACTCGTCCGAAGTGAATAGGAATTGGTTTGCTACCTGGGATAACCTGTGACTTGTTAGCGTGTACGATACGATATTCAGATTGGTCCTTTGCAGTTCGTTGACGACACATTTATGCGACTATGTCGAAGTTCTCGCGATTAGCATGCACTGTAGCATGAACGAATCATCCTGCCTCTTCACAACATAACGCTACCTAATGTTGCTCAGGCTGTACTACACCGCGAGGAGAACAGAAACGAACAATAGAGAGTTGAAGATAGATACTCCGAAGTCACTTTGGATCTTATTTCCCGCTTGATTTATATGGCGCGTCTTCCTCACTCTCCCCTCTCATTATTTCTATGGGATAGGTTGCACATCGTTGCGCCGGAGGACGACGACTACGTTCGCTCGGTCGGGTGTAAAGAGTAAATATAATGATGAGGAACAATGATTCATCGCCGGGAGGAGAACAACGACGAATAATAAACGCTGGGATTAGTGAAAATAACAGCATACTCCTAAATCCGAATCTCCAATGCGAACAACCCAACCTAACGGTGGAGCAGTTGGCACGAATAGAAGAAAATCGACGCAATGCGTTGGAAAAGAGGCGTTTGCTGACATACAAACGTGAGCAACAACAACAGCCACCACCGCCGCAATCACCAACGCGAGTTGCTGTACCACCATCTGCGGCGACAGAATGTCCTTCCCCAGATCAATTGATCCGAATGGAAAGGAATAGACTAGAGGCGTTGGCGAGGAAAAAGCAGTCATTAGTAGCACCACGTGAAGTACAGCAGCATCAGTCTACGTCGACGACTTTGCCTCCTTCTTCCACAATTGTCAGTGAGGAACAACGGATCAGGATGGAAGAGAATAGACGAAAGGCTTTAGAAAAGAAGCAGCAGCTGCTAATGCTGTCACAACAACATCAACACCCGCAACAACAACAGCAGCTACAACAACATCACCCGCAACAACAATGTGCAATGGGCTCGTTAATGACCTTACAATCTCCAATAAAATTGACCTCGCCGCCTGTAAAGATGGAAGGTGAAAATCAATTACTAATGCAACCACTGCGGAACGAAATGTCTAACTCAGATGTACAACAGCAATTACAATTGTCTCAATACTTTACATGCAACTCTGTTGTTATTCACGAAGGGGATGAAAAACTAGATTCGGACTCTTGTTTGGGCGAAGGAAAGGAAATTGCAGACAATGAGCTTGAAATGGCGAGGTCAACTGATGACATGAAAATTTCAGCAAAACAACTATCAGTCGCTGCTGATGATGATGATACAATGCCGTCGGATCAGCTACTTAACGACGTAAAATCTCCACTGACGTTAAAGAAATCTGCACTCCCACCACTCCCACCAGATATTCAATACGACGAATTAAGAGTTTTGCCAATTGATGATGGTCATACTGACACGCTGATAAATAATGCAGAATTGGATAACACATTACTCAACGGTTGGACACTATTCGATCATCAGAAGGAGGGGATAATTAGAGCGCTTAGGATGAGAAGATTAATTTTAGCGTTTGACATGGGTCTAGGGAAAACAATTATTGGATGTGTCTGGGCGAAGGCATTTAAGAATACTTTTCAGGGGATTACAATTTTTGTCATTGCTCCTCCAAGTTTACACGAAGATTGGCAACGTACTGCAACCGATGCAACAGGTCTTGTACTGGGTAACAATAGAAAGAAGAAGAACAAAAGTGACAAAGCTACGAAGAAAAATGGAGACGTTGAAGACGAGTATGAACTAACAGTTACCGGCAAACGGAGGAAGAAGGCTAAGAAGAAGAAGGCAGAGTCAGACTCAGACGATGACAATGAAGAATCGTCATGTGACAATATTGATATGTATATCTACTCGTGGGATAGTATTTCTGCATACAAGGATGTCATACTAGACGTATCCGACTTTGTTGTCATTGCAGACGAGGCACATTATATGCAATCGATGGAAGCCAAACGAACAAAGGAGGCACTTTCATTAATGTCTCGTAAGAAGTGTCGAGGTATACTTTTACTAACAGGCACGCCGATGAAAAATGGGAGACCGTCTAATCTATTCCCTCTCCTCCGTGGGGTGCAGCATCCTTTCGGTGATAGTCAGAAAAGATTTGAATTCTACTTTTGCAATGGTCAACATAAACTCTTTCGTGGGAGAGAGACGTGGGATGTAGGTGTTGTTACTGTGATGGTTTTTTTGTTCAATCAAAGCTTACTCTTCTTTGCCTCTGACATGCATGAATTCACTACGCTCTTTCCCCGTTTACTCTCCAGGCAACTGGGTCATCCAATCTGACCGAATTGAATGCTCATATTGCACAGCATTTATTCCGCATGACGAAAGAGGAATGCTTGAAACTCCCTCCTCGGAAGCGTGAGGTTGTGCGTATACCCGTCCCTTCCCGTCACGAGATGCGATACACACAGGCACTAAAAGACTTGGCAGAAGCCGTCGAAACGTCACGACGTATGAATTACAGTGGTGAGAATGATGATGTATTGAGCTCATTTCAGAGACTACGCCAGATTAGTGCCATAGCAAAAGGTACGTACTGTACATGTCCCCTTTAAATGGTTTCATTCCGATGATACTTCATCTAATATGTCATCATTCTTTCAGTTGATGCAATAGCAGCATTGGCAAATAAAATTCTTGTCGAGGAGGGATCCATCGTTATATTCACAACCTTCGTAGCAGTGGCAAAAGAAATTCATCAAAAATTGTGTGACATGGACTGGGCAGGAGAGCTTCTAAATGGTGAAACTGCTTCGAAAAAACGACAGGCGATGGTCGATCGATTTCAAGCACAAATTTCACCAGTGTTCGTTGCGACATATGGAGTAGGCGGGGTTGGGTTGACACTCACAGGTGAGTTTGAATAGATCATGGGAAGAGTGTAATGGAATTCCTTTGCCAACAAACCATTTACTATATGCTTACTAATGGTGGTATTATTATGACAGCTGCATGCACTGTTGTACTTGTTGATCGTCCGTGGACGCCTGGAGAAGTCTGTCAAGCAGAAGATCGAGTACGACGTATTGGACAAAAGCGTCCTGTTCGTTCACTTTGGATAAGTTCATTTCCAATCGATGAGGCTGTAGATGAGGTAATCGATTTCAAGGCAGTGAATACTAGTGCAACAATTGATGGACAAGATTACGGAAATCGGAGTATGTCAGCACCAAAGGTATCTATAGCTGAGCTGGTGAAATCAGTGCTTGGTAATACTAATAACCAAAGCAATGGAAGGTGAAACGATAACTACTACTGTCAAAAACATAACATTATCTTACTTCACACAACACCAAGCTATTATCGATTATCTATATACAGTTAAGACTCCGCCGTAGGATGTCTTATCCTCCCTACTGTTATCTGTTGAGCATGCAACAGCACTGCTCATACACACTCCTCCCTTTCTGTCTTGTTGTGACATCCTCCCTCAAAGCTGCAGAATTTCACCTCTGCGCCATGCCTCTGACAGACTCCTCCATTCTTGGCTTGTTTGTGACATCCTCCCTCAAAGCTGCACAGCCTCTTCGTGTACTGCTTCGTCTTGACGGCTGGAACCTTCTTGGCCTTCTTGGTCACACACGTGTTGATGAGGGTGCCAAAACCAAAAACCACAGGAGGTGAGAAAACCACCCCGTGCGGCACGACGATAATATAATGAGGACGATATCTCCGTATCGGACCACGGTAACATCTTTCTCATCATCATCCTCATCATCGACATCGTCATATGATTATGATTCTGGCGAATACGTCCTTTCCATGGCCGCTGCCACCATCTCTTCTGGAATGCACGATACTTCAACTACGACTAGCACCAATAACAACAACAACATTTACGTGGCATCTGCACTGAGTGATAAATCGATTGTATTATATGACATACAGACTAATTGCATAGTCGATCGTATATCTAATGCACATACAGGGCCTATATCCGAAGTACAATTCTATTCTCCTTCTTCATCATCATCGACGATGTCATTAATAAGTGCCGGGCACGATGGCCATGTCAAGACATGGGACTTTCGTTGTCGCAACAGCATGAGCAGTAGTGGTGGCGGCGGCGATAATGGAGCAACGACGGCAGCAACGGGTACTTTCGAACTTGGTCAAAGGAACGAAAAGGCATTATGTGTCTCGGTGGGGTATGATGGATCACTCGCGGCCGTGGGGACTGATCAAGCGCGTATATCCTTCTTTGATCTGCGTCGTCAAACGTCCTCGTCGAGTAGTACAGCGGCATTACTTGGGAATTATATAGATGCACATACCGACGATGTTACATGTGTCAAGTTCCAAACAATACCATCTGCATCAAGTAGTGGCATCAATGGTAGTAATACTACTACTGCTACTACTGCTACTGTACTAGCAACGGCATCCGAGGATGGATTAATCAACATCTATAATCCATCAGCCTCTACCGAAGAAACTGCACTACTGTCAGTAATTAATGTTAATTGTCCAATACGCAACATAACCTTTTTTGGACCCAACTATCAAGGGTTGGCTGTATTAACTGGGAATGAAAGTATGATTTGCTATCATTGGGATTCTGGACAACTGATTTGTAATGTAGGAAATGGTGGTGGTGGTATTGGTGGTGGAATGGGAGGATTACGTAAGGTATTGAGTGATACTATACGACTATCAAATAATAGTAACAGTAGTAGTAGTAGTAGTAATGGTAACGGTGGAGAAACTACTGCTGTCAACATGTCATCATCATCATCATCATCATCTGCCATTGGAGGTGGTGGTGGGATGATGATGATGGACGATGATAATGATGATACTTTGTGTGATAATGACACTGAGAATACAATTGATTATTTAATCGGATGTCAATGGACAACCCTACCATCATCATCAACATCATCATCATGTCAACCGGCATTACACTTGCTAGCAGGGAATACTAATGGTAATGCATATATATTCCAAATTGATACTAATAGTATAACACCATTGGTACAACTTACGGATGGTCATCGTGGTTGCATACGTGACTTTGTTTGGATTGACAATGATGACATTATTTCTAGTACAAGTTGTAATGATTGCAATGCTAGTGTTAGTAAGAGAAGACTAATCACGGGAGGAGAAGATGCTAGATTATGTGAATGGGACCTCCTTTCGTCATCATCATCCTCGTTGTTGGGTGTTGGAAATAATACAACCATGTCAACTAATAAAAATACTAGTGGTGGACGTGCACGTTCATCAAAGTATGGAATTGGTGATAATAGTGCTGCTGCTATTCGAAAGGAGAAGAAGAAGACAAAGACTAAACTAGGATACCCATATTAATAGTTAACATTTTTTTCTAGAATGTAAAACTTGAATATACTGTTCAATACAATCCCCATGCTGCACCAAATTCTAGATTATGTACACCTCCTCTCCCCACTCCCCAAAAACCAACCCCCTTCCCACACACTCACAAATTTTTCACATCACGATATAAATACATATATATATAGTATTCCCTAAATGAGATTGTTCTTCGTCTTAACTTCATGATACTTCTCTTGATCAGCCTTCCCCAATGGACTTTCCTTAACCCAATCTTGAATTTGCTCTACAATTGTCCTATTACCACTACTACTGCCGCTGCCGCTACTACTGCTATTACTCTTCATTTCATCCGGAACATCACTCCGTAATGTTAACACATTATATATATCAATAGTTTCCATATTAACAAAGTTTTCAAATTCATTTAATTGTGCAGTGTTAAGTGTAGGCACGTGCATACTTGCCCATGTACCCAGTAGTAAATCAACCTCGAGCCAACCACGTTGTTTCGCACGATAGATTAATCGCTTTCTACGATTGGCATCATTGTGCACAAACGAAGTTACACTGCCGCCATTCTCATCCTTGCTTCCGTTGCTACTGTGCTCGACAGGGAGCTGAATATGACGTGCCATAATAGCATCATACCGCGGTCGTGCCATGTCCCATAAATGTTGTTCGCGTACTGCCACTGGATCATCGGATGCGTCATTATCACGACGAGATTTCATTTCTTTAGTTGATGCATCGCCCATGTAATACCGCCGAGTTGCTGCTGTTGTTGACAACGAGGAAGATGGTAATGACGACTTGCGATGCTGGCAAAGGACGAGGAGTGTCGTCCGTAACGAGGAAGTAGACTGGCGAATCATCATCATCATCATCACCCCCTGCCTCGTACGATTTTCCGTGTCAAAAAAATAATGCCTCAGCACGATGGAACAAGTATGTGACTGGACCTAGGGTTTGTTGCACTCGAGGCACAATGGGCGGGAGAACACTTCATTTTCTGGGCATCATGTCTTGGACCACTTAGGGTTAACCCCCCTATTTACATTCAATTACACTGCTAATTATGATGGGGTTAATGGCTGGTATTATCAAATTGGTGTGATAAAGTACATTTTTTTAGATTATGAACGCTAT
>Ga0247834_1006841_pt1 | contig 12496 bp, 8 predicted proteins | sample LaCruzMarch2015__8_FD_187118 | JGI IMG/M metagenome (GOLD analysis project Ga0247834, IMG submission 187118) | Freshwater microbial communities from meromictic Lake La Cruz, Castile-La Mancha, Spain - LaCruzMarch2015_12m | ecosystem: Environmental > Aquatic > Freshwater > Lake | place: Spain... | reverse complement strand
CATAACTTATCCACTTTTCCACACTTATTAACAAAAGAAAAAAAGAAGCAAAAAAAGAAAATTTAACAACAACAATAGTAAAAAGACTGTCCAACTATTGGGGTACACCATATTTATTTTTTCTCAGACAAATTTAGTTTGTTTAATTCAAATTTATCTTCAAATTCATTGTGAAGTTCATAGTTTACCCTAATTTCTTCTCAACGAATCCATCATGATATTGTAAAACCTATAAGTCTGTCAATATTTTCTAAAATACCTTTAATACTTTTCAAGTAGAAGTAGAGGATTCTGTTTTTATCAAGGTAGTAGTCGGCTATTTCGCCTTCGATGATTAGCGAGTATTTTTATGCATTAAGGAACGAGGTTTTATTGTTATCCAAATTTTTTTCTTCCGAATTGAGGCTTTCGTTTTTATACTTTTCGACTAAAAGTTCAAAATGTTCTCTCTCGTCAATCTGATAATCAGCATTTGGTAAACAAACGTTGAAAATTGATTGAAATGTTCGCTGAAATCGAAAGAAGAGCCTTTTTGCGTGATTACTGAATATAGCCCTCCTTTGAGCGTATAACTTTCCATTTCTTCAGGAATATGCTCAAAATCAGTCACTTATATGGCTGCCCATTTCCTAAATGTATCATTTGGGTTAAAGTTTTGAAAGTCGAAAACACCATTATAAATCTGCATAGAATAAAGCTCTGAGCCAAGTTGATAGTGTATCTCTTTTCTTCTAGGCATAAAAATACGCCATAACTCTACAGTTCGGTTATTTGAATAACTCATTTCGAGTTTTTTCACGATGAGTACTTTTTGTGCTAAAAAAAAATAGATTATGGGTGCGTCCATTAGTGAATTTCAAAAAATATACTTTTTAAATTTATTTATAGAAAATGAATAGATTATGTTCATTTGGGTAACAAATGTCTTTTTGGATCATATTTTAGCATCTTTTCGCAATTTTTATTTGTTTAAACAAAAAACAAAAATATAAAACTCAAGCATACTTCAAATTTTTGCTAGTTTCCGTAATTAAAAAACTATAAATATTACTATTTTTTCTTGATACAGCACAGTACAGGAAAGTTTAACATAGGAATGTTTTTATGTTTGTATAATATGAAGGAAAAATATCCTTTTATTTTTAATCATTATATTTCAACCTAAAACATTAATCAAATGAGACAAAGATTTACTTTGTACAAAACAAAACGCATTGCGAGTATTTTCTCGCTGATGCTGGGTTTGTTGTGTACTTCATTTGCGTTTGCCCAACAAGTTAAGGGCAAAGTGACTGGCCAAAATGGCGAAGCTTTAGTGGGGGTAAGTGTTACTATCAAAGGTGTAAATCGAGGCACACAGTCTGATGCCGATGGTAGCTACAAATTGGATGTACCAAATAACTCGACTTTGGTATTTAGCTTTGTGGGTTATACAGCTAACGAAGTTGCATACACGGGTCAAAAAGAAATCAATGTTTCTTTAATCCTTGACGACAAACTATTGAATGAAATAGTTGTAGTTGGTTACGGTAGTCAATTAAAGAAAAACGTAACGGGAGCCGTTCAGACTATTAGCTCGAAAGAAATTAAAGACATTCCAGTTTCGCAAATTGGACAGAAATTACAAGGTCAATTGGCTGGTGTACAAATCAACCAGACAACGGGTAAGCCTGGCCAAGGAATGAACATCAGGATTCGTGGACAGTTGTCTGTTGCAGCAGGTAGCGATCCACTTTATGTAATTGATGGTTTTCCGATTACGGGAAGTATCGGTGCAATGAACCCTGATGAAATTGAAGATATAACCATATTAAAAGATGCTGCTTCTACTTCGCTTTACGGTTCAAGAGCTGCCAATGGTGTGGTTTTAATCACGACGAAAAGAGGAAAAACTGGCACCAATATTAGCTTCAATACTTTTGTGGGTACTCAAGAAGTACCAAAGAAAGGTCTTGTAGAAATGCTGACAGCCGAAGAATTTGCTCAGTTTAAAAAAGAATATTACACCGATGCAGGTCAAGCCGTTCCAGCTGAATTTCAGAATCCTTCCCAATATGCAGGAAAGGATAATGATTGGTATGCTTCATTATTAAGAAAAGCCCCTTTACAAAGTTATAACCTAACCCTAACTTCTAATAAAGAGAAATCAAGAACATCTTTCGTGGGTGGTGTTTTTAATCAGCAAGGTGTGGTCATTAATAATGAATACAAAAGATATTCAATGCGTATGAATTCAGAATATGATATTTCTGATAAGGTAAAAGTAGGCTTCAATATCGCTCCACAATATGTGTTTGATAATACACCAAGAACTGATGGTGACCGTGGAACTGGTATTTTATTTAATGCATTACATACTTGGCCAGTTATGCCTATTTATGAAGCTGATGGCAAAACCTTGACATTGTTTAATAGATTTCCCGCAAGTACAGGTAATATTTTTGCATACCCTAACTGGGTTAGAGCTGCAAATGAATTGGTCAATGAAACTACTACCTTGAACTTGATTTCAAATGCGTACATTGCATATCAACCAATCAAAGGCTTAACATTGAAATCTTCATTTAATGTTGAGATGAACCGCAATAAGTTTTTCTTCTTTAATCCATCAACAGCCACAAGTGCAATCAACGTTGCGATTCCGACAACAGCGGTTTCAATCCGTCAGAATTTTGAAAACTTAACTTGGTTGAATGAAAACTTAGCAACTTACGCAAAAAGTATAAAAGACCATAATTTTGAAATTTTGGGTGGTTTTACACAACAAAGATTCCGTGCAGAAGGTACTCGTATTCAGGCTGATACTTATGCCGACGACCGCCTTCCAACTATACAAGGAGCGATTAATGTAAACCGTGGTGGTACTCAATCATCTGTTCAAGAATGGGCTTTAACATCATTACTTTCGAGATTAACTTATAATTTCAAAGGTAAATATTTGTTCACAGCTTCTGTTCGTCGTGATGGTTCTTCACGTTTTGGTTCTAATAATCGTTGGGGAACATTTCCCTCGGTTTCAGCAGGTTGGGTAATCTCGGATGAGAATTTCTTACAATCAATACCAAAAATATCATTTGCAAAATTAAGAACAAGTTATGGTATTGTGGGTAATAATAATATTGGTAATTATACGCCTTATGCCTTGATTAACAATACTGTGAATGCCGTTTTTGGTAATAATGTTGCTCCTGGTGCGGTTGTAACAACTTTGGCAAATAATAATTTAGGTTGGGAAACAACTAAACAATTAGACCTAGGTTTAGACCTCGGTTTGTTTAACGATAGAATTACGTTTGTATATGATTATTATACAAAACGTACTACAAACCTATTGTATAGTGTACAAATTGCTCAAGAAGCTGGTTTTGGTAACTTCAATGATAATATCGGAGAAATTAAGTTTTGGGGGCATGAGTTCTCGTTAAATACCAAAAATACTACTGGAAAATTAAAATGGAGTACAAATGCAAATATTTCATTTAACAGAAACAAAGTAATTGCTTTGGCAGATGGCATAGACCGTGTTTACGGCAGTTTCCACATCACACAAGTAGGTAAACCTTTCGGACAATTCTATGGACATATATCTCAAGGTATGTATAAAAATGCGGAGGATTTAAAGAATTCACCTCAAGTTCCAGGTCGTTCGGTGGTTGGAAGTATCAAATTAACTGACCAAAATGGCGATGGTATCATTACTAATGGTGGAAATTTTGATGATAGAGTAATCATGGGTAATCCTTTCCCAACATTTACTTATGGTATCACAAATAACTTTACTTATGGTAATTTTGATGCAAGTATCGTAGGTTCGGGTTCACAGGGAAATCAATTATTGGTTCGTCATATTTACAGTACTGCCAATCTTGATGGTGTATTTAACATGGTTGCAGGAGTAAAAGATCGTTTCCGTTCGGTTGATAATCCTGGTAAAGGAATGTACGGTACAACTGTTGGTGGCGGTAACGTAACAGGTATTGAGCGTGACTGGATGAATAGCCGTTTTGTAGCGGATGCTTCATTTTTCACCATCAAAAACGTAACAGTTGGTTATACAATTCCAAAAGCTAATAATATCTTTAAGTCAGCTCGTGTATACGCTTCTGTTCAGCAATTGTATGTATTTACAAAATATTGGGGAGGACCAAACCCTGAAACATCTGCTCAAGGTGATGGTAATGGTGATGGAGGAAATTTAAGTCCAGGTGTAGATTTATCTAATTATCCTGTTCCACGTACTTTCACCCTTGGTATCAATTTGAATTTTTAATAAACTTAAATGACTTAACATAATGAAAAAGATAACCTTCACAGCACTTTTTGTGTTTTTTGGTCTGATAAGTTGTAATAAAGACTTCCTGACCGTAGTTCCAGAAACAAACCTTAGTACAGCTATATTCTTTTCTAAAGAAGCAGATTTTCAGCAAGCAGTAAATGCCAACTATGTGCCTTTACGATCTATCGTTAACGACCGTGCTTGGCTTCTGAGCGAAATGCACTCTGATAATGCATATTATTATAGAAATATCCTTTTTGGAGCAACTGAGCAGCAAGAAGATTTAGCGGATTTTGCAGTACCAACTGCAAATGGTGTAACCTCAAACACGCACGTTTTGAATCAGTATCGTCTTGATTATCAAATCATTGCACGTGCGAATCAAATTCTAGCTTCGATTGATGCTGTTGAATTTCCAGCGGCTTCAAAGAATAACCTAAAAGGTCAAGCTCAATTTTTGAGAGCGTATGCTTATTTTGAATTAGTGCAGTATTTCGGAAAAGTGCCTTTGCACCTTACTCCAGTAACTAACCGTCAGGAAGCAGCATTGCCATTAGCAACTGTTGAGGAAGTGTACGCACAAATCATCAAAGATGCTACTGCTGCAAGTACAGGTTTATTACCAAAATCAACACAGGAGGCTGGCAGAGCTACTTCAGGAACAGCAAAAATGTTGTTGGCCAACGTTTATATGGTACAGAAAAAATGGGCAGAAGCCGAAAAACTACTAAAGGAAATTGTTGGAAGTAATGACTATAAATTAATGCCTGATTTTAATGATGCTTTTTCAACAAACACTGGAAACAAAAATAATGCGGAGTCAATCTTTGAAGTACAGTTTCAAGAGGGTGCATCGGGTTATAACGGAGCAATCATGTATAACTACCTCCCACGTCCAATGAGTCCTGATGAATTGAAACCAATTTCTGGTACATCTAATCCACAGCCATTAACAGGCGAAGGAAATGGTGCTCCAACGCCCAATTTGATTGCTTCTTTTGAAAAAGGAGACAAACGATTGGATGGAACAATTGCATACGTTACAATCAGTGGAAGTTTAAGAGCAAATAAAAAATTCCCTTATAATAAAAAGTTTGCAAAAGCACACTCTTTGCATGGTAATACAGGAAATAACTTCCCAATTTATCGTTATTCTGAGGCCTTACTATTTTTAGCTGAAGCATTGACTGAGCAAGGGAAAATGTCAGAAGCATTACCAATTCTTAATCAAGTGCGTTCTCGTGCTGGTTTACCTGCTGCAGCTGCAACCGCACAAGCAGCTGTAAGAACACAAATTTATCAAGACCGCCGAAGCGAACTTGCTTTTGAAAACAAACGTTGGTTCGAATTAGTACGCACCGGAAGAGCCGTTGAGATTATCACCGCTTACGGAAATCAAGTAAAAGCCAATCCTGTAGCTCATTATTATCCAGAAGGTGCATTGCCAAGAAGTAATGCCTTTACCAATATTAGTGTATTATATGGACTTCCAGCTGATGAATCAGCTTTATCTCCATATTTTTAATTTTTTTTAAAAATACTTTTTTCTCTGTATATTGTAAGTGTTTTTCGACTTACGATATACAGAGAATATTAGGAGACGAAATTACACTATTCGACCATAAATAATATTTAAACATTTACTTATTATGTTTTCTAAAAAAAACTCCATTAAAATGGGGATTGGAATAGTCGCTATTGCCACGGCTGCTTCATTTACTCTCCTAAAAGAACCCAACCTGTCTGCAATAACTACGGGTAATCCTAAACTGGATAAACTGAAATATCCAGCAGGATTTAAAGCCGAACACCTTTTTAGCCCTTCCGAAAATAAAATAGGTTCATGGGTAGCAATGACTTTCGACGATAAAGGCCGAATGATTTGCTCAGACCAATATGGAAAACTTTTTCGCTTAAAATTGCCTGTAGTTGATGGTAAAATCTCAGCTTCAGATGTTGAAAAGCTACAAGTTGGGCCTGCTACCGACACAATGGGTATGGGCTATGCACATGGATTGCTCTATGCGTTTAATAGCCTTTATGTAATGATAAACAATAGTAAGGGTAATAAGATTTTTACGAAAAAAAGTGGTTTGTATCGTCTTCAAGATACTAATAATGATGACCAATTCGATAAAGTTACTTTACTGAAAGAGTTGGTTGGTGATGGAGAACACGGCCCACATAGTATTATTCTTTCGCCAGATAAACAATCACTTTTTGTAATTAATGGAAATCACACGGATGTGCCACCATTAGATGCTTATAAATTGCCATCAAATTGGAAAGAAGACCAAATGTTTCCGCTTATTAAAGACCCTCGTGGACACGCCAACGACCGTATGGCTCCAGGAGGATGGATTGCGAATCTTGACCCAGAAGGCAAAAAGTGGGAACTGGTTAGTGCAGGTTATAGAAATGCTTTCGATTTGGCCTTCGACGCGAATGGTGATTTGTTTGTGTATGATGCCGATATGGAATGGGATTTTGGTTTACCTTGGTACCGTCCGACTCGTATTTGTCATGCAACAAGTGCATCAGAATTTGGTTGGAGAACAGGAAACAGCAAATGGTCGCCAACATTTCCCGATAACCTTCCTCCTGTAATTAATATTGGACAAGGTTCGCCTACTAATTTACTTCATTTAAAAGATGCTAAATTTCCAGCAAAATATAAAAATACCCTCTTGGCTTTCGACTGGACTTTTGGTGTAATGCATGCTATACACCTTAAACCTTCTGGTTCAAGCTTTTCGGGCGAAAGAGAAGAGTTTTTATCAGGTATTCCGCTTCCATTGACAGATGGTGCAATTGGTCCAGATGGTGCATTGTACTTTCTCACAGGAGGTCGTCGTTTAGATTGTGATTTATACCGTGTTTCTTATGTTGGCAACGAAAGCACTGCTCCGATAGCGGCAGCACCTATTAATTCAGCCAATGAGTTGCGTAGAAGTTTAGAGAAATTCCATACTGGCGGCCCAAATCCTGCCGCAGTTGCTACCGCTTGGCCTCAGCTAAAAAATCAAGATAGATTTATTCGTTATGCGGCACGTATGGCATTGGAGCATCAACCAATTGCTCAATGGCAAGATTTAGCTTTAAAAGAAAAAGATCCAGTTGCTTTAACCCAATCATTGATTTCATTGATTCGAATGGGCGATGGCTCTAAGAAAAACGATATTGTAAATGCTCTTTTGGCTGTAAATTTCAAAACTTTACAACAATCTCAACAATTAGATATATTGAGAGCATTTGAACTGACATTCCTTCGCATGGGTCAACCAGATGCTATACAAAAGCCTAAAGTCATAGCTTATCTAAACCCGCTTTATCCTGCCAATACTGCACATTTGAATCGTTCCTTAAGTAAATTATTGATTTATTTAGACGCTCCAGAAGCAGTTGCAAAAACTATGGCTTTGATGGATGTTAAAACCGAGCAAGGTAGTGATGCACTAAACACTGAAACTGCAACAGCGTCAAGTGATTTGATTTTGAGAAACCCTCAATACGGTAAAGACATTGCAGCAATGTTGGCAAATTTACCACCAGCTCAGCATACTTATTATGCTGTTATGTTGAGTTTAGCAAAAGAAGGTTGGACACCCGAACTTCAAGACAAATATTTTAAATGGTACTATAAAGCCTTTGAATACAAAGGTGGAAACAGTTATATAGGTTTCTTGGACAGATCATTAAAATTAGCTTTGAAAAATGTTCCCGATAATAAAAGAGCTTACTTTGAGAAACTAGCTGGTGCAGAAAGATTAAGTAAAAACGGAAATGATTTTATTTCATTAACCGCACCAAAAGGCCCAGGTAGAAACTGGAGGATGGAAAATGCTCTGCCAATCGTAGAAAAAGGGCTAGCTGACCGAGATTTTGACAATGGTAAAGCCATGTATGCTGCAACTACCTGCAAAATGTGCCATTCGATGAAAGGTGATGGAGGAGCAATTGGGCCAGATTTAAGCCAATTATACTCACGTTTTTCATCAAAAGATATGTTGGAGTCAATCATAATGCCAGATAAAACAGTTTCTGACCAATATGCAGCTACTTATTATAGCTTGAAAAATGGTAGCTCAATTGTAGGTCGTTTAGTCAACGAGGACAAAACTGCTTATTATATTTCTCAAAACCCTTATGCTCCAAATGAGCTTGAGAAAGTATTGAAAAAGAATGTAATATCATCAAAACCATCTGCCGCATCTATTATGTTTGGTGGCTTGATAAATAGCCTTAACGAAGATGAACTGAAAGATTTAATGGCCTATTTGATGGCTGGAGGAAGTGAAAGTAATGCCATGTTTAAGCCAAAAGCGGAAGTTAAAAAGTAAATATGATTAAGTTTAATATGCTTGCTTGAAGGAGTATCAACGAATTTGGGCAGGCATATTTAAAATCAAGGCTATGCATTCAGAAATAGAGAATTTAAAGTAGGATACTCTTTTTAATCATATACTAATGACAACAAAAATTAATACAAAATATTGGAATTTTATTGTTCTAATTGCTATCTTGGCACTTGGTTGCAAAGTTTCGAGTACCGCTCAAAATGAAAAGGGTTATAAGTCAATTTTCGATGGAAAAACGCTAAACAATTGGGAAGGTGACAGCAAATATTGGAGAGTAGAAAATGGTAATTTAGTGGGTGAGATTACACCCGAAACTTTACTCAAAACCAATTCATTTATTACATGGAAAGGTGGAGAACCAGCAGATTTCGAGCTTAAAGGTGAATTTAATATTACCGAAAAAGGAAATTCAGGCATTAATTATCGAAGCGTAAAACTGTCTGATATTCAGTATGCTTTAAGAGGTTATCAAGCTGATATCGATGGAAATAACACTTATACTGGCCAAAATTACGAAGAACGTGGTCGAACAACTTTGGCTTATCGTGGTCAGATTACAAGTATCAACCCACAAACAAGCCCAATGACTCTCGAAGAAGTTCGCAAGAAAGTGCAAAAAAATGCCTGGACAGAGCTAAAAGTAACAGGAAGTTTAGGTGAAAATGAAGCTTTAAAAACTAAAATTATTAAACAAGATTGGAATACATTTCACTTGGTAATAAAAGGCAATCGTTTACAGCACTATATCAATGATGTTTTGATGAGCGATGTAACCGATAATGATTTAGTAAATGGAAAATCGAAAGGTATTTTGGGCGTTCAAGTTCATGTAGGTCCACCAATGAAAGTGCAATATAGAAATTTAAGAATAAAAGAATTGAAATAAGAAAAGAGATGTTAGACAAGAGACAAAAGATTTTATTTGTCATTTTTAATCAAAAAAGTCTCATGTCTTTTGTCTCTTGTCTAATATCTAAATATGAATAAAATAGGATTCAACGTTTTGGCATGGTCGGCCAATGTTTCAGAGGATTTATTTCCGATTATTGAGAGGTTAAAAACCATTGGTTATGATGGAGTTGAATATTTTGTAGGGGCAGCCGATGAAAACGCATATAAAATAGTTGGTAAACACTCAAAAGATATTGGCTTAGAAGTTACGACGGTTACAGTCGTGAGTCCAGATGCCAATCCAATAAATGAGTCGGTTAGTGTTCGTCAGAAAGGCTTAGAGCGAATAAAATGGGCAATCGACCGCTCTTATGATTTAGGTTCAACCGTGCTTTGCGGACCTTTTCATTCTGCTCACGCACATTTTGAGGCACATCCAGCTCTCGATGAAGAATATAAAAGAGCTTCCGAAATTTTGTACCAAGCAGGCGAATACGCCAAGCAAGCCAATATCATTTTAGCCCCTGAATCCCTCAATCGTTTTGAATGTTATTTGTGCAATACGATGGAACAGTTGGCAAAATTGATAAAAATGGTCAATCATCCGAATGTTCGTGCGATGTTTGATACGCATCACGCCAATATTGAAGAAAAAAAATACGCTTCGGCAATAAATTCAATTGCTCCATACTTGAGCCACGTACACATCAGCGAAAACGACCGAGGTACACCAGGTGATGGACACATACCATTCAATGATGCTTTTGCTGCACTTGCTTCAATAAATTATAAAGGATGGTTAACAATTGAGGCTTTTTCAAGAAATGACCCAGATTTTGCTAATGCCATCAACGTTTGGCGTGAATATAACGACCCGTGGGACATAGCCGAAGGTGGTCTGAAATTTATCAAAGAAATGTGCCTGAAACATGGATTATAATTAGTTACTGGTTATTTGTTAATCGTTACTGGTTGTTTGTTTTGTTTTAATTTGCTGATTTTCAGTTAATTAAATATAAAAAAAATACTCATTAGTAACTAATATCCATAAACCAGTAAGCATTTTACCAATAATTAGTAACCAATTACTATTCACTCGATATAGAAATGAAAGAAAATTTGCCTTTTCGATTTGGTTCGGAAGTTTATACATGGTTTATGAGTGGCAACGGACAAACCCACAAAGGTCGATTAGCTCACATGATAGAAGTTATTGCCAAATCGGGTTTTACAGGTATTCAACCAATTTTTACTTGGATGGGCGATTTAGTTGATGCTGACCGTTTGGAAGCAAAATTAAAAGAGCAAAGCATAGAATTAGCAGCTCTTGCATTGGCTTTAGAATGGAATGGGGCAGAGGAATCAGAAAACGAAAAGCAAATAGCCGATAATGCCATTGCATTGTTAGAGCGTTTTCCCGGAGCTATTTTAAATACAGTGCAAATACCGACGGGTCGCCATGATTTAGAAAATCGTCAGAGAAATTTGGTAAGTATCGTCAATACAGTTTCTAAAAGAGCAGCAGATAAGGGTATTCCTTGTAGTTTTCACCCAAATTCACCTCATAGTTCAATTATCAGAACAGAGTCAGATTATAAAGTAGTTTTAGAATCGTTGGATAGTATGGTAACAGGCTGGACACCCGACGTTGGGCATATCATCAATGGTGATATGAATCCACTCGAAAAAATGAAAGAATATGCTTCGCTCATAAACCATGTTCACTACAAGGACTGGAACGGCGAACCCGAATTTACTTTGATGGGCAAAGGAAAAGTTGACCTTCTTTCAATTACTCAATGGCTCAAAGATATTGATTATAAAGGTTGGATTATCTGTGAAGATGAGGGTGAAGAGGCTTTAGTCGACCCCGATTTCGTTACGCTTCATGATGGTAATTGGATATTAAATGACCTAATTCCTAACCTAAAATAGTTGAATTGTATGCCATTCGTACAAACAAACGGAATCAATTTTTACTACGAAGAGCGTGGTCTCAGCTCGGCTACCCCTCTTTTGATGATAATGGGAATTACTGCTGCTGGTGCTGTTTGGGAGCCTCATGCTGCTTATTTTGAGAAAAATTTTAGATGCATCATCGGAGATAATCGTGGTGTTGGTCAAACCGATAAGCCCGAAGGAGATTATACAACAGCAATGATGGCCGATGATTATGCAGGTTTGCTCGATGAACTTCAAATCGAAAATGCCTATGTAATTGGCTGCTCAATGGGAAGTACAATTGCACAAGAATTGGCAATTAGGCACCCCAAGAAAGTAAAGTCTATAGTTTTAATGTGTCCGTGGGCACGCTGTGATAATACAGCTAAAGCCATTTTTCAGCATATTATCAATTGTAAAGCAAAGTTTAGTCCCGAAGAATTCAGTCTTTATATTCAACTATTGATTTTTTCAAAAGCTTCGTGGGACGATGAAAAGTTTGTAGCCGAACTGGAAGATGGTCGAAAAAATGCACATTTAGATTTACATCCACAGCCACTACACGGACTAATAGGTCAGGCTGCTGCTTGTATCAATCATTCGGTGCTTGCACGATTAAGCTCGGTTTTGCAGCCGACATTAGTAATCGGTGGTAAAGAAGATATTTTTACACCCGAATGGATGGCCAAAGAAATTGTTGCAATAATGCCCAATGCCGAACTTTTCCTTTACGAAAAAGCGGGTCATGCCTTTCATTTTGAAAACGTTGAAGACTTTAATTTTCGGATTACAGACTGGTTTTTACATCATTAAAATGCTTTAAATTAAAAACTTTGTCAATTAATTTTCGATGAGCGGAATTCAAAACTTTAAAGATAAAATCTCAAATCCTTCCCAAATAGGAGGAATCGAAACTTCCGTTCTTGATAATGGTTTAGGTCGTGGAAATCGTATCGCTTGGATAAATACAGGAACTGGTTTGAGATATAAAGTGGTCATTGATAGAGGAATGGATATTGCGGATGCGTTC
>Ga0247834_1006836_pt1 | contig 12501 bp, 10 predicted proteins | sample LaCruzMarch2015__8_FD_187118 | JGI IMG/M metagenome (GOLD analysis project Ga0247834, IMG submission 187118) | Freshwater microbial communities from meromictic Lake La Cruz, Castile-La Mancha, Spain - LaCruzMarch2015_12m | ecosystem: Environmental > Aquatic > Freshwater > Lake | place: Spain... | reverse complement strand
TCCAGTCGGTTGAGCCGGTTGTGATCAAGGGTCAGACCTTTGTTCAGTCGCTCCTTCGCATGCAGCCGTTGCCGAACCGAGGCAAGGACTACGCCGACCTCACGACGACCGGATCGTCCGAAGCCAAGCGGTATTACGACTACGAAATGGCTCCCATCTACATGAAGGTTTCCGACACCGGAACCCAAAAGTGGGGATCCATCCCGCCGTACATCACCTTCGAAGGAACCACCGGCGAAGCAAACCGACTCGATCTCTACGGATCGTTCCCGCTTCCGACGCTTCCTGAGAAGCGCGTTCGACCGGGCGACTCCTGGTCATCCAGCTTCCAGACCGGCTTCCTCGACCTTGAGAAGCTGAACGACGTGACGAGCGTCGTTCGAACCATCCCGGCCCGAGGCGAGTTCCTTGGCCTGGAGTGGGAGCGAAACCGACCCTGCGTGAAGTTCCGCAACGTCATCGAAGTCGCCGACAACTCGCTCGAGGCTAGCAAGCTTGCGAAAGCAGGCGCCGGATTCAAGAACGACTTCAAAGTAAGCGTCAATGAGACCGTCTGGTTCGACCTCGACAGCAAGCGAGTGACGAAGGTCGTTCGCGAAGAAACCGTGGACGTGAAGGCGGCCGGAGCTGACCTTGCCGGATTTGGCTTTGGTGGCGGAATCGGCGGCGGATCGGCGGCACCTGGTGCCGGAGCCGCTCCGGGTGGATTTGGCCCTGGTGGCCGTGGTCCTGGCGGCCCCGGTGGCCCTCCGGCTGGATTCGGTCCGGCTAGCCGACCGGGTGGATTCGGTGGTGCTGCCGGCGGCGGTAGCGACAAGTCGTTCACGCCGGACATCCAGCTTCGCCAAGAGATCCCGGGCAACACGAAGCTCGGCCGTTTTGGTGGCCCTTCGGGCGGACCGGCTGCGGGAGCCGGGTTTGGTGGCCGACAAGGCGCACCCGTTGCAGCCGAAGCTTCCTTCATCCGAATCCGAAGCCTGCGAATCTTCACCCTCGAGCGCTGACCCACGGCTTTCGAACCGCCACGGTTGGAACTTGCTTCCTGCCGTGGCTTTTTTTACGCCCGACCAAGCCGTCGGCGGTACTCTGACTGAAAGGAAATGCCAATCCTGCCCGGCCGAAAAGTCAAAACGAAGCGCGACTACACCGGCGATCCGGATGAATTTCGCCTAACCCTCGTCGAACATCTCGAAGAGCTGCGCGACCGAATCATTCGCGCGGTCGTGTACTTGGTGGTCGGCTGGGTGATTGGCTGGGTGCTTTTCCCCTACCTGTATGAGTACATGACCCAGGTGATCGACCGGGCCATCGTTCCCAACCTCCCGAAAGGCACCAAATACACCGAGGTCGTGCTGAACGTAACCGACCTCTTCATGCTGAAGTTTCGGTTGTCGCTCACGATTGGCCTGGTCATCATTTTTCCTTTCCTCGTTAACGAAGTCTGGGGCTTTGTCGCCCCGGCTCTGAAACAAAACGAGCAACTGCCCGTGAAGCGACTGGCCCCGCTGAGCCTGTTCCTATTTGCCTTGGGTGCCGGGTTCTGCTGGCTCATCATCCCCAGTGCGCTATCCTGGTTCGTTTCGTTTAGCGATTCGTTCCCCGGCATCGCCATCACTCAGACCGCCGGCTCGATGATCTACTTCATCCTGAAGATGATGCTGGCGTTTGGCATCGGCTTCCAGCTCCCGCTGGTGGTGTATGCGCTGGGTGCCGTCGGACTGCTTTCGGCCGAAGTCTTGGTGCAATACTGGCGCCAGGCAGCCACGGTCATCTTTGTTGCGGCAGCCATCATCACGCCGAGCAACGACGCCTTTTCGATGCTGATGATGGCCATCCCGATGGTCATTCTGTTCCTCCTCAGCGTGTACTTCGTTCGCCTCACCCAGCGGAAGAAGGAGCGACTGGCCGCTGCCGAGGAGGCCGCCTACGTGATCGAACCGACACCGGAAGATGACGAACCTATCCAACCCGAGGCGACCGACGAGGAAGCGATGAACCGGCGTGGCCGAAACGAGTAATCCGCCCAACTGGGAACGCTTTGCCGAGCAAATCGCCTACCTCCATGAGGAAGAAGTCCGGGAGGGGCGGTATGCAGAAACGCCGGAAGGGCTGCATCCAGCCGTGCTGGCGCGGCTAGCCGCCGCCGGTTTTGAAAGCCTATTCTCGCACCAGGCCGAGGCGATTTCGGCTTGGCAACGCCGCGAGGACGTCCTCGTGACGACCGGCACAAGCTCCGGCAAGAGCCTTGCCTACGTCGTTCCCACCCTGCAACTGGCTCACGCCGAACCCATGGCCCGCGCCCTATACCTTTTCCCCACCAAAGCCCTGGCGCAGGACCAATTGGAGCGGCTCCGCAGCCTGGCGGGAACCTCACTAAGCGCGGGGGTTTACGACGGCGACACCCCGCAATCGCAGCGCGCAGCCATTCGCCGAACCTCTCAAGTGGTGTTCACCAACCCCGACATGCTGCACGTTGGGATTCTGCCCGGCCACCAAAACTGGGCGCGATTCCTAAAGTCGCTCCGGCTCATCGTCATCGACGAGGTCCACGTTTACCGGGGGATCTTCGGATCTCACGTCGGCAATGTCCTGCGGCGCCTCCTAAGGCAGTGCGAGGCGTACCGATCGAACCCGCAGATCATCGCCTGCAGCGCCACCACCGGCAATCCGGCCGAGCACTTCCGCCTCTTAACCGGGCGGGAGGCGACGATTGTCAACGACGACGGAAGCCCGCGCGGCCGCCGCACCTACATTCTTTGGTCTCCGCCGCGCCGAAGCGACGGCACTCCGCTTGGCACCAACGCCACTACATCTGAGATCGTCGTCAGCCTCGTTCAGGCTAACCAACGAACCCTTGCTTTCAGCCGAACGCGGGTCTCGGCCGAACTCGTCCTGAAGGCGACCCGCCGAAGGTTGGAGGAGGTCGGCATCGACCCGGCCACGATGGAGAGCTACCGCGCCGGATACACCGTGAAGGAGCGACGCAACATCGAGCAGAGCTTCTTCCGGGGCGAGCTGCGCGGCCTGAGCGCAACCAGTGCGATGGAGCTGGGCGTAGATGTTGGCGGGCTCGATGCCGTCGTGATGAACGGCTACCCAGGCAGTCAGGCAAGTTTTTGGCAACAAGCCGGGCGTGCCGGACGAGGTAGCCGCGCCGGACTCGCGATTATGGTGGCCGCCGCCGACCCGCTGGAGCAGTTCCTGCTTCGCAACCCGGACCGGCTATTTGGACGTACCAGCGAGCGCGCCGTCATCCAGCCCGACAACCCGACGATCCTCAGTGAGCACCTGCAGTGCGCCGCGCATGAGCGTCCGCTTGCGCCCAGCGAGCTGATTCACTACTCGCCCGGAGCTTTGGCCGCTGCCGAACGCCTGGAATCGGCGGGCTACTTGCGGTTTTTTGGCGGGCAGTTTGCCTACGCCGGGGTGGATTCTCCGGCCCTTAACGTGAACCTGCGCAATGGCGGCGGCGCCACGATTCGGCTGATGACCGGCGCCGAAGAGCTGGGCAGCATGGAGTTTCAGCGGGCCCTTTCGTCTGCCCATCCCGGCGCGGTGTACCTGCATCGCGGCCAGACGTTCCTGGTACGCGAGCTCGACCTCGCCGCAAACCGGGCAAACCTGGAGCCGACCGAGGTCCCTTACTACACGCAGCCGGTGATGGAAAGCAGCCTGACCGACCGCCAAACGCTGGACTCTCGCGATGGCCGTCGTTTGGTTTCGTGCACCGTGTCGGATCAGGTGATTGGCTACCGCCGCAAAGCCCTGGATGGCGAGCAGGTTTACGACGTGGTTGACCTCGATCTCCCCGTGCAAACGTTCGATACGTATGGCGTTCGTTGTGATTTTCCTGCTCTTTCGCTGGATGAGGATATGGCGGCGCAGATTGGCGGGGTTCATGGGGCCGAGCACGCGCTGATGGCGGTTGCGCCGTGGTTTGCCGGGTGCGACCGGGGCGATCTCGGCTCGACTTGGTATGCCTACGGTCCGGAAACGGGTCGGCCGGGGGTCGCGATCTACGACCGGGTACCGGGCGGGGTCGGCCTCGCCGAGGCGGTCTATGCGGCTTGGCCGGAGATCGTTCGAGCGGCTTTGGAGCTCGCGACGTCTTGCCCCTGCCGCGATGGCTGCCCGGCCTGCCTGCTCTCCCCCCGCTGCGAAAGCGGCAACGAGCCGATCGACAAACCGTTGACGGTGCAGAACCTCCAGCGGCTGATCGATTCACTCTGAGCTCCCCTCCTTCCGGGCAGAATCGCTGTCTTGAATCTCACGAACAAACGCTTTGTTTTTCCTGAGGCAAAACGATCCCGGCGCGATGCGCGTAAGAAGGAAAGGAGGAATTTTCCTTCAAAACGTTCAGGAACTTCGAAAAATGCAAAACATTGTTGAAATCGCCGTCGCATCCGGCTCATTCAAAACCCTCGTCACCGCCCTCACCGCAGCCGACCTCGTCGAGACCCTGAGCGGTCCCGGCCCGTTCACCGTCTTCGCCCCGACGGACGACGCATTTGCCAAGATTCCTGCCGAGACCCTCGCGGCAGTACTTGCTGACAAGGAGAAGCTGACGGCTATCCTCACTTACCATGTTGTTGCCGGAAAGGTAATGGCCGCTGACGTGATGACGATGAGCGAAGCAATGACCGTACAGGGAAGCAACGTAATGGTTAGCGCTATGGACGGCGTTAAGATCAACGACGCGATGGTCGTCACCGCAGACATTGAAGCTTCGAACGGCATGATCCACGTGATCGACACCGTTCTGATGCCGGCCTAAGGCTAGCGAGCACCGAGCCCCGCTCTGGCCGTAGCGGCCGCAGCGGGGCTTTTTTGCGTCGCCGCTGCAGACATTGAAGCTTCGATCGGCGTGATCCATGTGATCGACACCGTTCTGATGCCGGCCAGGCTGGCGGAAACAAAACCCAACTGAAGGATGACTAGAAGCGGGAATCCCGCAACTTAGCATGGTGGCACCTGTAAAAAGCTGAGAATGAATTCTCAGCAGTAATGACGGGTTGTCCAAGCGAGAGAGTTCAGCGGGCCTTTCTGTTTACTTGATGGCGATGACTCCACGCACAGAGGCTCGAACCACGGGAATGTACAGGATTCCGCCGTTTCCTGGAGTAATCGAGACTCTCATCAGATTGTATCGGCTGCTCTCGACTACGGAGGACAAGCCGACGCCGGAAGGCAGCAGCGTTTTCCACAGGACGTTGCCTTCCGGCCCGAAAGCGACGATGTATGCCCGCTGAACGGAGGGAGAAGCGTCGAACCCGTGGCCATAAATCACTTTGGTGTCGGTGACGCACACGATTCCGCGAAGTCCAGGAACCGGCACTTTCCAACTAACCTCACCGGCGGACGATAGCTTTACAAGCCGCGGCTCAATATCGTCTTTTTCTGTGATGCCGTAGGAAGAGCCGTCACGATCGATGAGGTTAGACCGAATGCCATCGTTCCGTTTCCAAGCCACTTCACCAGCCGACGTAAACTTCACGGTCTCTTCCGGGTATCCAGGGGGCCGAATGATCCCGTAAATTGAGCCCTCGAAATCGACGGAGATCGGGTAGTCCCCTACCTTGAGCGATGTTGCCCTCTCGCCTCCGTTGCCTTGGAAGATCAGAACTGGAGAGGACAAGGTTTCGGGATCCGCTTTCGAGAGTGAATAGATGGTTCCGTTTGATGCCTCGACCGCTTGATGGAGTGAAGCGGTGCCGCTCGCTTTCGTCCACAGGAGGCGGCCGGCGGGGTCGAGTCGCTTCAGTGCCGTTTGGTCCGGGGGAAATTTCGTGCCAAAGATATTCCCACTTCGACCGACATAGTACGACTCGATGCCATCGTCACGGGCAGGGGTTGGGGACGCCGGGTATCGCCAGAGTCTGCCGCCCGCAGGTGACAGTTTGAATAGGGAAGTGTCGCCGAAAGGCGGATTCCAATTTGCGGACGAGATTACCGAGCCATCCGCCAAGGCAGTTGGGGTCTCGATATGATAGAACTGGCTTGTATCTCTGTAAAGCCAGCGTACGGTGCCATTGGAATTTAGGGTTACGAGGTTTGTTCCCGTGGCAAAGGCCAATCCGCCGTCTGGGAGCGTAACGATCGCCGACCCGGCCACATGGTCGCCCCCGTACGTTTGCCACAGAATCCGGCCGGTGCCCAAGTCTTGGGCGCTGCTCGCGTAGGTTCCCAAATAGTTGCCCCTTGCGGTTGGCCAGGTCGTCGGCGCGAGCGCGTAGGGAGGGTAAACGCCTAGGTTTGCAGACCTTGCCTGATCGGCAATCCTGAATGTGAGTTTGGCCTCCTCGGGAGCGGTCAATTCACCGGTGGTGACCGTAAAGGTGACCGAGCGAGCACCCTTCGGGATGGCAACCGGGCTGACGGGGGTGACAAACAGCTTGTCCGACTCAATGAACATCGAAATGCCATCCGGGGCCGCTCCGGTAAGGGTTACTTTCCCGGTCAGGCTTGAGTTTGTTAGGGCGTACGGACGATCGAACGACACCTTGTCAGGAGCCGGGGGCAGGAGCTTTAGCGTGGTGATGCTTTGGAACTCTCCGGCGGTTGCCGTGAGCTTCGCATAGACGACGCTCGCCGTGGGGAGCGTGGCAATGGTGAAGTTTGCGGATCGCTCGCCGGCAGGAATGCGGACTTCCGCAGGCACACCGACTTTCTTGTCGCTAGAGGTAAGCGCAACGACCTGGCCGCCGGCCGGCGCGGGTGTGCTGATTTGGACGGTTCCGGTCGCCTTCACACCGCCTGTAACCGCGGCTGGCTCAACGGTTACCAGAACCTTTGCGGGCGATAGAGAGACCCGGCACGAGACCGAGGCTCCATTCGCGGTTGCGATGACCGAGGCGGCACTGACGGTTGAGATGCTCCCGGCCCGGCCGGTGAATGTGGCAGAAGTTGCCTTCTCGGGGATCGTCAACCCGACTGGGACGGTGAGATTGGGTGAGTCGGACCGAAAGGTGACTTGTACGCCGCCGGCCGGGGCGGCGTCTTTAAGGAAAACCTCGAATGTGCCGGTGTTTCCGCTAAGGAGCGTGGTTGGCTTGGCGGTAATCCGGTCGATATCGGGAGCGAGAATGCGCACCGTTTTTCTCACGGTTGTTCCGTTGAGTGATACCGAAAATGTGACGAACTCGCTCTTGCCGGTCGGTCGGGTGGACGCAAGGAACCAGGCTTCCGCCGGATTTCCCAGCAACCGGACCGGAATGGGCGACTCTACGAGGCTGGAGTTCGCGGTGACGTCTATTTGAGCTGCATCAAGCGGCAAACCGGAGCCGAGGCGAACCACGCCGTGTAGGGGCTGTCCGCCGATGACGGTTGCGGGAAAGACTTGGAAGTCCGTGATCTTGACCGGAACGACGTCGACCGCGCGGGTAAGGGTTTTGGTCCCGCGCTTGGCCGCGAGTTCGGCGGTGACTTGGGTTTCTACCTTGCGTGTCGTCATCGTGAAATCGGCCGACCTGGCACCCGGCAGGATGGCAACGACGGTCGGCACGCTGAGGGCCGGGATGTTTGATGCGAGGGTCACCGAGGCGCCGGCGGGACCGGCCGTCCCGAACAGGGTGACCGTGCCGGTAGAAGTGGTGCCGCCCAGGACGTATCGCTTTGCGGTAAGCCCGAAGAGAACCGCAGCGCGAGTTTGGATGGACGCGGTGCTCGAAAGGCCGCGCAAGGTTCCGGTTACTCGAATGACCTCGTCGGAGTCGATGTTGCCGCAGGTCAGCGGGAGTTCTTTCTGGGTTTGCCCCGCGGGGATCGCCACTTGGGACGGGACGGCAAATATTGGTTTCGATTGGGCGATCGCGACGGATACTCCGCCGGTCGGAGCGGGTTCCGAGAGCTGAATCTTAAGAGTTACCGGATTGCCGCTGTAGACGGAGGCGGCAGAAAAGGACACGCTTGCGGTTGGATCGGCCCAGGCGGTTCCGGTCAGGACGAACGCGAGCAGGGCGAGGATCAGCTTAGAGGAAGCGGAAAGGTGTTTGCTCAACGATGAAAACAACAATTCTGGGCACCAAACCCGAGACGGGATTGGTGGCCAGAATTGTTCGCACCGTTGAGCGGCACCGTTCTGATGCCGGCCTAAGGCTAGCGAAGACCGAGCCCCGCTTCATAACTAGACTCTGAACTCCCCTCCTTTCGGGCTGTTTTTTTGCCCGAAAGGAGGGGGTTGGGGGGGGGTGGAGAGTCCGGCACGCTCTCATATACGAGCACAGGTTATTCATCCAGTCTGAGCTCCCCTCCTTTCGGGCTGTTTTTTGCCCGAGAGGAGGGGGTTGGGGGTGGAGAGTCCGGTCCTGGTTTGCACGTCAAGCTCCGAACTTTCCGCGCCCGGCGTAACACGGATTACACTGGCGTCTAGAGGAGAAAGGAAGATGAGCAAAAAGATTGTGTCTCAGGCTGCCAAAGCTTTTGGGTTAGCTCTCGGCGGTTTCTTGTTGCTGTGCATCCCGGTCTACATGTCGCTTCGCGAGCATTACAACCCGGACTTGGTGAAAGTCCGCGATCTCTTGAACAAAAAATCCCGGGAGAACAAATACGGCTTTCAGGTCTCCAAGGTTCTGTATGCCAACTACGATACGTACTCCTTCATCTTTCTTGGAACGGACGACGCTCGCATCGGCAAGGCCCGCCCCACGATTGTTACGGGAAAGAAGTTCGAGGAGCTCTTTGGGCTATACGGACTCCTCGCGGTTGATCGCAGCCGCCACGCGCGGGTCGAAGTCTACGTTTGGACAGTTACAGCTTTTGCCCCTCCTTCCCCTGCCCAAGAAGAGGAACGATTGAAGCGCTGGAGAACATTCCTAGAAAAGGAGTAGGCGTATTCGAGCGGGCAACGGCGGAACTTTCTGCCGAAGTTTTGCCGCCTATAAATTTTGGGAGAAAAGTGTTCCTAACTCCATCAATTTCCTAGTTTCAATACGTTGATTTCTGAAAACGAGATTGACACTCCGCGCCAATCCTATGGTAAGGTCAGAATGGCCATGCGTTTGATTGGATCTCCACAAAATTCAAACGGGATTTGCTCTTTGTTCCAATTCGATTGCGATCAGAAGGAGTCGAGACTTGAGCGGTCGGAGAGGAGCAGAAGCTACGAGCCCGGTGCGTTTCATGATAGCTGTCGTTTACAAGACGGATTCGGCGGGGCAGGCGATTGTCGCTAGCTCAGACGATCGTTAAGCTGACTGTGCATATCTTTTTGCTGTGCCTAACCTATTGGCGCCAATCACAGCAAACTACGATGGCCTCACCTAGTTTTCTTTTGCTCATGGCTCTATTTTTAAGCTGTCTCGATATTCTGCGTCCACAGAAAATCAGCCCACACGAGCTAGTTAAAGACTGGCTTCGAGACATCCTTTGGCCTGCTGTTCTACTAACGTTCTATTTCTTTTTATCTGCGCCCCTATGGTTGTTTTTATTGTACCTCGTTGTGGTCACTATAGGTATCCTAGACTCCGGCTTGCAGCAGAGAAAAACCACTTCAGTTGAAAATAGTACTGACTTACTTTGAGGTCAACCGCGAACCGCACGACGAGAAACGAAATTCTGGCACGCTAGAGCCGCACCTGAAGAATCATGTCTAACTCGACGTCCAACTTCCCTCATCCCATTCTCATCGCGACCTTTCCCGCGATCAAGATTGGGGCAGACAACTTGACACCAACGCATCCGGGCCACACCCAGCGCGTTTTGGTTGAAATTCAGATTGGTAAGATCGAAGGCCACGCTTGGGTCGACATGTCGGTGAGGCAGGCACGAAAGGTTAAGCCACAGCTCGTACATTGCCTTGAGTAGGAGCTCCCGATTGTTGACAAACGTCGCAATCTCCCGGCCCGCAAGCAGAGCCGACAAGTCCGCGCCAAGGGTCCTGCTTTGATCGCTTGTGTCGGTTACGATTTCGGGAAATATGTGGAGACGCGTCATGATCAAAGACAGTCTAAGCCCCCTCCTTTCGTCCGCGAGAGGAGGGGGTTGGGGGTGGAGAGCTGGCGCGTAGGTTGCAGAGATCCTGAATCTCTTGGATCCATTTTGAAAAATGGTCCTGGTTTTTTTCGAAAAAGTCCAACGACGGAATTCTCACGGTCAGTATCCCACGCTCCGCAAGGTAGGCGTCGCGCAGCCGATCCTTTCCCACGGAAGCCGAGTGTTGTTCCCCATCAATCTCGATACAGAGCTTCGCGCTTGGAACGTAGAAATCAAGAATATACGGTCCCATGGCGACTTGGCGTCGGACACGAAATCCAAGCTGATCCTTGCGAGCTACACCCCAGAACCACTGCTCGGCGACGCTCATGTTGGAGCGAAGATCTCGCGCACGATCCCTCGCCTCAATCGTTTTGTTGCGCCTAATGGGTTTCATCGTTCCCCGTTCCGTACAGTTGGCTCTCCCACCCCTGCCCCTCCCTCTCGCAGGTGCGAAAGGGAGGGGTTCACAGCTTCCTTGCGTTCTCGTTAACAAGATTCTACGCGAAAAGCACTCACCACTCATGCCTCGTAAGCCGATGCATTGTGTTATAGTGGAAGGGTGAGACTTCAGAGCGACACGAAGGCGATCGTGCTGGCGATTTTGGCCGAGCGGCCCGCCCACGGCTACGCCGTGGTGAAGGCAGTCCGCGAGAAAAGCGGAGGCAAGCTCCGCCTCAGCGAAGGGCAGCTGTATCCCGTTTTGTATGCCCTGGAGGCCGCCGAATGGGTGACCGCCGAGTGGGAGAATGGCGACCCGGAATCGCGCCGCCGCATCTACGCCATCACCGACGCCGGGCGGGCCGAGCTTGCCGACCGCACAAAACGCTGGTCCGACTTCGCCGCCAGCGTTACCCGGCTGCTTCGGCCCGACGCCACGACGGAGGCGAAATCATGAACTCAGCGGAGTATCTGGACCAGTTAAGGCAACAACTGACGAAGCGAACTTCGGAAGGGTTTGCCAGCGACTGCATTCGAGAGCTTGAGGGTCACCTGCTGGCATCGCGGGCGGCTCGCGAGGAGCTCGGCGAAAACCCTATCGAGGCAGAGCGACGTGCCATCCTCGACCTCGGCCCGGTTCGGCTTGTCGCCCGCGACCTTGCCCGCCAATACCGGGACACGGGCCGCCAAGCCGAACCTGCGCTCGGCCCAATTCTGATGTTTGGCCTCATTTTCGCTTACGGCTTGGTCTCGTTCGCGACTCCAGGCCTGTCAAGCTTCACAACGGCGAGTTCGGCGGCCATCGTCGGCGCGATCGGCTGGCGAACCTGGCAGACCCGTCGCTGGTTGGTGCGTCCGCTGATGAGCTGGATCGTGGGTGCCGTCGTTGCGGTTCTGGCGGTTTCGCTTTTTGCCAGCTTGAGGCAAGCGGAGGCTTTTCGGGCATCTGGCGAGCAAGCCCGGATGATTCGGCAGGACGAAATCGCCCTCGCACGCGACCGCGCCGCCCTTGCCGCTTGGCAACAGGGCGCGCCGCCATTGACGCAGGGTCCGTCTCCGGTTGCGTACACACAGCAAACCTTCCTGCCGCTCGTGCCGTGGGCTTTTTCATGGGTTGGTTCGGGCGAGCCGTCATTAACAGCGATGGATGCAAAAACCGCCCGGCGCGCCTGGGAAAAGCACGGCGCGGCTTTTGCCGAGGCGGTGAAGGGCCGAGAGGAACAACTGGCCCGGCAAAAGTCGCATCCCGGCGAGCTTGCGCCCATTGCGCGGAACCTCGTGCAGCAGGGCGGATCGGCCCTCGTGTTCCTGCTGGCGGTCGTGGCGGCGTGGAACTGGCTCTTTCTAACGTTGTTTTCTTTGCTGGATCGCCTGGAAGTCACGCGATTCCGGCGGCAAGTTGGTTAAATCGCTCGCGCCTCTCCAACCCTAATCCCCTCATCCCGCCGAGGGAAAGGAGGGGATTTTTGGAACTTAGTTGATGTTCAGCTTCGCGGTGTGGGCGGCGTCGATGTCCAGGGTGGTGTTCGTTTGCGCGGTGATGCTCGCAGGACCGGCGGTTGCGGTGCTCCTCACCGTAACGGTGAAGGTCGCAGAAGTCTCGCCAGCCGGGACGGTGACCGTTGCCGGCGCATCTTGCAGCCGGTAGCTGACCCGAACCGGGAACGTATAGCCACCGACCGGAGCCGGAGTGAGTAGCTGCGCTTTCACGGTTACGGTGCTTCCCGGGGCGGCTGAAGACGGCGCGGAAAGGTCGACGAAGTACTCCGGTTCGTTCCACAACGTAACGGCTTGGAACCCGGTCGAGGTCTTGCCCACCGTCCAGAACCGATTGTTCGGCGCCGGGATCACGAACGAAGTCGACACCGTAAACGGCTGGGTCATTCCGGCCGAGTAAAGCTTTTCGCCGGTGCTGCTAAACGCGCTGTACAGTCCCTGCACGCCCGCAACCGTCGGGCCTCCCGCCAGATAGGCGCGGCCACGAGAAGCAACAAGGCTTGCACCCGAGAAGTAAGGCGCGGCAGCCGCATCCGAGATCGTGTAGGCACCGGAAGATACGCCACCGTCGGTCGAATACTTCAATAGGAACTC
>Ga0247834_1006833_pt1 | contig 12508 bp, 23 predicted proteins | sample LaCruzMarch2015__8_FD_187118 | JGI IMG/M metagenome (GOLD analysis project Ga0247834, IMG submission 187118) | Freshwater microbial communities from meromictic Lake La Cruz, Castile-La Mancha, Spain - LaCruzMarch2015_12m | ecosystem: Environmental > Aquatic > Freshwater > Lake | place: Spain... | reverse complement strand
CTGGGCTGTGGTGTTCGTTGAAATAATTACTAAATTCAAACTCAAGAAAACGATCTTTTGAGCTGCTGCCCTCAATACGCACTGTTTTATTTGTGGTTAAAAGCATTTTTGCTTGTATCATATACGGTTGCGCTCCTTTCTTTTCAACCGTGATGCCTTCTGTGATGTCGTTATAAATCATATCCACGTCAAAATTTTTCTTTAAATCATTTATGCAAACAATCTTGGTTTCAAGCATACAATCCTGATACCTGTGCTTGTTAAATAAATCAAAAGTTTTTCCTGGTATGTCAACAAACACTCGACTGGTCTTGTTACGGTCGGCACCAAGTACATAGCTTAACATTTTACTGTATAAACTTTTTCCGGTGCGGCCATTGGCTTCGTCCGTTTCTGAAATTGTGCTGTCTGTTAAAATTATTCCTTTACGCTTATACTCATAATAATCATGGAGCAAATAACCTGTTATTATCATTAAATCTTTAAGCCTTTTTTCATTTTTGCCGCAAACACACAAAAAAAATTTTTCTGCAACGCTAGTTTCTGCTGTTATAATAAACTCCCTAGGTATTACTTGATTATCCCAAATAACATTGCTCAAACTGGAATAAGGCCGCACAATTCCCAAACTCTTTTTGCTAATTTCAATGTAACCGTTTTTAAAATAAAAGAACTTATTAATCAATCCGTCCGTTTGCAAGTCTAGCGTTTTAGAGCTTCTAAGCCTATACAATTTGTCACGGCTAAATATTGAACTAATATTGTTTAATATCATTTCCTTAATCATGTCGCGGCTAATACCTAGCTGCTCGTTGAGCCAAACGCCACGGCCGTCTAAATAATCGTCAAACTCATCTTTTATTTGCTCAACATCTATTTCTGTTATGCGGTTATCGGTGTTCTTTATAAAAACAAAAGTACCGTCCAGATCGTACCTGCTAAAATTCATTTCAGTTAAAAGCTCTAAAATTTTAAGCTGTGATATTTTAACTGATTTTAGAGTTTCGTTTCCGTCTGCATCAGTTGTTGTTTTAGCTGTATAAAATTTAATATGTCCATAAATATCTAATGATGATCCTGCCATTCTATTTTTTTCTGATAATTATGTGCGTTTCTTAACTCTTCCCGATTGATAATAAGTAATTTTGAAGCCTTTTCTACAAAATTATCTGAAGTTTTATTTTGATCGGCCTTGGCTAATATAAAATTTACACCACGATTGAACGCCTTTCCTTCATTTACGACTATTGCACAAGCAATTTCATAAAGCAAATTCATATGATCCGCCCTGCGGTTTAACATATCCTGTCTATGATTTATAAGAGGATCATTTTTTTTATTCATCCTTTCCGCATAATCATCCAATAGTTTCTGCTCGTATTGGTGTTGCTCTCCCATTTCATTAAAGACCTTTTCAAATTCTTTTATGAGAAGTGTTGTTGCTATCATAAGGTAATTTTTAAATCTGATTTTGGTTTATCATTAATTACGCTGCAAACAAATTGAACATCGCAACAATGTTGCGTTATATGAGCTATAGGCCCAACTATTTGATTTTTGAACAAAGCACACCAACTGCCACAAACACTTTCCGTATATGTTACTTGTGGACGGCCTAAACCATCAGGTGTAATTTGTTGCATTGGCTGACGAAACGGACAGGCTAACGGCTTGCCATCTGGATTTGATAATGTTCGGCTGTCGTCATGGCTTACTATAAGCCTTAAATTTGGGTTTTGATTTGGTATGTGATCCATTTTATTTATTTTAATATTTATTATTTATTTCGCCCGATTTTTGTACGCACTGATTAGCTAACAATTCAAGCTTAAATTTAAGTTCAAACATTTTCATTAACATTTCTGTAATTTTATCTTTTGTGTCTTCGTCCAAATTGTGAAATGCTGACTGATTTTTTACTACGCTTTCTATTTCTATAAATGCTTCTATCAAATTTTTTGATGATTTATTAAGACTGTCGTAATAAAATCTATAAGTATATCTTCTACGATTATCCATTGATTCTTCTATGTAATTGCTCATAACAACAATAATATTTCAAAAATTAATTGTTCGCGTTTTTCGTAATACTCTCTCAATAACCTGTGTGAAGGATTGCCAGTTAATGCAACTTTGTTGCTTCTTAGTACCGCACAATCGTTGTGCAATGCCTGTCTAATTAAATTGCAGGTGTCATCATCTACAACACCATTCTTTATATAATTTGCAGCTTGTTTTTTTTCGGCATCTGATATAATTCCATTTTTTTCTGCCAGCATTAAACTTTGGAAAATTAAATTAACCTGATAACCAGTTAACTTAACAATGTATTCGCCTAAATCATTTACTGTTTCCTTCATGGGTGCAAAGCAATAAAAAAACCGTGTTTATAAAAAAGCACGGTTTAATGTCTAATAAAATGGATTAATTGAGTATCAGCGTTTTAAAATTAAAAACAATATTGATAATATTGTAAATGCTTGAAATATAACAAGATAATTTTTTAAACGCTTATACCACGGATTTTTTACACTTTTAAATTTGTGTGTAGTATGGTGTACGTATGTGGTGCATGGTTTTATGGACAGATTTGTTTTAAAACTGTCTTGATACCGGATTATTTGTAAGTTGCTGCGCTCGGTTACACTGATAAACGTGTCGTGTTTGTTTAAAAAAAACGTTGTATCGCTTTTAATTTCTCTTTGAATAACAATGCTGTCTTGTACGCTCGTTGTAAATAGTTCTGGATATTTATTAACAAGTTTTTGTAATCGCCTGCTAGGGCTGCATGAAATAAAAAAAAAACGGTTATTGCTAAAAATACGTTGTTCATTGCTTTAAATATTTTTCTTTACATTCTTTAAGTTCTTGCTCCAGTTGGCCTATTCTTTTGTCAAAACGATTTTGAAGATCGTCTAAAGTTTCCTGATAAATTTTAACGGCCTTTTGCACGTTATCAATAACAACGGATTCAACCTCTTTGTTATATCGTTTTCTGCCTGACAGATAACCAAGAATTGCGCTGCCTGAGCTAACTAATAATGCCGTGATGTTTTCAAAAATCGTTTCCATAACTGTATTCCGGATTAAGTTTTAAAAATTCTTCGATGGTTCCCTCAAATACAAACACGTCTGCTGGAGTGTAATATTGTTGCCCGGTTTCTACTTGAGCTAGAACTATTAAATCTGACGGCCTGTATAATGTTAGTGTAGTTACTGCTTTCATTTAGTTGGTAATTATTGTTACACCTTTTCCAATTAATATTAAAACTGCGGCATCACTGGCAATTGTGCGAGCTGCATTATTTCCGGCTATTGAAATTAATCGCACTCCCGTCCAGTTCACTACATTTGATAAATCTATTAAAAGATTATCAACTTCGGTACTGGTTAAACCAAAACCAATTGCAGTAAGTGATTGCACGGTATTTTGATTGTTTGCCCAAATACGGCCTGATGTATAATCGTCAACTTGACTGCTTGACGTTATATAGATTGTAATATTGGAGGGGATACTTGCTAAATTTCCAAAAATTGTGGAAAATATTGCATCAGTTCTAAAAAATATTAAAGTAGCTGGCAAAAGAGCAATATCTCCGGTAGTTGTATTTAATGCATCATTTCTGTAAGTCTGAAGATTGGCAGGCAGTAACGAAATATCTCCACTTGTAGTATTAAGACCTAAATTTACAAACGTTACAAGCCCAGCAGGTAATAATGCTATGCTTCCGCTAGTAGTATTTAATCCGGCGTTATTATAAGTTACAAGCCCAACCGGTAATGATGCTATGCTTCCGCTAGTAGTATTTGATCCTGAGTTAATATAAGTTACAAGCCCAGCCGGTAATGATGCTATGCTTCCGCTAGTAGTATTTGATCCTGTGTTATTATAAGTTACAAGCCCAACCGGTAATGATGCTATGCTTCCGCTTGTAGTATTTAATCCTGTGTTAATATAAGTTACAAGTCCAGCCGGTAATGATGCTATGCTTCCAAATGTTGTGTTACTTCCAGAAAAATTTACGCTAGATAAATTTGTAAAATAATTTTTCAATGTACCTATATCAAAACTATATCTTCCGGCAGAACCATTAAAATTAGTTATACCTGATAAACCGCCAGTAATTAATATTTGTCCGCTAAACGGACTGCCATACGTTTTAGAAACATTTACCGTGCTAGTTGCAACTGAGCTTGTACCATCGCCCCAATCTACAATTACAGGTCCCGTAACAAAAGTGAAATTAAATGTCACCGTATTTTCTGCATTGGCTTGTATTGCAAATCCGCCTAAATTTAATAACAAAGATTCAGGACCGTTAAGTCCTGAGTTTTCATAATCTTGAATATTGTTGCGGTTGCTTAACACTAATTTCTAAAATCTTGCGATACGTAAATTTTCCTACGAATATTTAATGCGTTGGTGCCAGCTCCACTAAATACAATATCATAACGTGTTACATCTATTTCGCCAGGTAAACCGTTGTTTGCCATGCTTTCATTTGCCAGCAATGTTTGGCCATTGATTAAAACAGTCGTGGTGCCTCTGTTTGTAAATATGATAGCGTTGCAGCCCGCATCAACATTTTTGTTTATTGTTATGGTTTCGGTTTGTATTACGTATTTCATTTTACTATCTTATATATAATGTATCCAATTAAAGCCACTCCAACTAACCCAATCCCCCCAGCAATAATTTTTTTTTTAATGACGTTGGCAGCATATTTATAGCTTGCTTAATGTCTGATTCAGTAATTAAATTACTGTATTGCCGTCCGTTTTCAACGTCCATAATAACTTTTGAAAGCTTAACTAAAAAACTTTCAGTTAATGGAATAGGTGTATCTGCCGTTATGCCTGTTGCTTTTACTACTGCATTGATATAGGCGTTAGTATCATTTTCAAATGGCGGAGCGTAGGCTGTGATAAGTTTGCGTATTGTGTTTTGTTTCCGGTCTGTAATATCGCCAATAATATCGTAAAGCTTGGCACGAATACCATAATAAATATTTTCAAACTGCACAAAACGTAAATCGGATCCAGGTACAATAATTCCTTGCCACTTGCTATTTGTTTTAATTAAGTTGCCTGGGTTGTTGTTTCTAAGTCCGCGCGGTAAATCTGTTCTGCCTAAAAATGATTTCATTATGTTAGCTTGTATGTTTTATCGTTTGGAAAAAGAATAATATAAAATGTATTGTTTGGAAACAATGCCGCATTTTGAAATTTAACATTTGATGCGGCCTTGACTAAAACTAAATTTGCTTCAACCAAATTAACCATGCTGCCATCGTTGCCATAAGCCCAAATCATTTTACGCTCGTTAATAACTTCGCCTATTGTTTGAGGATCAATCATTGTGCTGCCGTCCGGTTTATATAAATAGTAATCATTCCAAAACTGATTGCTGTATGGATTGCTGTTTACTTGAGAGCTGCTCCAAACTAGTGGCGCATATTCTATATTAGAATACATAGCCATTCTTTTAGTTCTACTACTTTGGGTTGTAAATGTTTTGTTATAGTTGCTCACTTGCCCTAAATCTGACAATTTAATCTTGGCTCCTTTGTTTTCACCTCCAATAACTAAGCCCGGTATATTTGCTTTTAAATTAGTCCAACTATTAACGCCTGCTTTAGCCATGTTTGAAAGCCAAAGGATTAACAGGCCTGCGCCTGCTATAATTGCATTTTGTTTGGTTAATAGCTTTTTCATTCTACAATGATTTTATTGAAGATAAAGCCATTCGGTACAAATCCGGTTTGTTTTTGCAAACGTTTACAACCGCTTTTAAATGATCCAAATAATTAGGTTCTAAGCTTGCCCACTCGCTAACCAGCGCGCTCAATTCGTCCACGCTTTCAGCTACTTCAGGCGTAGCAAATCCGTTTATATCTTTGGCAATTGGAGCACCCATTGCTGTTTGTCCCGTCAATAATGGAAGTAATCCAGTTATTAAGCCTTCAATCATTGGATTGCGGTCATTATCCTTCTCCGCTTCTATTTTATCTAGCCTCCTTAAAAACTCGTGACGATCTTGCATTGCTTGCATCTCGCTTTTGTGCCTTGCTTCGCGTTCGTTTAATATTCTGTCTAATATGTCAAAGTTCATTGATTCAATAGTTTTTCCAATTGTTTCTTGGTTTTTTTCTGCTGATCTAAATTTTTCCAGATCATAACGGTACATAAACTTTCTAATCTGTCCGCCTCTTTTTATTGAGTCAGGCGTTTTGTCTGATTCAAATAGTACGATTGTGACCGTTCCTGTAAAAAAACTTAACTGATTGCTAAGCGTTTCAGCGGATGCGCTGTTGCTTAGGTCAGTGTCCATGTTCTCAGCAATTAGATTATTGCAGCTAATATCCGAATAAACGCGCCAAAGTTTTTGGCCTCCGCGTATTTTCTCAAATACGTGTTCTATGTCGTGTAAATATGCTGCTGCCATTTTTTGGTGTGTAATAAAATCTTAAAACTATTCCATTTGATGCCGTGAAACCGCTAACGTCTGACCAAATTATGTAACATGATCTTAAACTAATTTCTGTGTTAAACCTTGTTATCTTGTCTGCATTAACGCTGGCCACTAGGCTATATAATGGCAATTCTGCCACAACTGTATCTTTTTTGTCAACTAAATATAATATGCCGTATGCGTGTTGCGCGGCTGTTAGCAAGTCAAATGTGCCTGATGATGTGTCGGCATAACTTGTCATGTGTGTATTATCTACGCACTCAATACCATTTATAATAGATTCATCTATTTCACGGTCTGTCGGTAAAAATAACCGCGTTCCGGTTAACAATGGCATAGCTGAACCAAATTGCATTGCAATTGTTTCGCTTTTGTTTGATAAAGGAAAAAAGAAAGGAAGGCCAAGCCCTAACGAGCTTAGCCACCTTAAAGAAAATAATTCATTTCTTGTTTTCATGCCACAAAATTATCTTTTATAAGCATAAATCAAATTGAAAACTGCTGACTGATTTGCAACCAATGAAGTTATGTTTGTTATCTGAACTGTGCAATTTGTCAACTGAACGTCAATGCCATCTGCAAACGAAAAGAAAAATCCTCCATTTTGAGAACGGATAAGAGAAAAATATGGAATGTTGTAAACAAATTGCTCGTTTAAAGCATTTTGCAAGTTTACTAATAAGCCTGTGCCAATTGGCACAACGGTTCTTGCGCTTGGTGTTGTTACCAATTGCGTTGCTGTAAATGCTTCTAGGCCATATAAGATAATGTTATTGCGGCTAATTTCTGGCACGTCTTGAAATTGAAAACGTTGGCCAACCACTACTGTGTTTAAAACACACTCTACTAACTGAGTTCTTTTAATTGCTAAACTATACATGATTTCTGTTTTTGTTTAAAAAAAAGCTACCGGATTGCTCCGGTAACTTTTGAAATGAATATTAACCAATAAAATTTGCACCGTTTTGAACGTAATATCCCTGAAGGATCATTACAGCATAATTGCTTTCGCTTGCTTCGTTCATTGTTACGGCTGCTGGAAGTTCCAAAGAAATATCAACGGTATCGTTACCGCCAAAATTTACATATGGATACAGTCCATAATAACCATACAACGCGTTTGGCCACTCATCGCGGCTAACCGGATAAGTGGTAATAGTAGGTACTGTACTAATAACGGCTGCTGATATAGTTCCGCCTTGTGTGCTTGGCACGCGCTCAAAGTTTTTAGCGTTAAACCTTGTTAAATACTGCACTCGGTTAACCTGCCAGTTTAAAACTGAATTGTACAAACTTTGAATATTTGCATCGTGTGTGCCGTCAAATACAGAACGGTTAACATAGCTATACAACAATGCTGCTGCCTGTTGTGCTGCTGTTGGTGTAGCTGATGCAATTTTTTTAATAAACAACCCGATGTGAGTTGTTACAAATGCGTCAGAAATATTCAAACGTGATTCAGTCGCATTGATGGTGCCCTGAACGTTTGGTTGATTGGCTAAAAAGTTAAAGTTAACACTCGTTTGAGTAGTTAACAACACTTCTGATCTTAAAAAACCTTGTGTTACCGTGGTTTGTTTACCCATGAACGGACGTGATGCCGTTTCTAAACTTGCTTGTAAATTCATTGTGTATGTATAATTTTAAATGTGTTTACAATTAGAATGTTTCTGGATTTTCAGTTACATCATAAAATCCAGCTTGGCCGCTAACTCCTGAAGGTGTTACGCCTACACGGTCATAATAATTTGGCTGAGTTAACAATACTGAACCAATCCCGAAAGATTGAACCAATTTACTAACACCAGCGGCAATCATACCGTTTCCCACGCTGCCTGCTATTCCTTTTTGGCTTGATAATACAATACCTAGAGCCAAAGGAACTGCGGCTTTAAGTTTTTCGTTCATTTCGGTTGGTAAAAAGTTAGTTACCAAGTTTGCGCCTACCGCCCCAGCTCCTAGAGCTGCTGCTTCTGGTAGTTTTTTAGCTAAATTTAATTTTGCCATTTTGTTTTGTGTGTTTGTTTTTTTTTTATCTTCTACGTTTTGTAGTAGTTTTTCTTTTTGTTGTCTTACGTTTCGCAGTCGTTGTTTTTTTCTTTTTAGGAATAGAAACGGCAGAATAGCGGTTGGGTGTAACGTAAGTAGCACCAATGCCTGCCACTTGTTTTCTCAATTTATCAACTTTTTCGTTGAAACGAATCCTGCGAATGTTCTCTTTTTTAATTTCATTCGCTTTTGCGATGTAACGCTCAAGCACGCCTGCGCTGGCGTTTGCTTTTGGTTTTTTTGGAAGCTTTAGTAGCTTTAATCTTGCCATTGTTTTATATTTAAGTTTAAAAATTTACATATCCTAATCGCGGACTAACATTGCCTGGAGTTCCTGTATTTTGTCCAGGTGCTGAAGGTGATTGATTTAATTGTGATAACGGACGGCTTATTGATTGCCAACTCGGTACAATTTTGCGCCCGTTTGTAGTTTTAATGTTAAATCCTTTTATTTCTGATGCTAATTCAATCAATGACTGCTCAACATCTGTGAAGGGCCTACTATTAAAAATAACTAGCATTTCGGCTGGTGTTTTTTGATTCATTAAGTCATTTAAAAAATCAACCAAAAAAGGTGTCATTACAAACGGCACATGATAATAAACCCTGTTATCTTTAAACCTATATGGGCTGCTTGGTTCTAATGTGTAAATCTTTGGAGCAGTTGGGTTTGGCTTATACTCTTTTTTCACTACAACGGCTGGCACATCAAAAAAATACAAGCCATTTTTTTTAAACCAATAGTTATCCTTAAATATAGTAATTATTGAAGGAAATAACGGAGGACGGCCATGCACAGCCATTAATACATTCGCTGCTGCCAAGTTGTTTGCATTTTTAACGTTATACATATCAAATGGATTTGATTCCCAGCCAGCAGGTGTATTTTCTACTGAAGGACTTAGGGCTGCAATTTGCTCACTTAATGTTGGCCTGTAATAAAAATTCAAAAAAGAAACTATTGGCCGTAAATCTATTAATAGGTTTGGCCATATTATTTCAAAATTAGTTCCGTTGATGCTTGCTGTAATTTTGTTGTCTAAGCCTAATTTAAAAGGACCATTTACAACTGTATCGTCAAAGCCCGTGTTATCCGGTTTCTTTTTAGCAAAAAGAAAAGGTACAGTAAATAAAAGCAGTGTTGTGATGTCCATTATCTAAATAAAAATAAACTACTTAATAAAGCCATGGGCACAATTGCGTTATCTTGTTTCGTTTCGGTCAACGATAAATCAACTTGATCAACTGGTGCGTTTTCTTTTGTTGTTTCTTTATTACCTAAAATTTGCTTAACAAGAGGAATAATTGCAGCTATAACTGGTGCGGCTGCTGCAATTGCGGCTAATATTTCTGCTCCCGGAAATCCTAACTTACCGTCATGGCCAAAAATCATTTTACGCTTGGCACCTTCAACAATAGTTTTATCCAATTGCTCCCAGTTGCCGCCTAATAATTCCCATTTGCTAGCAATTTTTTGATAATCTGTTTTTCTTGCTTTATCTAAATTGGTTGCAAATGCACGCACGTTAAATTTAACCAATAAAAGAAACGCACCACGTGCTGGAGCAAACGGCACAATGGCTAATGGGTTTGTGCGGCCTATAAAATTATTTTTTGCAACCGGGTGAAAATTGTCGTATAGTTTCACTCCGTGTATTGTTGATATTTTCATGTCGTAATCTCGTTTATATGTGTAAGGTGCTTCTGAATTGAATTTTTTATATACCGGATCTATAATAATTTCCTGACTGCCATCCATGGCAACAACATAAACGTGTTGAGGAACGCTGGTACCATCATAGGCTGTATATCTAAACTTAAAAGTAATTCCCAAAGAATTTAAAACGCTTGCAGCAAAAAGAGCGTAGCTTTTGCAATCTCCGGTACCGTCAGCAATAAGCCTGTTTGGCATCTTTATTTTTTGATGGTATCCGTCCATTTTATAACGCACGTTTTCCATCAAGAAATCAAAAATATTTTTTGCGGTTTCTTTTATGCTAAATCCAACAAAAGAGTGAGCCACGTCCTTGACTAGCTTTGTGGCTTTCGGCAATGATAAATGAATAGTATTTATAATATCAGCATTATCACCGTCAGCGTGATGCTGCACGGTGCGCATCTCTGGACCTTTCATTGATATGTTTAAATGCTTGCTCATACTATCAATGCAGTAATATTAAAGTTGAAAGGAATGGTTACACCTAACGTTTTGATGCTGCCTGTGGTAGTAATGTCAGGGATGGTTTTGCTAGTAACGGATTCAGATAGTACCGTTAAAAAGTTTACGTAATTAACCGAACTATCAATAGTTGCCAATACAGATTTATTGGCTTCAATGTTGATTCTGTTTGGTATTAAGTACGTACCAATTAATTTGCCTTTGTGAAATATATCGCCCGAAAGTCTATCAACCGGGATACTGGAGTTTGTTTTGTTTGTTAATACAATGCCAATTTCTAACTTTACGTTTTTAAAATCTGACTGATCAAAACCTAAAACGCGAATTTTGCCCGGTGCGGCTGTTAGTTGTTGGGCTGCCTGAGCTACATTGTAAGCCCTGTTAGCCATAAATAAAATTCCAACTAATATTATAGGCACTAGCATTTCTGCCGTAAATATTGCACGATTTTATTTATGTGCTTTGTGTTGCTTTGTGTTTGTTTTTATCTTTTTAAATTACTGATATTAGGAAGGTGATAATTATAAGTAACTGCACGACATTTGACAGCAAGCATGAGGTGGATAAACTTTTCCAATTTCATTAACATCTTCTTTGTCTAAATCTTCCCAGTTGCCAAGGCATTTTATATCTGACATCATATAATCACACCAATCATTACAATCCGGACATGGTTTGTGTCCACATTTATAACAAGTTCTTTCAAGTTCAGGAAGCAATTTATTTGCTTCTTTTATTTTTTTAACTTGTTCAGCAGTTAAATTAAATTGATTTGGTTTCATCAATAAAAAAAATTTAGCATTAAGCTTCTCCTAAATAATTAACAATAATCTTTAGCTGAGATGGTGTAATTCTATTGTTGTTCTTAATTGTAAGATTAGGAATTGATTTTAGATATTTTGCAAAGGTTACCAAACTAACTCCATATTTAGCGGCTAACTCTTTTCTAGTTACAAAATTGCTCATAATTTAAAATGTTTGACAAAGTTAAAAAAATCTTTCGTTAATGCAATAATGTTGCAAAGGATACTCTAAATATTTTTAACCAGCAACCAAGCCCACAAAACAACAGTATGCAACACAAATAAACACCTTGCTGCACTAATGCTCTTGCCAATTTTAATAAATCAACCAAATAAGGTTGCAGCATCTTTTTATTTGTGAATTTATTGTCCGGTAAATTTTAGAACTTTTTTGCACTTGTTCAGTCATTGATTTGAATATCAATAACTTGCAGCGTTTTCGTCAGTCATTTGTCAGTCATTTCTCAGTCACAAATTAAAAAGTCATTAAGCATTCTATTGAATATCAACTATTTAAAAAAAATGTTTAGTCACAAATTTTATATTTGTGACTAACAATGACTAACTAATGACTAAAGAATGATTAAATAAACCTTGTGTTTATTGGTGTTGTGATGCAATGCGCTGTAATTGTACTCTAACGCAGGTGATTGTTTTTTATGTGTGTAGTCCAAAAAAAAAGCCCGGCAAAAAATTACCAGGACTATAATAGTTTTAAAGTTAACTAATCATTTTCCAAAACAAATTTACGACCAAGGATCATTTTTGTTAGACGGCATTTTTTCACACCATTGTAACTAAGATTATTTGCTTTAGCATATTCAGAAATAGTTAGCGCGTTTAAATAACGTGCGCTTAGTTCAATTATGTGAACTAAGTCATCATTTGATAATTCATTTAATATAACTGATTCTTCTAAAACCTGCTCCAGTTCTGATAATTTCATATGTTCAATTTTGTGAACTTCTTATATAAAGTAGTTACAGGCAATACTACGACCACTCC
>Ga0247834_1006832_pt1 | contig 12509 bp, 7 predicted proteins | sample LaCruzMarch2015__8_FD_187118 | JGI IMG/M metagenome (GOLD analysis project Ga0247834, IMG submission 187118) | Freshwater microbial communities from meromictic Lake La Cruz, Castile-La Mancha, Spain - LaCruzMarch2015_12m | ecosystem: Environmental > Aquatic > Freshwater > Lake | place: Spain... | reverse complement strand
CCAAAAACCCGGAGTGAGCTATGAATTGTATGACCTGGCAACCGACCTGGCGGAAACCAAGGATCTCTCCAAGGAACAACCGGAGCGGTTGAAGCAACTCGCTGAGGCTTGCACCACCTGGCAGGCGAAAAACGGGATCGTGGATTACGGCGAGCTCCTGAAAACCCGTCCCGATTTCTCGAAATAAACTCCACCAGCACTTTCATTAATCATGACGCTCAAAAGCCACTTCTCTCGGATCGCCGCCAGTGGCCTGATGGCCTTGATGGCTTTGCTGCCTGGGGGCTGCAAAAAAGCCCAAACTCCGCCGCCACCTGGGCTGACGGTAAAGGACGGGCACTTACACCTCGGCGGTAAGCCGCTGCGGGCCTTCGGCGTGAACTACTACGACTTATTCACCCGCCTCGTCACCAAGCCCGCCGACGCATCTTCGCTGGAAGGTTTGCAACAACTCGCCAAGTCCGGCGTGCCGTTCGTGCGCTTCAACGCTGGTGGCTATTCTGCGAAAGACTGGCAACGCTACCTCAGCAACAAGGAGGCCCATTTCGCGCAAATGGATCGCGTCGTGCGGGCGGCGGAATCCGCCGGCATCGGACTGATCCCCTCGCTTTTCTGGTCGCGCTCCCTCTGTGAAGCCGCGGGCGAGCACGCCGATTCGTGGGGAAATCCGGAAAGCCGCACCAGCACTCTCATGCGGGATTACACCACCGAGATGGTCACTCGCTACCGCAAGTCCCCCGCGATCTGGGCTTGGGAATTCGGCAATGAGTGGAATCTCAGTGCGGACCTACCGAACGCGGCGGAGCAGCGCAAACCCGGCCAGGATGAACGCGACGACCTCAAAAACGCGCATCTCGGCGTGGCGATGAAGGGATTCACCACCGCGGTGCGCTCGCTTGATGGGACCCGCCCGCTGATCACCGGTCACTCCCACCCGCGCGCCGCCGCCTGGCACAACACGCATGAGAAAAGCTGGAAAAGCGACAGCCCGGAACAGTGGCGCGAGATCGTGCTGCGCGATAACCCGGAGCCCGTCGATACCATCGGCATTCACATTTATGCCGACACCGAAGCTCAGGAAACCTGTGCCCGGTGGACCACTGGCTGGCCTGACTACCTCGGCAAATTGCGTACTCTGGCCACGGAACTGCACCGGCCGATCTTCATCGGCGAGTTCGGTCTTGCTGAAGGCGGCAAATTCGATCCGGAGCAGGTGAAAACGCGTTTCCGAGATATCATTGCAGGAATGGAAGCCGCCCAGATCGATCTCGCCGCAGTCTGGGTTTTCGATCTACCAAGCCAAGGCAAGGACTGGAACATTACCTTCACCAACGCACGCGCCTACATGCTGCAGGACGTGATCGAAGCGAACCGCCGGTGGTCCGGGAAATGAGTTAGCCAACTGGTGGATGGGCCTATCACCCGGCTCTTCCTGGTTCTTAATGATGCGTTATCCGCCAATGCGCCACCAAGAGCAGGCGATTCACGATGGGACGACCTGAACGCCGGGCGGCAATGTGCGGTGCTTCGAAAGTTGGCCGTTTGGTAAGCGCTCCCAGCGCACATGGATGGGGCCATGCGGGGTAGGGATCGTGCCCTCAGCCCACTGGAGATCGGCGGCCTGGGGATCGAGAGTGATCTTGCTCCATCCCGGTTCGAGCGGGCGCACGCCCAGGACGTAGGCGGGAAGCAGCCAGGCGGGTCCCGCGGACCAGCCGTGGCACCATGAACGTGTCGGCAGACCCGCACGGTGACCTCCTTCGAACATCTCCCAAGCCGTGGTCGCACCCCGATCCAGCATCTTACCCCAATGTCGGCGGATACCCGGAAGGACGCTGGCGGCATGGCCGGCTTCACAGGCAAGTCGCGCGCCCAGAGACCACATCCACGGCGTGCCGGTGGGCAGCCACGCGCCATCGGTGTCGAGGACTTGTTGGACGGCTGAGGCCGCAGCTTTTTGTGGGAACAATCCGGCCATGAGGGCGCAAATCTGGGTGGAGGCGGTCACGGTGGTCGCGGTCCGTCCGGCGGCACGTGTTTCGCCGAAGGCATTAGCCTTGGGAAGCCAATAGGTCTGGCGCATGGTGCGGGTCATCTTGGCCGCAAGCTGGGTCCAACGGCGCGCAATGGCGGGTTTTCCGAGGGCGCTGGCGACTTCCGCGGTGGCCTTGAGCGAGGCGATGGCGAGGGCGTTCTCGTGCGCATAGGTGCGTGAGGCGGCGTGGCGGTGATCGTTTTCGCAGCCGTTCCAATCAAGGAAGTGCCAGACCTCACCGTGCATGGCGAAGAGGCCTTCCGCATCAAGGGATTTTTGAATGAACGCCGCCTGTTGTTCGAGGGCGGGGAGTATTTCGCGGGCGAAGCGGCGATCCCCCGTGAATTGGAAATGGTCGCGAACGCCCATGGCCCAAAGAAAACTCCAGTTCGGAATCGGCCGGTCTTCCCAGGCGCTCGGGACCTGTGAATTGACCAGTGGCATCCGTTCGAGCGATTGGGCGGCGAGGCGCAGGCAGCGCTCCGGCAGCAGCCGCTCGCCCTGGACGTAATGGTGGACCTGAAGAGTCATGCTGGCCATGTCTCCGACCCACAAAGCGTGCTCGTAGGTGGCATCGATGAACGTATCCATGGAACTCATGCGCAGCGTGTGGCTGGAGAGTTCGTAAATCTGGTTGAGCCGTGTATCGGAGCAGCGGAAGGAACCTTTTGGCTGCCACGGATAGGTGGCCACCCGCACTCGGGCTGCGGCGATGCTTGCTGCCCGACCCAGTGGCCGCACATCGACGACCAGATAACGCAGACCGCGGACGAGCTGCGAGGTGAAGGTCTGTTTGCCTTCGCGGCAGAGGTAGGAAAACGTGTTGTTGTTGAGCTCCGTGAACTGGATCCGGCCCAGGTTGATGCCCTCCACACCTGCGGCATCAATTTGGGTGCCCTTGCCGGCATCGATTTCAAGTTCGATGAAGCCGTTGGCGTGTCTTCCAAAATCGAGGATCAGGCGGTGATGGCGGCCACCTGAAACCGGCTTGCCCGACCAGGGCAGGGTGGTGGATTTTTGCGCAGCACCGTTTTCCAGCGTGCGACAGGTCACCGACATATAGACGTCGCGCTCGGGAACCGCATCGGCCGCCACCGCCCGCCAGGTGGACGCTCCGGAAAGCAACGCATTGAGATTCTTGCAGCGGCGTAGTTTCGCCCGATTCTTCCCGGGCTTGGTGTTCATGATCCACACCGCCTTCTGGAAGCCCCCGAATCGCTCCTGCTTGAGACCCGCGATGCCACCCAGCGCCAACCCGATGTCCAAATCGTGCGCCAGCCCTCTCCAATCCATTAGGAGCAGATGCTTGCCTGGGGAAATCTGGTGCGTGGCGAGCATATCGAACTCGTCCTGTTCAAAGGGAAGGTTCTTGCCATCGAGAACGAAGGAAACCGGTCCGCTATACATCGAGGCATGCTTGATCCACAAACGGCCCGCACGCGGGACGTGCAGAACGGTGGCGAAGATTCCGTCGATGGCCGTGAGATTCATCGAGAGTTGCTCTGGAACGAGCGACGGCCCCGCACGCAGGGAGAGGACCAGCGCGGGATCGGTCGCGATGCCAGCCTCGCGTAGGGAAACGCATTCCCACGGCTCGTTGGTCAGGTGGGGAATACTGCGGGGAGTCAGCGCGCCCCATGGCTGGCATCCGGCCGGGCCGATCTCGACGGCGGCAGGCCAGTGACCACATCTGGTATCGAGCCAGTCAGTTTCCTCCGCAGTCACTTGCTCCTCGAAGGGCATCTGGCAGGCGACGCGGGGCGTGATGCGCCGGAACGAAGGGGAGAGCCTTGCCTGCCAGGATGAGTTCGTGGCGGTCAACACGCGGCCCGCTCCATCCGCGACTTCGGCAATCAAGCCGGCACGGGAAACGAACGATTGAATGTTGCCCTCTCCCCAATGCTGGACGCGGATGGCGAGTTGGTTTTCCCCACGACGGAGGAGTCCTCTCAGGACATGCAGATCAAACTCGTAGTGTTTTGGGAAATTGCGTGCCGGTCCGAAGCCGATGCGCTCGCCGTTGAGCCAAGCGGTGTAGCGAGAATCGGCGCTGATCAGCAGTCGCCCTCCGGGCTTAGGGCCTTGCGCGCGAAAACGGCAATGAAACTCTGCGACGGTGTTCCTGGGGGCTGCTTCTCCTTTAATCCAGATCCATTGGGCTCTCTGGAATCCTTTCCGGGCTGCAGAAGCGTTTCGTTTCAGTCTCTCGGCGTGCATGGGATGAGACGACGAGAGTCGCCTAGAAGACAACAATACGCGACAATATACTCTGGGAATCTGGTGGGTCTTGAGTCATCTGACGGGGATTCTCCAGGTGGGCGCAACTTTGAAATTGTCGCGCTACCCGCACTATTCTAAACTGCATCCATGGCAGCGAAAAAGAAAAACGGAAAGACCCAGGGCGTGTCGATTTACACCATTGCGGAGAGCATGAATGTCTCTCCCGGAACGGTGAGTCGAGCTCTGAATAACCGACCTGATGTCAGCGTGAAAACCCGCAAGGTGATCCGCAAGAAAGCCAGTGAACTGGGATTCAAACTGCGAACCTTTGAACCGCGTGTGACCAATATTTGCGTGGTGATTGAGGTGAGGCCGAACCAAACCAGCCTGTTCTCGCCCTTCGTCGACGCTGTTCTTGACGGGGTGTGGAAATTTTGCACGGAGAATGATATGGAGTTGTCGTTGTTCGGCGAAAAGCCCCAGCGCCTCAATGATTGCGATTTGAGCCGAGTGCTGGGACGGCGCTCGGTGAATGGCGCGGTCTTCCTGAACGCCACGAGCCACAGCCAGTATTTCGCGACCCTCAACGAGCAGAACTTTCCCTACTGCTGTGTTCTGAGCGGTGCCCCGGAGGCGGCGCATTGGACGATCCTTTCAGACGGAGCGGCCCTTGGTAAACGAGCCACCTCATATTTGATCGATCTCGGCCATCGGTCGATCGGTCTTCTTGACACGTTGACCGACCTCGAAATCGGGGTGGAGCGCCGGACGGGCTACGAGCAGGCCATGGCGAATGCCGGAATAACGCCCGTCCCTGAACTGGTATTCACACATCAGAACTGTGGCGATACCGTAGCCGACGGCTTCGAATTCGGAGCGAGAGGGGTGCGAGTCTTGTTGGCCAGGAATTCCGCGACCACCGCATTCATGACCATGAGTGACGAAGTGGCATTTGGCGCGATTCACGAGCTTGTTTCGATGGGTCGGCGGGTGCCCCAGGATGTCTCGGTCCTGTCATTCGATGACTCGCGCTTCTGCCAGCATGCCAATCCGCCGATCACGGTGGTCAGTCAATCCAACGAGCGCTTCGGCTACGAGGCCGCCAAAATCGTTTCCCGCCGCATCGAGGAGAACTTGCTAACCAATCCTTACCCGGCGCTATCAATCCCTGGGGATCTGATCGTGCGGGGAAGTACCGGTCTCGCCCCGCGCAACTTTTGAGATCGCGCGCGGGGGGTGGCCTTCACGGTTACTTTTCGCCGTGGGAAAATGCCGCTTATGGCTGCCCTGGTAAACAGGGGCCGTCTGCCAGACAACGGTTGACCAGTGCGCTGATTGAGACGGTGGCGAGGCAAATCGAACTGTCAGCCGCGCCGTAATAAACGAACAGTTCGTCGGCATGGTTGCCGGCGACGGCGGCCGCCGGGAACACCACTTGGGGAACGTTGCCCCGGAATTCGTATTCTTCCTCCGGCCACATCAGGCAGGCGCGCATTTTGCCGATGACTTTCGAGGGATCCTTCAGATCCAGAAGCATCGCCCCCGCGTTGTACATGATGCCATTCATGTGCTGGCGGCAACCGTGGTAGAGGACCAGCCAGCCGGCATCCGTGCGCACCGGCGGTGCGCCGGGTCCGATCTTGTGGCTTTCCCAATAGCGGGTGCTTTTTTGGAGCAAAAGCTGGGTTTTACCCCAGAAGATCAGGTCTGGTGAGTAGGACAGATAGATGTCACCTCCGGTGCTGGCCTCTCCATTCGGGCGTTCGAGCCGAGCATAGAGGCCATTGAATTTCTGCGGAAAGATCACACAGTTGCGGTGATCGATCGAGGTAATGAAGCCGAGGTCGTCGAACGATTCAAAATCAGCGGTTCGGATCAAGCGGATGCGGCCACCGAGGGCTGACGAGACATTGTAGGTGATGTAGTGGAATCCATCCAGAGTGGTGATGCGTGTGTCGAAGATTCCGTCTCCGTGACCGATATAGGGGTATTCGTTCGGTGGGGTGGCGATCGTCTTGGTGCCGATGTCAAAATGAATGCCGTCCTTGCTACGGGCGATGAGGAAATGGGGGATCCACTCGGCGTCCCAGCAATTCAGCACCATGACGATTTCCTTGCCGACGCGCACCGCACCGCTGTTGAAGCAGCACTGGCCTGCGAATGGCAGGTGAGCCGCCGTGATGATCGGATTGTGAACGCTGCGTGTAATCAGGGCTTGGTCGGTCTGAGGGCGGAGGGAGGATTCAGCGGGCTTGAGGGGAGTGATGGTGGACGCCTTCATATGTTGCGTTATGTTGTGCATATCCAGTCCGAGATGTCAAGCGGGATCTTGTGGCTTGGAGGCAAGTTGCTTCCGGATTTCGGAGATGCGCCGATCATTGAGAGGGTAAAGGACGACAAAAATGATGCCGATGAGGGACATCACTGCGGGAACGATCATGTAGAGCAGGCGAAGGCGGTCGACGACTCCCGTCGCTTGATTAGCCTCGAGGATGGCGTCGTAGCCGGCCCATTTGAGCATGTAGCCTCCGAGCACCATGGTGAGGGCGATGCCGGCCTTGATGGTCCAGGAGTAGCAGGCGTTATACATCCCCTCGCGGCGCAGACCGGTCTTGGTTTCATCGTAGTCGCAGACATCGGCAAGCATCGAAGGGCCGATGATCCACAGGCAGGAAAGGCCGGGGCTGATTAGGATCAGGCTGACAACCTGCAGGTAAGGTGCGGCGGGGGTATAGGTCCACCAACTGGATAGAAAGCCAACAATGACAAAGAGCATTCCGCCGATGAGAGTGCGGCTTTTTCCGGCACGCTTGGCCACCGCCGCGACCAATGGGGTGATGGCGAGTCCAACTGCTTGGAACGCGCCGTTGATGATCAGGTTGAGCGTGGAAACGCCGGCTTTATTCCCGCCGAAGACATGGACGATGTTGATGTAGAGCGCGAACGAGTTGATCACAAAGATCCCGAAGATGATGCAGAGGGTGAATCCGGCGATGCAGAGGAAGGCGGGGTTTGCAAAAGTCGCCCGTGCGGCTTTTAGGAACGGGATTTTTTGCTGGCTGCGGTCGACGTGGCGTTCGCGCACCAAGAGGGCGGGCAGGATGCCCGCGGCAGCAATGACGATGCCGAAAATCACCCCAACCCAGCGTGCACCCTCCACCTCGTTGGAACCAAGCCTCAGCGAGAGCCACCACAGTGCGCCGAGAAACAACCCGCCAATGGCTTGCAGGGCGTTCTTCCATGCCTGCACGCTGGTCCGCTCGTTGTAGTCACCAGTCAGCTCCAGTCCCAAGGCACCCCATGGCACCGTGAACACCGCATAGGCGGAGTAGTAGAGAAATGATGCGATCAGGAAATAAATGCCGATGACCTGCGGAGTCGCCTTTGCCGGGGGCATCCACATCAGCGCGAAGAACAGGCCGCTGAGGAGCGCACCGAAGAAAATAAAGGGGCGGCGACGGCCCCAGCGCGAGCGCGTGTTGTCGGAAATGTTGCCAGCGAAAGTGTCTGCGAATGCATCCCAGATCCGCGGCAAACCCATCGCCCAGCCGAGAAACACCGGATCCACCTTCAAGGCGACATTGTAGATCGGGAGCGCAAGGTAGCTGAAAGAATTGGCCATGAAGACGTCGGCAATCGCCCCGCTTGCCCAGGCCGCCTTGGTCTTGGCCGGAAGCGGGCCGTCAGTCGGTGGCGGAGGAACCGACGATTTGGGGTCTTGCATTGCTATATCCATCCATAATGTTGTTATTTGTTGCGTCAAGTGCGATCTTTGCTATAGTAATTACTATGACGAAGTCCCGCCTACTGATGTTCGTCGTCGCCGGCTGTTGGTCAATCCTGCCGGCGAATGGTGAAGTGGCGAATGCACCGAAAGTTGCGGTGCCAATTTTGGAGGTTCAGGGTGGCGAATTCCGACTTGGCGGAAGTGCGATTCATGCAGTCGGCGTGAATTACTTCGATGGCTTCCGGCGCTTGTTGGAGTTCCCGGCCAAACAGGCGGTCAATCCACCGGAGTATGCAGCGGGCATGGACTTGCTTGCGAAGTACAAGATCCCTTTTGCTCGATTTGCCGCAGGTGGATTTTACCCGGTGGAGTGGCACCTGTTTCGTGATGATCCCGAAAAATATTTCGCATTGTTGGATCGATTCGTAGAGGAAGCGGGAGCTCGTGGCATCGGGCTGATTCCCAGTTTGTTCTGGGCGCACTTCGCAGTGCCGGACCTTTGCGAAGAACCGATCTCCGCCTGGGGCGACAAGAATAGCAAAACCCGCGCGTTCATGCGGCGTTACACAAAAGCCGTGGTCCTGCGCTATCGTGATTCCCAAGCGATCTGGGCGTGGGAATTCGGCAATGAATTCATGATGGAAGCCGATTTGCAATCCCAGGTTAAAGTGGGCTATTGGGTGGTGCCGGATCGCGGGACCGCGACCAAGCGCACAGCAGCGGACTTCCCGAGCAGCGGCGATCTGATCGATGCCTATCGCGAGTTCGCGGAAATCGTCCGCAACCTGGATCCCAAACGGCCAGTGATGACCGGCGACGCTATGTCGCGTGGGAGCGCGTGGCATCTGGCGCATGGCAAGGGCTGGAAAGGCGACTCTGCCGGGGAATGGAGGATGGCGACGCTGGCAGCCGCTCCGGGCAAAATCGATACGATCAGCTTGCACATATATCATCCTCGGGCGGATGGATCCGGTTATCCGGGCTGCGGTTTGGCAGGAGCCACCCTGGCAAGGAACTTCGAGCTGGCTGCGGCTGCTGCCCGGGCCAGTGGCAAGCCGCTATGGCTTGGCGAGTTCGGCGCTGGAATCGGCGAAAACAGCATCCCACAGCGGAAAGAGCAGGTGGATGAAATGCTTGCCTTGATCGAGCGCCATCGGATCGGCCTCGCCGCCTATTGGGTCTTCGACAGCATCAATCCGGACATTGGAGTGTGGAACATCACCGCGACCAATGACAACTCCTGGATCCTCGATCGAATCGCCGCAACCAACGCCCGATTAGCGGGGAAGGGGAACAAGTGGCCTATCGGACTTGGCAGAGCAAACGGGCATGGATCTCGCTTCCCCGTTCTCACAAATATTTTTCGAGGATGCCTCCATCTTTTTTCCCCGCCTCTGGTCCGGCCACTAGCTCTTTCAACGGCCTTCACCTCAAAAGCAATTTCTCAGCAATAATTTAAATTCATGAGTGTTCTACAAAATTGGATTCCAGTAATGCCCGCCTACGGCCTGGCCCGCTTTTTCGCAGGGAGCTCCGGGCGGTTTTTCCGGATCGGGTTGGTCGCGGTGACTTTGTTTGCGTCTGCCGAGAAAGGCCGTGCCGCCGCGCCGACTCCGACCACGCCGACGCGGGAGCTGACGCCGTTCTGGCGGAATCGTCCGGTGCTCGGCTTCGCGCTCAAGCTCGGCAACGGCGTGGCCCCAGTCCCTGAATACCTGTTGGCGGGGGCAACGCCGACGGCCCCCGATTTCGCCTACGGTGCCCGCCCTTACGGCACCGAGGTTCTGTGGGCCGACAATTTATTCGTGGTCCGTCCGCTCGGCGGCTGGAACCCGGCGACGTTGCTGGGCGAACAGCTGGAGTATGGCGCCGGTTCGACCGCCGCTGATCTTTGTTTTAAAAACCAAGACGGCTCGATTGGCTACCGCTGGAACCTGCTGGCCCCGCGGCTCTCGCCTTACAGTGGCATCGGTTACACCGGAGGGGCGCTGACCTACGTTTTGGATAATACCCCATGGGATTTACCCACCACCCCGGCCTTGGGCGCCAGCTATGGCCAGTCGTCGCCGCCGGCGGACCTGAACCAATGGAGCACGTTTATTCAGGGTTTTGCCCAACAACTGGTTTCGCTCAATGTCGCAACGGGGACCGACGCGCTGCGTTTCCGCCAGGGAACCGAGTGCAACATGACCGAACGCTTCAATGGCACTCAGGCGCAGTATAACGCTCAATACGCCGCCTCGGCCACCGCAGTAAAAAGCGTGTTCCCCAACGCCCAGTTCGGGCCGTTCAACTCCGCCTCCGGCTCCACCCGAGTGAACCACGCGGCGCTCGCCACCTACTGCAAGGCCAACAACCTGCCGTTCGATTTCGCCGCCATTTCCTTCTTCGAAATGGCCAATACCGGCACGAATAAGTTCATCGATTCGGACACTAACTGGGCCAGCACAATCAACGGGTGGGCCACGATCGAGACCAACCTCGGCCGCTCCGTCAGCCGCGAGATTCATGAGTTCGGAGTTCTTTATAACGAATACGGGATGAGTACCTCGGAGCCGGGTTCGTGGGGTGCGGCCTGGAGCTTTAACATCCTGATGAAGTTGTACGCCAGCGGCCTGCAACGCTCCTCACACTGGGATTCAACCGAAAACATCGCCGGCACCGCCACGAAACCCACTATTTCCGCCCTGAAGGGTGACGGCTGGGTCTACACCGTGCTTGATTCTATGGCGGGCGGTCAATGGACCTACCTGACTCCGCCGGCCCCTTCTACCGCCGGCACCAAATACACCAGCGTCTGCGTGACGAAGGGCAACCGGGTCTACGTGATGGTTTCGGCGCTCAACGTCGTCACTGCCGACAACGCCGCCCGCTCGCTCGACTCCCGCAGCATCACCGTGAGCCTGCCCAAATCGGCCGCCACACTCGGGGATTCCCGCACGGTGCGTTACACCGCTCTGACCCGTTCCACCTCGCTCTATGATCTGATCCGCGCCGACCTCGATGTCCAGCATCCAGAGTATTTTATCGCCGACACGGCCACCTCCATCAACTGGAGCACCAAGCCAGGGCTGACGGCCAACGTAGCCATTATGGCCGGCCCCACCGGCAAAACCTGGGTGGCCAACAACTGGACCACGGGTCAGAACTACCGCCAAAAGGTCGTCGATTCGCTCACGCTCAAGCCCTTCACCGGCACGGTCACCACCCAGGCCTCCACCTACGACCTGACTTTCCCAATGGAAAATGCCGCAGTGATGGTGATCGCCATCGACAATCTGCCGACTGTCTCGATTGCGGCGACTGATCCAACGGCGGCCGAGCTTGGCACCGACGCTGGCACCTTCACGGTGACGCGCAGCAGCGGGGCCACCTGGGCGACCACGGTCAATCTCGCGTTCACCGGTACCGCGAACAGCGGTAGTGACTATGGAGCTCTACCGTCCTCGGTGACCTTCGCCGCCGGCGAAACCATCAAAACCCTAACCGTCACCCCGCTCGTCGATATGCTGGCCGAGGCCCTGGAAACGGTCATCGCCACCTTGACCGCCGGCCCGGGCTATAAAGTCGCCGCCTCGCCCGCCGACACTGCAACGGTAACTATTGCCGATCTGCCTCCCTATGATGCCTGGTTAAGCGGTTTTGCCTTTGCTCAAGGTGCCAACAAGACCGCCACCGGCGATCCCGATGGCGACGGCATTGCCAACGTCATCGAATACGCCCTCGGGCTAGCTCCGACGGTGTCCAACGCCAATCCGATCACGCTGAGTGAGGTCACGGTGAACGGCAACACCTACCTGCAACTCAGCGTGAGCCGCAACCCGGCGGTGACCAATGTGTCGATTGAAGGCTTGAGCGCCGGAACCCTGACCGACGCCAACGCCTGGAGCAACGCCACCACGGTGAATGACCCGAACAACACCACCTCAATGTTCACCGTGCGCGATTCCGTGCCGATTATTAACGCCGACAAGCGTTTCCTCCGACTGGGATTCACCCTGCTGCCCTGATTCCTATTTATTATAAATTCATAAATATTCTACAAAATTAGATTCCGATGATGCCGACCGCTGCCTGGCCCTCTTTGTCGGCAGGAGCTTCGGGCGGTTTTTCCGGATCGGGTTGGTCTCGGTCACTTTGTTTGCGTCTGCTGTGGAAGGCCGCGCCGCCACGCCGACTCCCACCACGCCAACTCGGGCGAGACGCCGTGACAGCCGTCATCGAACGCCGTAGGACCAATATGATTTTCGGACCCAAGCTAATTTTGGGAAAGGCAGTTTCCAAATGAGGCGTATGGACAGACCCACGCAACAGATAGATGGGGATTTGTAATTATTTCGAGCCATCAAAATCAGTGTGATCCATGGTCGATCCACGGTCAGACCATGTTCAATGGCGAAACAACACCACAGTCAATCCACAAACAACGCTAAACAATCCATAAACTTTTAAAAACCTACCGGCGGAGGGGGTCGAACCCACACGCCCTTGCGGGCAACGGATTTTGAGTCCGTCGCGTCTGCCAGT
>Ga0247834_1006824_pt1 | contig 12520 bp, 11 predicted proteins | sample LaCruzMarch2015__8_FD_187118 | JGI IMG/M metagenome (GOLD analysis project Ga0247834, IMG submission 187118) | Freshwater microbial communities from meromictic Lake La Cruz, Castile-La Mancha, Spain - LaCruzMarch2015_12m | ecosystem: Environmental > Aquatic > Freshwater > Lake | place: Spain... | reverse complement strand
GCAAAGTCTTCATTCCTTGTGCAAAGACAAGTAAACTCGAGCTGACTAACCCGTAAGGAACTATCTCTTTATTCAACTCCCATATTTAGAAACCAACATCGTGTCCTGCAGCGAGTAAGGTACCTGATTTGTTCAATCTTAGCATCCAATATCTATCAGCATCACGCTTCTATGTCTGCTGGATCGCTTTGGTTTAGTAATTCCATATTTTGATTGTCTTATCTTAGGAGTTGCTGATGAGAGTGTTGGATTTGACGTCGAAAAGGACGCAAGAGACGTTGTTTTTGTGGCCAGGGAGGGTGGAATGCTACCATGCTACCTAGTTTGTGTATTTCCACAATTTTATCTTGCGATCATCGGAAGAAGATGCGATAAGATTAGTACTTGGATGAAAGCAGACCCAATTGCACCCTCTTTCATGCCCATCGAGCACCTTGATGCATTATATCTCCACTCCAATGAAAGAACTAAGATTTTTGGTTTAAGTAAGCTTCTTCCTAAGAACACTGAAGTCCCAAAGTCGAATGGTCGAGTCCAACGATGCAGAGATAATCAAATTTTTCTCATGATGAAACTGTGCACACATGACGTAGTGACTATGTCCTGCGATAATGTTGACGCAGCCTCTACTTTGATAGTTCCAAATGCGCATGGTTTGATCATCGCAGGCCGAGAGTATCCATGGCAATTCGTGATGGAAGAAGGTGGTTCTGATATAGTCGATGTGTCCTTTGAGTGAGAACATGCATCTTTTTTGCTTGAGGTCCCAAACCTTTACGAGTGCATCGTCTCCTCCTGAGACGAAGAGGGGTAGTTGGGGATGGAAATCTATGCCTCGTACTGGTCCTTCGTGTCCCTTGGTTAAGGTAGGTATACTTCGAATTTGGCGACGCAGATCTTCATGTTGTAGTCCCAGATTTGGATGGAGCCTGAATGGAGGGAATTGATGATCCAAGGTTTGGAGGGGTGAAAGGCGATTCCTTTTACCCTTGCGCTCTTTGCTTAGAATTTCAATTTCATTTAATTATATCATAACACCTGGATTCAAGGCATATCATCAGAATTAGGAAATCGTGCAGATGGGATATATATGAACAACTTGGGAAGGAATAGATTGCTGTTTTGGGGTTGGGCTTGGCTTAGAAATTTGGGATTTGTTGGAGGAAAGGAAATTTATAAGGAATTAATGTGTGGTTTACGTTCGATTGATAGGTTTCTTCAAAAATCTAAAGGAAATGATAATTAATATTCTATGTATGTTTAAATGACCTATTCTCGAACTTATTTCCATAAAATATAATCGATACAATCGAAAAACAGAAGACAAGAAAGACTTCAAGAAAAGTCATCCAATTTTATCACCAATCACGAAATGTACAGGTAGGGAGGCAACTGACCTGAGGTCTAGCTTGGATATGAGTAAATCAGTACAATAAAATATGGAAGGTGCGCAGCTCATTTCCATTTTATTAACCGACCATCATTCCTATTCAACGAGGAACCAAAGCTCAGTGTTCAAAGCATTTTAGATAAATTCCAAAGCACATTTTATCGATTTAGTACCAAAACAATGCATCCAACTCTCGCTCTAAATCAGTCTTATAATCTTCTAAATACTGAACTAATAAAAAAAAATCGTAACATATCTTCTTTCAATTCTCCCCAAGATGAAATTATTTCATCGAACTCAAATATGCAATTCCTATCATAGGATCATAGCACTTGAAGAAATATGGTCGATGATCAGTAAAACACAAAAAATCGTTTTCCCGTGAAAATAAGTTGTTCAATCTTCAAGGCCTTTAAAGAAAGAATGTATTGATAGAGTTTTGATGGTTGTATGGAGGATGGAGTCGAGTTGTGAGGAAAAAGTACAACGCTGAATTTGAGTTTATCGTTCTTCAACTGAGCATTGAAGGCGTTTCCGATGAGAAAGCCACTTTATTAAGGATTCTCAGTACTTTGGGGATGGTGTTGGATGTGGAAAAAGGATGAAAGGAGTTCGGGGCTTAGTTTAAAAATGATTGGAAATTTCAATTCTTTGAAGTTTGTAATATTAATGATGCGAAAGGGAAGCTAAGATTCGCCGCCCTGCCGTCCTATGAGTCAAACTATCGTCTTGGGTATAGGATCCCCCGAGGGAGAAAAAATATACAGCAAAGTTTGTATGGAATCATAGTCTGCGATGCGTGATGGAGGTTTCTAATAGGGGTTAAAGAGCAAACTCTAGCGTTTACGGAGATTCGTTGAGTAGTTAGGATAGCTTCGCGACCAGCCCATTCAGGCTGAGGTATTATAGCAGCTCTAGATCGAGGAGGAGGTCTACCGAAATGTGGGATTCTAGACTGTGCTGCTCTAGACAGAGAAGAGAATAGAGAAGTACTATTCTTCCTAGGTAGGATGACCAAGACTCGCAAATTGAAGAGGAATTGGAGTGTTTGCGATTTGAAAATCTTGATTTGGCTGATCTGCAAGCATTGCCAGAGGGATGCTGTGGCAGTCGGGGAGGTGCATAATCATTGGGAGAGCTGGCAGTTGATTTCGAGTCTTATACCTGGAACTAGTGCTGATTCTTGCCTGTTTAAATGGTTGAGCTTGAAGAGGCATAAAATTACATTACATGGGTGGTCCGAGGAGGAGGAGAGGATATTGGTCTAGCTGTAGAAGTAAGAATGAGGGGATTTAGGAAACACGCGGATTCGAGGAATAAATGGAAGTATATTTCCTAGGAGCTCTATACGCTCAATAACAATGTCTAGAAAATTTATCGGCATCCGAAGCAATGTAGGGAACACTACGCTAGCTTCCTCGATCCTTCGATCAAGAAGGGGCCTTGGACCAAGGAGGAAGACCTACTCCTCCTTTCCCATATCATCTAAAACGCCGGCTAAAAAAAGTGGTGCAAGCTGGTAAAAATCCTGGAAGGTCGTACCTAGAACGCCATAAAAAACCGCTTCCAACTGATTTTCGCGAAGCTCCGCAAGAAAAAATAGAACAAGAGTAAGCCCTAGCTGTAACTGATAACCGAATACGTGAAATAGAACGGGGGTGTGATTCCTATTATAAAAAAGCAGCGAGATCAGGCTGTAAAAAATGAGAGTCCGCTGCAATCAATTAGTGAAAATAGTTAACCTGAGATAATTCAACCCAAGGAGCCGACTGTCAAATACCCGCTGATACCTACCTTCAACTTTTTCCCTTCTTCGAGGTCGCTGACCTCTGCGTTTGTGCCGTATGTGCAGGAGCCGTTGTATCAGCAGATGCAGGATAGTGTGTATCGTGATTTGACGAAGAGGCCGATCGTTAGTATGGAGACGATAGCCATGGAGAAGATGGAGTGAGTTGATAATGATAGTTTTGCCTTGATACTTTTATTTGAATAGATTGATCAATTATTTTATTGAAGAAATTATCGATGATAATTGAGGGAATGAGATCAGATATGATGATTCTATTCAGATTAAAGCGAGTCAATCATTAATTAGACGAGTTTATTCTGATATTAGAGAACTTCCTTAAATTTCATCCTTAGGTCCTTCAAGTATTTTTATTTATTTTATAAGGCGAACTGATTGCAAGTTGTTATTGAGCTAACATTCATTGTGGAATTGACTTCAGACAGTCTTTAAATAATCTTCGCTTATATGAATCTGCCATGCTAAGTCAATTCTGCTATCTGATAGCTCAGTTATGTTCTTCTACGACAACATACCGTTTTTTCTTGGCTCCTACTCTTTCCCTTCTTTTCTGATGATTATTATGATCGATATTACATGAAATAATTATTTTGTATTAAAGAGAATAAATTCATCATAATTGTCATTTTTGTTCCTTTTCTCTTATCGTTATTAATTAAAAGATATTGTTTTCTTCTGTTTTTCTGGTATCGATTTTCGTTTGCATAATTTTCATAATTCCTTTTTTGTAGGCTGCTTAGTTACAAACCTTTTCGAGTAATTTTTCTTGAAGTATATTTCCCTCATTTATCTTTTATTTCAGCGCCTTGTGCAATCTGTTCAATCTTAATAACCGGCTTTCTCTCAAAAAGACTTCCACTTATTCATCATACCCTTTCAAATTTTTCAATTCCTCCTGAATTGCCAGTAATTATTTTAAAACGAATTTTTCAGAAGCCTTGTTGAGTTTGATAAGAGTTTCTAACTCATAAGCGTTTGCATCGCTGACTCTGCTGTTTTTCTTTTATAAGCTTTTGGCTTTTTTGCCCTTAACTTACTTGCTGATCCGTTTATCCATAAGTAATTATTGTGAAATATAAATAATCCAATAAATAAAATAAATAAGGGGATTTAATTGAACATCTGATATCATTTTTCAAACAATTTTATTCATAAGTCTTAATTCTTTCGACCATGTTTTCATAGCCTTCCGTTTTTCTTATAACTAAATGAAATACTCGCCGATGACATCTTCTTATTTAAGCATCGCAAGCCAAATTCTTACCAATTTCATATGGTTCTCCATTTTTGAGTAGTACTATTTCAAAACAATAGAAAATTACTCAGTATATCGATTCATTAGGGCTAGCTTTTATGGATCGCTTTAAACTTAATTGAGCTTCTTCATCTAGTAATGAAGCTTTCTTAATCGTTATACAAGCTATATCACTTTGAACTTGTGCTTTTAAATGATACAATCAACAAAACCTGAGCCAAAAGGATAGTCTTTCTCGAGTTGCTTCTATATGGTTGGCTTTTATTGCAGTTGGGAATTAGGCATAGGCTAGTCTTCCATTTTCAATTATTTCTCTATTTTGACGTAATATTTTTATTGATAATGACTCTATTTATTTTCATATATTTCTCGATTTTTTGATGAATTGAGTAATTATTAGGATAGTTACCTAAGTAAATAAAATTGTTTTTTGAACTTTTGTTACATTTTTATTTTCCAACTATAAAACTAACGAATAAATTGATGAGAAAAACACCATCAAAGCCATTACGATAAAACCTAAACCATTCTAACCTAATCCACTCTCTCTAACCAAACTAATCAAAAGACCGTCCATCCACTCAATTCTGCCTGAACCACTCCGATAAATAAGCCACACATGCTCTCATCAACCATCAAACGCAATAGAAGATCTTCTACTGCCAGAAATGTTCGATCATGCTCGCCAGCAAGGGGTACAACATCGTTAAATTGCCTGCAGGGGAGGGTGGGTCGAGGCTGTCAGTACATGGGAAATCTGGGAAAAGCTAGAGGCAGGGTGAGGTGTAGCATTTCCTTGGGGAGCTTGCCTGGCATATTGAAGAGATCACGAAGAAGGATGATCAGACCGAGCAAATGCTTATTTATTCGGAGGAGCATTTCTCGAATTTACTGGCTGAAACCACACAGTATTTCAAGCAGCTGTAGGATATCCTCGAAATCCAAAAGTATATGAGCTATAACGCTATTTTGAACCATAGAACTTCTTTGTAGCTGGAGTTGAGGGAGATGAGAGAGTCCTTCCAGCATGAGATTGAGGAGTTGCTGGCGATCGGGAACGATATACAGAATAATATCGAGGCTGTTGAGACTGTCGAGGTGGATATTTATGAGCAGATTATGGAGAATTATAGGAAGAAGGCAGAGTTGGCTTATGAGTTTCATCAGATAGAAGTTGGGAATTTGCCAACCCCAGCGTTGATCTTTCCTTAGATACCGAAAAACCTTTGTACTTTGGCCGATCGCATCAATCTCAGGAATTAGTATCATCACTTATAGAATCTATAAAGAAATCAAACCCAGGATATGGGTCCTTTATCACGACCTTCTTTCACTAACAGATCAAACAACTCCAAACCGCAAAGCTGCTAAAATAGTCGTGCATATTACAACATCAGTTCCTTATAGAAGAAAACAGATAAAGGAAAGAGAACGCTATCTAATTTAGCAAACATGAAGAATACTGAGAGCATTGATGAGAAATAGATTGCATTTTCGTTCGAGAGCAGTCACTAAGACAGCCAAATTCATAAGATTCTATTCGGAGGTGAGAGAAAATTGATAAAGTAACAACTTCACCCACAATAAATGGCCTTTCGCGAGAGCCTTAGCCTTACTGAGATCAGAGAGAACTAAGAAGAAATTGAGGGCAACTATAGAAGATATGATGCTTTGCTATAATAAACTATCCCTATCCCTGAGGAAATGATAACGAGCCAGGAGTCAATCGCCGAGTATCTCTACGGCAACACGTTGAAATACAGTGGAAGGGAGATGAACTAACGAGGTGAATAGACATAAACCTTGCTCATCTGATGATATTAATGCTATTTTTGGATAAATTTATGCCTAAACCCATTCTTTCCTTGATTTTAATCAATAATAGCGATGATATGTGTTTATTTGCGAGTAGTATGCAAAAATCAACATAATATCAGAATTCTATATCAGCCCCTTCGAACTGAGAAAAATCGATTTATTCTATCAATAAATACGAATTCAGGCATTCCTTTACTAATCTCATCTCTATCTTCTTCGGACTTAATATATCGTGATTAATTTTCTTGATTTATTGCTGGAGGACAGTCTACGCCTATCCGATACAGATATTGGGTAGGCAGAGGGATAGTCCAAGTGTGCATGGCGCACATAGATATCCACACCAAAATGCGAAGAGGCAAGGCCAATATTGGGAGGTTTTGAAGTTTAGCTGGTTGATGTATGATTATAGCTTGGTTTTCTCATGGGGAGTGAGGATATCACTGAGAATTTTAGGGATTTTGGATTCGTATTTGTTGGAGAGGCCGTTGCAGAAAAGAGTGCCGATTGCTTTGAGCTTTCCAAGGACTCGGATGGTTTGTAGAGGTTGATAGGTCTGCTTCTTCATTATTAAAGGCAATTATAAAGTGATAATGAGTGCAGAAATCAACGATCATTTGAAAAGTTTGGTTGTTGTTACTTTTCGAAGAGCGGCGAAGGTTCCGGGTTGTTTTTGGGGTTTGAGGTGTTGAGGCTGTTTTTAGAGGTGATTGAAGCTTTGCTTAGTGTTGGGAATCATGTTTTATTTATCTTTTGCTTGACTACTGTTGCTTTTGTTTCGGGTATTTTTTAGGCTGCTCTACTTTTCACGAAGAATTTCTTCGAACAAATGGACATTTCTCCTTTATTGCTTTTAAATATCCTTTTCGTTACTATTTTTTCGACTGTTACATTGCCCTAGTACTTTTCCGAAGCTTTTCTATCCCCTTCTAAGATCGCTGAACCTTATTGGCTATTTTTTCTCAAAGAAGTATTTCGATATTAATTCTTGGTAGGCCTAGGTTGTTAATTTTATATTATCATCAGTCTCTAGTGTAATTTCTCCTTTGAAAATTTTGATATCGCTTTCTCGATAAAATTCTTTTAGATATGGATGGCGAAGTGCTTACAATGCTGAGAACCTCTTTTTAGACCCAAATTTCAACAAATTTAGTATCAAATCTACGCATTGCTCATCCACATTAGATCCAAACAGCTCCTTTGGGCTCTTTTGCTTTACGGATTGACACTGTTTGATGATTGATTCGATGCTTTCTGTTCCAATTTCTTTGATATCATCGCTAGTTGGGCGACCTGTGATTTGAAGTATTTTTTATAGATGAGCGATGGTAGTCGGGCAATTAAATAAAGGATTTTTTAATGTCATCTATGCGAGTATACATCCGATACTCCACATATCGATTTTCTCATCGTATTTTTGAGACCCGAAGATTACCTAAGGCGCTCGGTACCATTTTGTAGCCACGCCTTCAGTCATAACTGATTCATCTTTGTTCTAACAGCCCATGAACCTCACCAGTCCAAAATCACAGATTTTAAGATTACAGTGTTGGTTCAAAAGTAAATTTGAAGGCTTTAGATCGCGATGGATCAACCCTGCTGAGTGCAGATAGTGTATTCCAAGTAGAAGTTGGTATACGATATACTTCTTATGCACTTCTTCGAGTGTTCCTTCATAGACTGCGTGATAGAGATCTGTGTTCATGTATTAGAAGACGAGATAGATGTCGCGGGTGGAGAGGGAGGGGAGCACTTAGTGCAGTTTGATTATGTTGGGGTGTTCGATCTTTTTTAGGATGGAGATTTAACGGAAGGTTCTTTGGGCATCGGTGCAGTGTTGGAAGGCTTAGAAGATTTTTTTGAGGGCGAGAAATTAGGAGGGTTTATCGAATTTGGACACTTTCCAAACATGACCGTAGGCACCTGAACCAAGCTTTTTTAGGATTTTGTATTTTTAGCTTATATGGTTGTCTATCTTTTCTTAGCTCATTAACGAATTTTTAATCATAACAATTGCCATCATTACTTAGTCTCAGAATTTTCGTATTTTCAAGGGAAATTGATGCATTATTTTGAATGCTCTAATGGAGGCTGTTTTTTGAACGATTAATATACCTTTTTATCTTCTTTTGTTGTGTGTTTAGTCAATTTCCCATAAAATATTGCAGATTAATTTCCATTCTCCTCCACTTTATCTATTTTTCTATATTCTTATTTCCATTTTACCTATTTTCTAATATTTTATCCAATGTCTCAATAACTCCCATGCTCGAACCCTTTCGGCTAAGACTAATCCCTCTAAAATCTCAATCACTCCCATCCCTACTAGTACCTAACCAAACTTAATACAATTTATAACAATTACAATCGTTCGGTCGTAAAGGATTTTTCCTCTGCAAGTAAGATAAAATTACCGTTTAAAAGATTCAATACGATGAAAGTACCATAAGCTTTTGAGTCTAATTACGCCAAATAGAAAAAATAATTGATACATTATAGTACAAATGATGAGAATAAATGTGATGATTCTTAGAAGAAATTATGGAAGGAACATAGAGAAATTATCAAGAAATATTTGGAATAAAAACAAGGGAAAAAACAAAATATCAATGGGAAGAATAAATAATTTGCCTAAAAAATTTTGAGTAAGGATAGAAATAATATATTTTTGAAGAAGATTATCTAAAAAGGAACCAAATTTTAATATGATTAAAAGAAATTACAAGAAGAAGTCTTACAAAAATTAAAGAATATCAGTAAACCTCCACCAAAAGGGTTGATTCGTTGTCAAACTGCCAAAGTAATGAGTGAATCAAAACCGATAAAAGTATAATAGAAGAAGGTCGATTTCGATAAGAATAAAATCACTGATAAAGAGTTTTTAGAGTATGATTGTGAAGCTGATCTTATTAGAAGATACAAAGGTCTTATAAAGCAGGTTGATTGCTCAATATCTGAGAAAAGCGTAAAGAAAACTTCGGATTTATTGAAGATGATGAAGAAAATGGTTGAAGATGCTGAGCATCTTTGATACTTCTCAAAGGGTGACAGTGTTCAAGTAAATGATGATTATATATGTCTTCGAGTAAAATTATGCATATTCAGATCTGATAATAGAAATAGAATGTAATAGAGAGAAAATACTAAAAAGCATCAGCCAAGATTGAGTTTCGGCAACCCTCTCTACTCCGTCTAGAAATTCCTTCGATAAACAGCATCAGTGAATCGCTTCAAAGCAATAAACAAGCATTAACAGCCAGTCCAAGATTTTATACCTCATCACAACATCAAGCATCTACCCGATATTCTCGCCAGGATGCATAATAGTAAGCAGTTGCTCGAGCAAACGCTAAATAAAAGTCACTATAAGCTGAATTCATCTTTTAGCTCCTACTTTAGAAAGGAGATTAAGGTGGGGAAGGATCTTATGAGGAAGAAGAAGATTACTAAGTTGAAGAAAATATAGGATCAAAGGGAGAAACTTGTATAAATCGCTCCGGTTTAGAGGGATTAGAATGCATTTGTGGAGACAACGTTCAAACTGTTTCCTTTGGCCAATCGATGCTTTGATTCGTTGTTTCCTGCGATAAGGTATAATGCTACTCTCTTCGGGAATGAGAAGCAGGTATATCTTTTGGGAGGATATCATCAACAAGGATATGAAGGCCTTTCTCTTTTTCATCGATATGATTATGAGAATAGAAAATGGATCCAAGTAAAAAGCCAAGGATAGTCGCCCAAGCTATCTCCTTGCTTTCATACTGTCGAAGTCTATAAGAATAACCTGATTATTATCGGAGGAGTAAGTTTCTAGGGTGAGAAAGGGAAGAGATTCAATACCGAGCTGCTGATATACAATCTTTAAAAGGGAGACTGGATGAGAGCGAGGGGAGGGTTGAACATAAAGCATCACTCATCAACGATAATAGGAAGCACCATAATGATCAGTGGAGGTATCAACGAGAAAGAGAAATTCAATGAGTAGCTTATATTCATCACATTTTCTGGAGGTAATATGATAAACCCTCTTATCTTTACTGTAAAGAACCAAGCTGAGGCATATGAGAGGATTAGTCGTCATAAGATAATCCAAACCTATTAGCTGTAAACAAACATAAGAAATCAAGTAAAATACGATGGAGTTTACAGTTTCGGTGGGGAGGATGAGAATGGTACCTTAAACAATGACCTATTATTCATTAATGTTCTTGGAAAGGCAACCCAAAACCTTGATATAAAATTCAAGAAGTGGTAAATTCTACCAACAAACTAGGATAAACCTTGTCCCAGAAAGGATCATTCATTCAATGTAATCAATAAGAAAGGCTACGCTATTCTAGCGGGAGGGATAGAGGAGTCAGGAAACTGGATTGATGATGTTTGGCTGTTTGATTTGGTGAGGATGCATTGGTCAAGGGTAAATACGAATCCTAGAATTGAGGAGTCTTTGGGGTAAAATTGAAGATATTTAGAACTTTATCGGGGCATTGTGCTTGTGCGATGGGAACAACCATTTATTTCTATAATGGGAATGTTGAGAAGAAAAGGGAGAAAGCTTTTTGGATGTTGGAAACTGATGCCAATAATTATAAATCTAAGAAGAATGTTTATGCGACTAAACTGCCTTCGTTTAAAAGCATTCATTCTGAAAAGGAAAACTTTTCATTAGGGCAAATCTGAGCTTTTTTACTATGTTTATTATTAAAAAATGATTGCATAATGTATTTTTAGTCCCAAAATCATATCTCCTATTAACCTACTTTCCAAACTCTAACTAAATCAATTCACAACTCTTTATTTTTTAAATACTATAACATACAATGTATATTTTTTGCTGATCGATGCAAATTTACTCTAATAATATCTTTATAATTGTACAGATGCTGAAGGACTATGATGAAGGATACAAAATAATCATCGCCGGCAGTTCAGGGGTAGGAAAAAGCTCTCTCCTCCTCCGCTTCGTCGACAATGTCTTCTCCGACAATCTTCTCTCGACGATAGGTGTTGATTTTAAATTCAAGACATTAGACATCAAAGGAAAGAAAGTAAAAATGCAGATTTGGGATACTGCAGGTTCAGAGGCATTTAGGTCGATCGTATCAGCGTATTATCGCGGCGCCAATGCTGTAGTATTAGTCTATGCTATTGATGATAAGCTGAGCTTTCAATAGCTGTCAGAATTTTGGATTGAAGAGGTTAATAAATATAGGGAGGCTGATTGTTAGATAATGCTACTTGCAAATAAATCCGATGCTCCTCATGATGCAGTATCGTAGAGTCAGGTTCAATCATTCGTCTCGACCCATAATATTAAACTGTACAAGGAGGTTAGCGCGAAAACAGGGAATCAAGTTCTCGATGCCTTCAAAAATCTTGGAGAGATCTTGATGTCGAAGGCAAAAACAAAGAACAACGAAGCGCCGAAGATGAGCTTGAGCCAATCGAAGATGCAGGCCAGTCATCCCGATAATCCTTCGGGAGTGGAGAAGAAGAAGTGTTGTTGATTATTATATAAGTAAGTATTATGTCCATTCATCAGAGAGATCATTTTATGAAGGAAGTTATGTTTTCTCTGTGTTTATCGGTCATGCTGTTCCAAAGTTGGCCGAGATTGTTTTTGAAGAAATCGTCGCCTTGGATTGCTTGGATGTGGGCTTTCATCTTTTGGGCGATTGATTCGTTGTAGAGCTTTCTGTTGCCTGAGATTTCTCCGTATATTCTAAGGACCTTTGACATTCCTTCGAGTTTATCTGTTCCGAGGACGTATTGAGGGTTAGTAGTAAGGATGTCGATCTATATAAAATGATATTTACGAGTAGTTCGTTTTGAACCATTCCCTCTTCTTTATCGAATTTAAGGGGAAGGAAGTTAAGCCAGATGGTAAGATAGGGAGTCGGGTCGAAAATGGCGAAGTGAGCTTTGATTATTTTGCCCATGGCTGCGATTCCATTGTCTCTACAGTGACCATAAGTCTTCTCTTTCTCACTGCCTTTAGGGATCTTGACGGCTTCTAAAAGAGCATTGAGCCAAAGCTGAAGTGTTTCGGCGTTGAGGACGTGGCTTGGAGTTTTTTCAGCGAAGACTCCCAAACCATAGCAAGCAGCTTGTCTAAGAACACAGCTGGACTCTGTGGTGTACTTGAGAAGAACAGTTGCGAAGGAGACCCATTCGTTGGGGAGAAGTTCATATCCTAAGAACTCAACGATGTCATCGATCAAGAAGATACCGAACTTGAGCATATTTTCTG
>Ga0247834_1006813_pt1 | contig 12533 bp, 15 predicted proteins | sample LaCruzMarch2015__8_FD_187118 | JGI IMG/M metagenome (GOLD analysis project Ga0247834, IMG submission 187118) | Freshwater microbial communities from meromictic Lake La Cruz, Castile-La Mancha, Spain - LaCruzMarch2015_12m | ecosystem: Environmental > Aquatic > Freshwater > Lake | place: Spain... | reverse complement strand
TTGGGTATTTGGCTTTGGTAAATGATTGTGATTGGTGGGTAAATGTTTTGTAAGAAGATACTTGATGTGTCAAGTACCCCCCTTTTATGCACCCGCGCGTCGATATGGCAGCCCAGGGACAAATGACGTAAAATTCTAAAACACACTTCGTACTGCCGTTGCAGCATTTTCCTCGGGGCGCGCTCCAATATGAAAATACACCCAGAGAACAACTCGGCGCGCTACGGACCACAAGCGTACTAAGCGCTTGAGCAACAGCTCATATAGACGTTTAAATAAACACAAACGCAGCCCGCGCATATCGACAAACCAAACTATTAAGCAACGAAATACACGCCGTATGTCAGATGGAAATACATTCGTGTCCAACCTTGCACTGGGCAGCCATAAAAGGCCACCACGAGTGCGTCCAGATGCTCGTCGCAGCCGGTGCGGATCTAAATGTCGTCGGCACCAGCGAAATGGTGCCATTGCACTGGGCAGCCATAAAAGGCCACCACGAGTGCGTCCAGATGCTCGCCGCAGCCGGCGCGGATCCACATGTCGCTGACCCCAACGGAATGGTGCCATTGCACTGGGCAGCCTGCAATGGTCACCACGAGTGCGTCCAAATGCTCATCGCAGCCGGGACAAGTCCAAATGTCGCCGACACCCGCGAAATGACGCCGTTGCACTGGGCAGCCATAAAAGGCCACCACGAGTGCGTCCAGATGCTCATCGCAGCCGGCGCGGATCCAAATGTCACCGACTCCAACGGAATGGTGCCGTTGCACTGGGCAGCCTGCGATGGTCATCACGAGTGCGTTCAAATGCTCGTCGCAGCCGGCGCGGATCCATATGTCGTCTGCAACAAGGGATTTACGCCATTGCACTGTGTAGCCCGCGATGATCACCACGAGTGCGTGGAGACGCTGGTCGTGCGTATGCTGTCCGGGCGGGCTCTTCGAGATGACGAGTGGGCTCTCGTCCCGTTGGGTACCGCCGGCCTCGGATCCATGCTGCCCGTCGTGTTGGCTCGCGACGGGCGGGATGCGGCGGCGAAGTTGGTATCTCTTCTGCCCGCGGCGGATCGCGAGGTCCTCGAGACCGTGGCGATGTCTCTCGGCTGCAAACTCCCGTGCGACTTGCTCAGTCTGATACTGGTGCAATGCGTGTGATTGTGTAAAGTTTAAATAATTTTTTATGGGGTATGGTAATGTGGCTTCACGAGGCCGTTCGGAATGACGACGCGGTCGCCGTGCTTGCGCTCATTGCACAGGAAGCTGATGTTGCCGCGGAAGATCCCTATGCTCACACACCATTGCATTTTGCAAAAAATGCAGACATCATCCGCATGCTGCTCGCACACGGAGCCTATATTGACGCAAACAATATACATGGTTATACGCCTTTGCATCTTGTCGTGAGGGCAAGTTGTCCGCAGTTACATATTACGCATATCGACCTCGTGCGTTTGCTCTTGCATCACGGTGCCAATGTCAATGCCAAAACTAACTGGGGTTGGACGCCATTACACATAGCATCAGACGGAGACGTGGCTCGCATGCTTATTGAACACGGAGCTGACATAAGCGCAAAGGACAGTGACGGTTGTACGCCATTATATTGGGCGGGTAACAAATGTATCGCTCGCTTGCTGACTGCTCACGGTTCTGACGTAAGCGCAAAAGATCGTCACGGCTATACCCCATTGCATCATGCGCGAACTGGCGACATTGCCCGTGTGCTGCTTGAACATGAAGTTGACGTGAATGCGAGAGGCTACGATGGTTGCACACCATTGCATGTGGCATCGCGGCGTGGGCGTCCATATGTCGTGCGGGTGCTTTTGGAACATGGTGCAGACATTCGTGCGAAGGATAACGACGGTCGCACGCCTTTTGAGCATTGGGACCCAACACAGCGATCCCAATTTCTGGGGTTCGTGCGCGACCGTAGCATTGTCGATTTCTTTTACTTGTTCGATTTGTGTGACGACGAGTTTAAGGTTTGCGCTCGGGCAGCAATCTTGTTGCTGAGCGACCGCGTCATTGCGGACGTTCTGCAACGTGTTGTGTGCGATGTATGAGGTCTCCTGTGAGCTTGATGTTTACGATTCACCATGTATTTATACATGCTTTCCTGGGTCAAATGACACTTCTTTTTTTGCGTTTTTAAAAAAGGGATAAGGATCCCATTTTTAAGAAGATAAGGATAATATCTTTATCACCGCATCATTTGGTCAATTGCACACTGCTCCATTTCGTAAGCAGTGGCAGTGTCGGGGTCATAACCATAGTTCTTGATGAAAGCATTCTTTGCCTTCCGCTTCTTCTCGGCATCTGCATAGTCGACGCGACCCTGGAGATACTCACGTGCCTTGCCAAGAGCACAGATACGCTTGGCCATGTCCTCGAGGTATTCTTCGTTGAGCGAGCGGTCATGGCCTGCATCATTGTACTTTTGCTTGCACTCCAGGATGTATGCGTCAATGTTCTTCACCGCGGTCTTCTTCTGGCACCCATCAGCAAAGCGGTTGCTATACTGATTGATGCGCAGATTCCAGTTCTCCTTCTGCTTGTCGGTCCAAGATGTCTCGATGTGGTGATTGATGAGCTCGTCAACCTTCTCGGTCCATACGGTCTTCTTTTTCTCCACATACTTCTCCATAGGCATCGCCGAGTACATAGTCTCGGTAGACAGGCTTGCCTCAAGGAAATCCCGAGCCTCTGCGAGCGCCTTGATGCGCTCCAACATGTCCTCCTGCCACTGTTTCTGAGCGGGGTAGTTGTTGAACTTCATTCCCGCGCTCTCGGGCTCATGGTACATCTTCTTGCACTCCTCGCGGTACTCAACGATCTTCTCGAGGGCAGACTGCTTGTCAACGCCCTTGGAGAACCGCTGGATGTACTCGGCAGCACGAGAGGACACCATAGTTGCTTTTGTTGGTTGCTTTGAGGGCTTTGAGGGCTTTGGTTGCTTTTTGTTGGTTGGTGAACCAATATGGTATGAGGCTCTCTTTTATGGACTTTTGGATTCCCTGGGTCAAACAACATTTCCAGGGTCAAATGACACTTCTTAGTATGCCCCGGGAGACCAAGATCTAACAAAATCTTGTGTCATCTTAAAATAACGATCACCATGACCACCTTTCATTGGTTCAATATCGTGTGAATACTCTTGCCCCCAAAGATCCGTGAACACGGGATCTTTTCCTGAATCCGCTTGATTCTGCGCGGTCCATTCATTGTATCCGGTTATAGTTACGAAGGTGGGATTGTACTTTCGCGCATTGGCAACTTGTTCCTGGAAGAATTTTCCATTTTGACGCCCGCGTCTGCCAGTAGGAGTTGTCATGTATGTCTGTTGTGTTGCAAATGCAAGCCCGAGCTGTTCTGGTTTTCCATTGAACATGAATGGCTTTGGGTTTGTATTGGTTTCCTTGAAAGACCACATTTTGGAGTTAGTTCCGAGCCCCCACATTAATCTAACAGTGAATCTGTCCAGAATCCCTCCAGATGGAATGCGTGGATTTCCGGATTTTCCTGCAATTAACAACAGAGGCTTTCCGAGGTAGTTGAAGAACAGATCCTTTGGATACTTGTTATAAAAGTTGTTCCAGATAAACTGAGCATCCTTGGCTTCGCGTATCCACAACACGACTCGGGGACCTCTTCCGAGTTGTCCCATGCGGGCACAAAGCTTTGCGGCTCCTGCCACAATCTCCTGCTGAGTACCATTTGTAAGATCCAAGAAGATAAAATCAACACCAAGCTTGACCCAGTTGTCAATGTGATAGTCAATCATTGCATTATTATTCCAAGTGTATCCTTTGATACCAAAAGCAGGTTCGCCCCACCAATGGAACAGATTCTTCTCATATCTTGCTACTTTGCCCATCACCCTGCCTTCGCGAATAGATGGATTGTCGTGCCACGTAGATACAAAGAGGCCGGCATACTTGTTACGCGGGTACTTGGGACGTCTGCTCTGCACTGGCCCAGGAGCTGGCTTTGGCGCAGGCTTTGGCACTGGTTTCGGTGCAGGCTTTGGTGCTGGTTTCGGTGCAGGCTTAGGCGCTGGATTAGGCGCAGGCTTTGGTGCTGGATTAGGCGCAGGCTTTGGTGCTGGATTAGGCGCAGGCTTTGGTGCTGGATTAGGCGCAGGCTTTGGTGCTGGTTTAGGCACAGGCTTAGGCGCAGGTTTAGGCGCAGGTTTAGGCGCAGGTTTAGGCGCAGGTTTAGGCGCTGGCAAAATATCACCTGGTCTTATTGGTGCCACAAGCGTTGAAGGTAGGTTTGGAAACAGGAGTTGCTGACTCACCAGCGTATCTTTAGGAAACGGATCCATAGATATCTTTTTATGATACCATATATTTTAATACAATCATTTGATAACCGTGCTGTGCGTGCTGAGCCAGGATCACATGATGCATTTTGTCAAATGACAAGGAAGGTGTTTAATTACATTGTGAATGTGTAAAAAGCCATCATAATAAAAACAAAAGCATAAAAAGCATCATTATTATCAGATTTTCCATCGGAGTTTGTGGGGTAAAGACCTTGGAAAAACAAGTGCGAGTTGGAATTCAGCATCATCTGTTTTGAAATGTCATCAATGTCAACAACTTCTTCGTGATTGGCAATGTATGTGTAATCGTTCATGATATCTTCAAGTTTGTCATTCAGGCACAGCTCGAACCTCAACTTGTTTATCAGCATCGAATCTTCAATCTGCTTGTAATACGCATCAAAGTTCTCGAGAATCCTCTTCTTCTGATCGTCAAAGTGGTCATTCACCGTTTCAAGCTGCCGAACCCTGCGGTTGAGATTGCGATAAAACTGTTTTGTCTCCTTCTTCTCGAGCTGTCTCATTTGTTTCTCAAGGCGCTTGACAAGGTTTAGCTGGATACGAGAGCTCATTGTTTAATTGGTATATTATTTTGCTTCAAAGGTATCTATATACACTTTGAAGGCACCTGGGTCAAACGACATCTTATTTTCCCCCACTGCTCCATCTGTTTAGCGCGTAGATAACAGTGGCATAAAACAAAACAACAGCGACTACTGTGAAAACAGCAATACCAACACCAAGCTTTGCGTGTCCTGTCATAAATGCAATTATAATCGCAGCGATCAGTGCCAACAGAACATAATGATACGCATATATCTCCATTTAGTTATGTAAATCTTTTATTCATTCATGATTCTTGAAATTTTGGAATATGTCTTCCACTCGTCTGGTTATCACTTTTTCTGCAAGCCGTCTTGGTGCCCATGATGGAACGATGCATTCTTGATTAAGCGTTAAGTGTGTTCCCACACCCCTTGGCACTATTGACCAACAACCCTCCATATTCACAATGCTGTCCACGGTTCTAAAATGAATTAGAGTCTCCCCCGGTAAACGTTCGATTACTTTTTCAAAGGTGAGCAAGAACTTCAGGGGGCCAAACTTCTGGTGAAATGAACAGGAAATGTGATTCTCATGCTTGTAAAAGTGAGAATATTCTGTGCCCAGTATCTTTCCGTGTCTCGGTGATATATGTGAATTTACAATGAGTTGAGGAGGAATATTGACAACATCCTCGGCGTTCACAAGAAGGGTATTCTTTTTCCACAGAGAGTCAATGCGCATTTGTCAAAGGAAACATTTAATCATCAATATTTTTGCCAATATGTATCACGATATGTCTTCAACAATCTGCATATACCACTCTGACACTATCCTCATACTCTCGAGCACATTTTCGGGGATGTCAACTGTAAACTCCCGAGGCACAATCCTCCGGTTGCGTGCCTCACGGTATGGCCTCTCTTCCCCTTGGCTCTGATCAGAATCACTTGTCTCCTCCGACTCAAAATGATGAGAAAACTTCTTGTACAACTTAGAAGAAATCATGCGAGTTTCACTCTTGTTGAGTTGCCGACGAGAATGCGGAACAAGAAGATTCTCAAACTCCTTTGTAGAAAAATAATCACACAGAGTCTTCTTGTGGTAACGCTGCTTGTCAAGCTCAATCCCCTGAATGACGTTGTAATATGACAGAGTTACCGGATCCTGGAAAACATACACCTTCTTATCGTTTCTCAGAACATATGTCTTGCCACGCGGAGTGGTGAGGACTTCCGAGTCTTTGTAGCAGGACATGGATGGTAGTTGGGAGGTAGCTGAGCTTTTCCAGTTTGTTTGATTTTAATTATAAGTACCGCAAGTACACTTTATGTAGACATGCCAAAATGTCATTTGACCCCGGCATTGTCATTTGACCCCGGCGCAGCACCCAAGAGCATAAAAGAGCCAATGGCAATGAAATGGCCATTATCAATCAAAATGGATAGAATTTCCGATCTGCCCATCGAGCTCAGGATTCTTATCCTGAAAAAGATGTTTGGGACGAGTGTTCTTGATAAGGCGGACGCGTTTTTGAAAGAAAAAGTAGACCAGCAATTTGAACGGAACAGCAACGCCATAGTTCTGTCCCGCAGGCGGTACGGGAGCAAGACCCTGGGAAAGGCGATTCATTACGTCATCGTACACGATCTACTGTATCGCCTCGGCCCGCGCAAATGGACCCCGGTATCAGTAGATCAATTGGCAATCCAGGATCGCGCTGAATACCGCATCATATTACGTAATGAAAGTTGGGTTGACGCAAAGCACGCAGCAGGCGACATCAAATCTCTCGAACAGCAAGTTGCCGCTTTTGGGAGCAATTACGAGAAGCTGCGGGTGGTCTTGTCGGCAGGCCATCGCCGGTTGATTGATAATACACACGAAAAAGAGCGTGTGGCTTATCTAGGATAAAGCCCTAAAAAACAAAAAGCCCTAAAAAACAAAAAAAAAGCCCTAAAAAAATCAAAAAGCCCTAAAAAATCAAAAAGCCCTATTTTTTTACAAAAAAACACCACGTGTGCCCACGTTGAGGACCATCTTCACGACCAGGGCGGTTTGGATGAGGGCCTGATGCCAACACTTTCCATGGACTATCTTCCTGAGTTAGATTTTTGTAAACAAGGTCGTTCTTCAGATTGTCAATGTCATCAAGACCAATGACCTTGAGAGAGTGAGCATACTTCTTCACCAGCACATTGAAGTCAAAGATGGAACAGAACTCACCCCCATCCAAAAATACAAACTCCACATCATCGGGTAGATCATTGCCAACCAGAGGCGCCTCGTGGGTCTGGCTTGCCTCAATGTCAAAGTATTGTAGCTGATCAGAAAATTTTGGATGGGTTTGCACATACTCCCGCGTTACCATTTTATCAGATAGTTTGCCCCACAATAGGTGAAGATCCACATTTCCCTTTTCCTGGGTGGTCCAGAAGTCTTGTCCAGACTGGCAACGCCCCTTGTCAGCCTCCAGAGAATAAAACAATGTCTTGTCGCTGCGCTGAACAAGGCCATTCATGATGCATTTGGTGCTTCCGCGACCGTTCCAAGTCCCAACCTCGATGAAATTCTTGAACTCCGGGTTCTGAACAATCTTGGCTAGGAACTGTCCAACGGGTGTAGAAGCGCCGAGCTGGCCCTCAGGGAAACTGCTGACAGGATAGCGAAAGAGTTCGTCCATTTGTTATACTCAAAACAATTTCTTTTAAGTTATTTTACGCGGCTTCTCACTTGAATGTCTTTGAACTTCCAGCAGCAGCACGGCGTTCACGCTTAGCATCTGACTTTGCCTTGTTCTCGGCTGCGAGCTCTGGGTTAGCTTTTGCCCGATTTTCCTTGGCTTTCAGTTTCTTTGCGGCAGCTTTTTCTCCAGACGAGAGTTTGACATTCACTTTGTCAATAGCCATGATGGTATTACAATATACTTTTTTTCTCGCAAAATAACTTAAATATTTGTATTTCCCGTATGATATACAATGTTTCAGTTGGGTTTTATTGGTCACGAGCGTTTCTACGAGGAAACAATTGCAGGCATTCCGGAAGATGATGTCAAGAAACACATCCGCATTGTGTGCGTAAATGAGAAGCTTCCTAAGTTCATCCCCGAGAGCTTCCCCAAGGAATGTATCCATAATGAATGGGAGATTCCAGAGTATGAAAAGTTCTATCAGGAGAACAACTACTACCAGAACTCGGTGTTCTTCAACACCATGAACATCATCGAGACCCTTGGTCTGGATCAGATTGGGTTTTTCCAGTATGATATGAAGATGTCTCCTGAGATTTTTGACCATATTAAGCGCAGTTGCGCCGAAGACAAGGATGCATCGATTGCATTTTACCCATACCCCATTGAGCAGCTCTTTGAAATTGTCAAACCAGGCGCGTGGCAGTTCATCATCCAACAGTATAGCAACTTCTTCCAGGTTCCAGTGGACCCCATTCTTCTTGAGAGCAAGAAGTTGGCACTTTTCCACACATTTGTCATCCCCAAGAAAAACTATTGCCGTATGATGCACTTTACCAAGAAAGTATTGCCCAATATTCTAACCTTCCTGACAGAAACTGGGACCCGTCACATTGCTGGCACTCTCGAGAGACTGTTTGCGCTGTTCCTGAACCTCGAAATTGTCACTGGTAATATGGCTGACTTTGAATGGATTGATGGTCTGATTCACGATGATGTTAACCTGAGGCTGCGTGACGAGTTTCGTGGTGTGAGTTTACACAAGTAATTATTCTTCAGAATCATCAGAATCATAATTAATTTCCCGCTCCTTTGGCGTCAATGAATTTTCGGCTGCTTCTATGACCATTTTTCCAAAAAGGAACACACCAAGGAGAACACTCGTGGAGAAACTGCGCTCGGACCAGATTGTAATCATATCAATGCTCGTGGGAGACAGCCTAGACCTAACAACCCGCGTGGGGCGAGTGATTACGATGGGGCGAGAGGTAGGAATAAAAACGCGCATGGTAGTAGCACGCATGTTTGTAAGAGTATATTGATACGCTTCCAACCCGTGGTTATAATCTAGTTCTGTCGATATGCGACCTGTACCTTGGGGGCAAATGCCCACCGGTTTTCGTGCATGATACTATCCATTTCTTCCTTGGTGTACTCCTGCTTGATTCCTAGCAAGGTGCGGAGTTCTTTTGGCGAACGTCCACGGATGAGATTGGCAACTGCCATAGACGCCTTCTTGAGTAGCTGCGGAATGTTTAGGAAATTGGCAGCCGACAGAACAAGGATGATTTTGTTAATGTCCATGTCAAAAAACACAGAATCAAATTCCTTATCTTCTTTTTCAACATGGTGATTTGAATAAAACTCGCAGAACTGGATGATCAACTTCAACGTGTCAGAATCCACATTGGGGATGGGGACAGGATCTTCAGTTCCCATATCCTCGATGATATGAGCAATGGTCTCAGATTGTTTGGCAACCTCCTCATCAACAAAGAAGACAGAACCATCACCAGTGAATAGCTGGACAGACATTTTGATTATGAGTAACACGTATCATTTAAGATACCAGTTCTGTCGATATGGTGATAATAAAATATTGAGTTCTTTTATTATATAATATGTTTCCCAATGGAACTCTTGTGAACCAGACTCTGCTGTTCCCGGATTTACCGTCTAGAACCATAGCACCCATTCGCCCAGGAGGGTCGCTGTCACCTTCTCCGAGCCCCGTTGCAGACATCACTATCATTGGAAAAGTGTTAAAAATTGTTAATCCAAATGTAGTAAAAATAACATACAGAAAACCAGGTGGTCTTGTTGTCACACCAGATGTGACTAAACAAAATCATGGTCTTTCGACGGAAGATTCCGTAACAGTTACTCTCCATGGAACACCCCCATATTTGTTAAAGAGCATAGTAGAAGCCCCCAAATCAGCTGAGATCCCAAAACCTAAGCCTGCTCCTGTCCCTAAGCCTGCTCCTGCCCCTAAGCCCGCTCCTGCCCCTAAGCCCGCTCCTGCCCCTAAGCCCGCTCCTGCCCCAACTGGAAATAGATCAGATGCAGGGTTAAAACCAGTGCTCATAAATGTAGGTGGCAAACAGCATGCTTATCAGTCTCCTAAAGACCCCAAGGGTCTTGTTGTTTTCCTACATGGTTGCGCCAGATCTATTTATGGAGGATGGCCACCATCGGCAAACCCCAGATTCTATGGCATGCCAGAGGATGTGTCAAGAACAAAGCAGAGTCTGAAAGCAGGGTATGCAATTTTGTATGTGTCTCCAGAGAACCAGAAGACTGGGTGCTTTTCTCAGAATGGTCCCGATCCAGATACCACCAAGGCAGTAATCAATCAGGTGAGAAGTACCTTACGCATTCAAAACAAGGCTCTTTACATTGGTGGCTGCTCTGCAGGTGGTGGGATGGCGCAGCGTCTTGTTGCCAAAGGCTTCATACAGTGCGATGGAATGTTTAATGAGAGCGCAACAACAGGAGATCCTTCCAACAAGACACCCGCTTCTCTTTGGACAGTTCTCTCGACACCAAAGGAAAAAGCAGATGCAGAAAAGAAAGCCGGGGCTCTAAGGAAGTTTGGGAAGCCAGCAGCAGTTCTCGTTTCTCCAAAGCGAAAGATAACTCCCGACTTCTACTACAATCAGATGGCTTCTATTTCTCTTGAAAACTCAAAGAAAATAGCCGACTCTCTCAGAAAGAGTGGCATGATAAATGCTGCGGGAGACGTTCTGAAAGATCCCAAGGCAAACAGGCAGTGGTATGCTGCTCTTGGGAAGGATGTGAAAATTCCAGAGACCCGGCTTTCGTTCTGGAACTCAGGTATCGCCCAAGCTATGCTAGTGGCATGGGCAGTGCACGATGCATGCTCATTGTACATGACTGCATTCCTGAAGTGGGCAGAATCCGGGTTCAAAACAGACATCAACAAACTTGGTAAAACATATGCTGCTACAAAACCAGCTTTCATAACGTTGTGATCACTTTGAAGATTTTATCTCTTTATCAATGTCATTTGCAACCTGTGTATAAAATCTCTTTGTATCGTGTGGTAGTTTGTACATTCTATGGTCACCAGTAGCACATATCTTGATAACTTCAGCAGCGGGAATAGGGTCGTCCTTCTTCTTCCCGTTGTCAAACATTGGTTTTGCCAGTTCTGTCATATTTTTCTGTACTGGAAGAGGAAAGTATGGGATGTGGTACACATCATCGTACACATCAGCCTGTTCGGCCAAATATTCATTCCTGAACTTCTTCAAATCTTGCGATACATCTTGCCCAGTGACGGAATCTTTGTGTTTTACGACATTCTTGTCGGGGTCATACTTGATGACCTGTTGTTCGGCCTTTGTTCCGCGCGTATATTTGAACAGTATCGCAGGAATCTGATGAGGATCTGCGTGTCGAATTTCATTGATACACTCCTGGTTGTTGATGACATCATATATTGCCCCAACAATTGTCTTATCAGGTACCGTAAGATTGATGGTGATGTTTTGGTGAACAGAATTATCTACATTTTGATTGACAACACCAACATTACCGTGAATAGTGTTGAGTGAAGTTTTTACATCGCGGTCGTAATCTTCCTTGAAGACAAACTCCTTGACTTCTAATACCATTGTATGACCGCAAGACACTTTCTTATGCTTACTAGCATTACCACGATCACTGGTCTTGTATCCGCAGCCACAAATGTGATACGGAATTTTGTGTGTTTCAACCATTGCCATTTACTCATAATATTTGTTTAAATTAATAAAATAAAACAAACAACTACAAGTAGTCAAAATATACGGTGATATACTACAAGTAGTTAAAATATACGGTGATATACTACAAGTAGTTCCTTATTTTTTTTTTTTTTTTTTTTTATTTATTTTTTATTATTTATTATAATATTTTTTTTTTCTTTTTTTTTTTTTGAAATTAGTTTTCATAGACAAAGTTCACTTGATTAACGACTTGCAAAGTCATGGAACAATGCTCTTGTCTCGGCACAGTTTATCACAGTCTCTTTCCCAATACTGGCATCCATACAACCATGTTCTCTCAGCATGGTTTTTAGGTCATTTTCGTCCTTCTTGATGTTTGTAGAATAGAAGCACATTATTCCAGTTTTGGAAAAGGTAATTTTGCCTCGGCGAGTGCCTTCTGGATTTTGGGAACAGCACTTTTTGTCGATATATCTTTATATCGACAAAAGTGATTTGCTAAATGATTACGCACAACGAGAGCCGTTCCACTTGGTTGGGGGGTTGCAGACGCACTTGTTGTCCGATGCGCGGCGAATCTGTCCTGGTTTGCAGCCACTGGATGACGAGCCGCCGCCCGACGAGCTTGATTTGCCACCTCCGGAAGACCCTCCGCTGCACTTGGAGCCGTCCCAACTGGTTCCAGGAGCGCAGACGCATTTGTTGTCCGATGCGCGGCGAATCTGTCCTGGTTTGCAGCCACTGGATGACGAGCCGCCGCCCGACGAGCTTGATTTGCCACCTCCGGAAGACCCTCCGCCGGTTGTGCATCTTTTCTCGGAGTTGTTCCACCTCAGCCCACGAGAGCTGTCGCACATGCACTTGCCGTTTTTCCAGATCTTCCCATCTCCGCAGATGCATGTGTTGCCAACTGCTACACGGCCACTGGTGCAAGTGAACAGTTTTCCGGATTTGCTGTC
>Ga0247834_1006810_pt1 | contig 12536 bp, 15 predicted proteins | sample LaCruzMarch2015__8_FD_187118 | JGI IMG/M metagenome (GOLD analysis project Ga0247834, IMG submission 187118) | Freshwater microbial communities from meromictic Lake La Cruz, Castile-La Mancha, Spain - LaCruzMarch2015_12m | ecosystem: Environmental > Aquatic > Freshwater > Lake | place: Spain... | reverse complement strand
GATGGTATAATTCAGAAATCTCCATCGATGCTGAAGATGTTGTCCTCGTCTGTCAGCAATTTATCAAGCTCTGTAAAACCTCCAATCAAAACCTTGTCGCGGAAAATCTGGGGAAATGTCTTAATAGAGCCAGTGTCGACGACGCCCTTTAGGTGATCTTTCATCTCGGCAATGTTCTCACACTTCATAATAATGACATTCTCATTTCTATTATGAAGCAGTTCCAGAGCATACTTACAATACCTGCAACCGTCTTTTGAATATACAGTGTACATTTGGTTTATAACAATAATATTTTTTTAAACTCTTAAAATGAGTTGTATATTGTCTTTATTCTTTGTGGTGTAAGAAGATTTTTCAAAAATATCAAGAAAGCAGAAACGCGGGACTTCTTGTTAGTTACGAAGTCTCTCATCTGGAGAGAAAGTCGTATGAATAAAATTAGAGCTATGGCTATTGTTAATTTCATCCCCGCCTGTCCTTTCTTTATATACGACGAACCTAGTGCTGCAGCTATAGACAAGAATATGATGACCTTGGTACTCACGTCAAGAGCACCAACAAGGTTTCCTGCAGCGACAATTACATTTCTATATTGCACTGCAAGGAGACCGAGAGAAATAAAAGTGGTCCACTGTATTACATTGACAATGAGACCGGAATGCTCTTTGCTAACAAGGGCAAGGATGACAAAAGCCAGAATGATATACTGAATAGCGATGTTGATTAATGAGATGGTTCTGTCTATCTGGGTTGCCTGACATTCGAATGATTCGCCTTGAGCGATTGTTTGTTTGATTTTTACACTCATGTTTTCCACCCCCGCGTCAATGTTCTTCTGGGTTTGCGGATCTAAAATCTCATTAATATCGCAAGACATTTATTATATCATATATATATTACTTTTCACTCGATCTTCTTCCATGTGCGTCCATATGCTGACTTGCGAACTCCGGAAAGTGCCAAACTAATACCACCATCAGATGCCTTTGGATATCCTTTGGATTTCAGATACTTGGCGGCGGTCGTCAGACTGAGATGATCTGACTCATGCTCACCATCAATGTACGATGCGCACTTCATCCGCATTGTATTCGTGCCATCGCGCTTGCCATTATCGTGAGAGTCATTTGCGTTGTCAGAAGCGGTGCCAAGACGAAGCTTGTGAGGCCGAAAGTCCTCCCTGTCATCGTCTTTGTGGAGGACCATCTCTCCCAGCTCCCTCACTTCCCACAACTCAGGATGAAATGCCGCAAACGCGAGGACGTGACACAACCACTGCTTTCCATTGATGGTGACGATAGGATACCCATTAATGCGCCCCAAGCGATCACCCGACAGAACATTTTCTGCATGATTCGTAATATACTTCACACGATTCATGTTCGAGATCTTCCAATAGTCTCCTCGTTTGGTTTTGGAACCCTCAATCTCTTCCCACTTCTCACCCTCGAGATCTGGGTATTCCTTGTATGCGAATCCGTGAGTCTTCCTTTGAGCATAATATGATATCATCCCATTGGTAAACTCGCGGTCTGAAGTCTTCTTGGCATTCATACATTCGGTCCACTCTTTCACAGTCTTCTCATCACCATCCTTGACGACGATGAAAGCAGCCTTGTATGTCTCTGGACGTTTCTGGTTATTGATCTGTCCCTTTTTGCACAGCCATCGGATGTTCGTCAGCGTGTCGTTCTTCTTTTGTTTGCTCTCAATGTGGTCTGCAGTGTGCTCGGACGTCGGCGGCTTCCCAAGAAACGTTGATGCTACCGCGCGAGCTATTCTTATCATGCGTCGTTTCCCATTATCGTCACACACAGCACATCTATTGTATTCTTCATTGCCATAGCTTGGTGTCTTTTCTGACTCTTTGTGCTTGATGATACCAAGTTCATCAATTGTGTACTTACTGAATTTTATTGGGTCTTCATTATTGTCAAAATAGTATTCTAGCGTCTTAATATTGTCTGACATCCTGATATCACAATGTATGAGTTCCTTATAATATCAGTTTTGTCGATATGCGTGTATATCGACGAAACTGAGTTTCCAATTATTGACATTTTTTTGCAATGTATAACAAAATTATATCATATATAGTACATGGAGAAGACTCTTTGTTCGAGCAGACTTGTGAATTATGGGATATTGTCTATTGTTATTGGCATTTTTGTCAACATGGTTGGAAAGCGCACAATGGACCTTTATGACGTTACCAAAGAAGATGTGTATAAATACGTGTCAATTGCCATATTTTCCGTCGGAGTTGTTTTGGTCGCATACGGTCTGGCAAACATTTTCTTGCGTGACAGTTTACCTATGTGCATGCTTCTTGCCTTGTAATCAAACACATTGTACGTTAAACTTAAGGAAAAAATATATGTAAAGATTCATATGCCAACTATGAGCGCGGAACTATACATTGAACACGTCAAGAAAGCGGCTGGAGATGCTCAAGATGGTATCTCCAAATGCACCCCAGATGTCCTTGCTTTGGATGGCATGTCTGGTGCAATGACCCGTCACTTTTACAACAATTTGCTGAACATGGAAGGCGTGCGGTATCTCGAAGTTGGCACGTGGAAAGGAAGCTCTACATGTTCTGCCATGGTAGGTAACAATGCTGACGTCACGTGCATCGATAACTGGAGCGAATTTGGAGGACCAAAGGAAGATTTCCTAAACAATATTGAGAAATTCCAGGGTGTTAACCGTTTGGAAGTAATTGAAAAGAATGCCTTTGAAACAGACCTTTCTGGCTGCAAGTTCAATGTATATCTCTACGATGGTCACCACTCAGCCGAGTCTCAAGCAAAGGCCTTGACGCATTTTATTGATGTCATGGATGATGTTTTCATTTTTGTTGTTGATGACTGGGATTGGCAGGATAGCAAAACTGGGACATATACAGCAATAAAAGAGCTTGGCCTCATTGTGGAATACGAAATGGGCCACTCGGTTCCAGGGGGTGGGCATGGTTGGTGGAACGGGTCTGGGGTATTTGTTCTGAGGAAACCATAGTCATGCCATTTTAATTGTACATATATATCGACGTTTTTGAGAACCAATATACGCATTCTCAATGTAATTTAAACGTTATTATAGTGTATACAATGAACAACTCAAATTCTAACAATTCTGCAAAGGGACAAATGGTCTTATTTTTGTTCGAACTTCAGCTAGGCACCAAGATGTTTCACTGGCAGACAACAAGTTATGCAAATCACAAGGCAACGGACAAACTCCTCGGAAAGCTGGCAGACCTCGTGGACAGTTTCCTGGAGAAGTATTTTGGGCTCTTTGGCCGCCCCGTACTTCGTTCAGGTTCTAACATTCCAGTGGAGAACATGAACAAGGCAAAGTTCTTGAAGTTGATAAATGCGGCAGACGAATACTTCAGAGGCCCTATGGGAAAGCTCATTTCCAAAAACTCTGAATTGATGAACATCCGTGATGAGATGCTTGCCGAACTGGATCAGACAAAGTACCTTCTCACATTGAATTAAAGTACATGTGATTTGAAATCATGTAAACATTTCAGTTGAAAAATAATTTAAAAAAAAAAAAAAAAAAATAAAGGGATACCCGGGTATCGGGGTATCCCTACGTTCATTTCTTATTTTTAAAATCTATTACAGAGTAATGGCTGATTTCATCAAGGGAACTTTATACACATGCGAGTGTGGTTATAAGACAACAAGCCCTAATCAGGCATGTAAACACTCTAAAACAATCAAGTGTAAGGAACGCAATATGGAAAAGAGAGATGTAGAGTTTGTCTTGAAGGAAGACTATCTGGCATCTATTGGCAATGTGTCACCAACAAATATCACAGTTCCTGGCGACCATAACACCGTTGTTGGCACACAGAACATCACTATTAACTTGACGGTTCCCGACAAGTCTGTGGTGCTGTCCATTTACGACGCGGTCAAGAACCGGGAGTGTATTGACGAAATACGCGGTGCGGACCCCCAACAGATTCCGGCAATATTGTTCAAATATACTCGCGGCACGAAGGCCGAGCAGAAAGTCATTCAGTTTGACGCTGACAAGAACCTCGTGCGCCACAAGGACCCCATCACTGGCAAGGAAGTCGCCAAGGACCTCAAGAAATACAGAAACGAATACCTTGCCAAGAACGCTGACGTGTACGACGATGACTACCACATCCCATACATGCCTCGGGAAGTCCAGCGAAGCATGAAGGACTTGTCCGCTCCAATATACGAAACTGGCAAGAAAAAAGATGCCCCTATTCCTGCAGCAAAAATCATCAAGATGTGTGCGACCGGAGATCACAAGATGTATAAACTTCCCGAGGAGTCAAAGCAATTCTACACGGACGTTGCCGAGAACGTTGACAATGAAATAAAGTCAACCGTATAGCGAAGCGAGTACTTTAAATAAAGCCATTATTTGGTTTGACCAAAACGGAGCATGTAAATCACGCAAATTATGTAATAATCTCATGCATCATATGAGGCGACTGAGATTTTTATATGTATTGACAAATTTTTAATTTAAATATTTTTTTTCTATTAATGTTATTAAATGCTGCGGCAGGACATAAGCATTGCAAAACTCGAAACCATCATCAGCTATCCATTTGTTCGTCTGACACGTGATAACAATACCTTCGAAGACTTTGCCTTCAAGTGTGCAAAGGACTTTGGTGGTACTCCAGAAGATTGGATGCGCAAGAACCGCAAGTTACTTGGTATGTTTGGGTCTAAAAACAAGAAACTTGCTAAAAATACAAGATTCCAAGTCCCTTCCAAACTCGTAGCAGATGCGAGCGACAGGTTCTTCGAGACAGTTGGTCTTGCTAGGAAGGCGCACACCTTTGGGGAGTCTCCCACAACCGTCCTCAACATGTCAAATGAAACCACCCCCGACAGCTCACCGGAACAAAACCCTGGTAATATAAGTAGTACCACGCCCGATAGTTCACCAGAGGAAAATTTCCGTGTCATTATGATGTAAGTCATGCTCTCTGTACCTTTGAACAAGTTTCGTTCCACCAAGATTCAAATTTCGGTGTATAGTGCCAACACCTTCCATTTTTCTGCCTCTTTGCATCTTCAACATCTCCACATTTCCCACTTGTTCTAGAGCGACCTCCCCAATCTCCAACCCGTCCTCCGGATGTTCTGTTGACTTGTGTGAGTTCTTGCCCCGACCCCGCTGGACCATTACAACTATCATTATGCCCTGACTGGCTCCAGTCTCCAATGAACATGTCGATATTGGGATACCTCTGCCCCTTGTAAGTCTGGTAGCAATAATTATCATCACCACCATCGCCACAAAAATCGTCTACTCTTACGAGTCCATTGTGCTTTTGACCATTTGGCATGGTCCGTCCCTTCATGAAATCAACTAAGAGAATGTCTCCATATTTTACAGAACCATTTTTGATAAATCTTGATGGCAATGCCACTGACACAAATGGTACAAGTTCCTTTCCTTGTGATGATAAATTACTGTTTGGAGGTGTATTATCATTGGTAGAATAATAGGTCTGGACATAGTATCCGATGTTCTCGCCCAACTGATAATCTGATGAAGGAGCTGGCGCTGGACTTGGCGCGGGAGCGGGCTCTGGTGGAGGCGCGGGTCTCTTCTCGGGGTTGGGGCATCTGGGGGTGCGGCATTGTTTTGTCCCGCCGTCAACATCGCCCCAGTCCAACCCGGTGTCTATGAAACCATCAGGACACTTCCAACCAGAAGGAGTTGCCACGCGCTTAGTGTACTGGCAGGGTCCAAGGGGAGGCGCTGGTGCCGGTTTAGGCGCTGGGGGAGGTGGGTCAGCTGGTGTCGTTCCACAAGGTCCTATCTTACATTGGAAATCACTTGCCTGCCCCCTCCCAGTGTCTGTATAACCAAGGGGGCATTCGTACTTACCATTTTTAGAAACACGCCTTGTATACCCGCACGCATTTTGTTTGAGAGCAGCGCAGGGCCCCCTTGTACATTGTATTTCTCCATCGACATCTCCCCAATTTCTTCCAGTGTCTTTGAACCCATCTGGACATGCCCATTTTCCATCGATGTTTATGCGTGAAATTGTTTCGCATTTTGTCGGGTTCTTATATTCTTTTGCAGCTGTCAGTAGGTCATCCGAATCCTTTTGTGTCACGGTGTATAGCTCTGCAAGTTGTTTTATAGCAGCCTGTCCAGATGGTGCTGTCACAACCAGTTGAACTGCCGCATCCCATATAGTGCGTATATTAGGTTTGTTTGACACTGTGGGAGGTATTATACTTGGGTTATTTACCTGCTGAGCCATGGCAACTGCCTTTTTCTGCAAGGTTGTCCTGAACTCCTTCAAAGCTTCTTGTTGCTTCTTGAGGTCATCTGTCACAGTTTGTATACCTGATACAGTGGCATTTTTTATCTTGTTCTTTGTGTTCTGAAAGAAGGAAAGGTCCTTCTTGGATATTTCAAGAGCTTCATTTGCCTTATCAAGATTGTCCAGTGCATTTTGTTGATTGTTTGTGGCATTAGTGGCTATAACTGCTGCCGCAAGGGATTTTTGCAAGTCCTCCATCTCCTGTTTTGACTCTGCAAGTTCAGCGAATGCAAGGTCTTGCTCATTTCCCACACCTTCTATCGTATTCTGAACAGCAGATTCTATGTTGTCAACTGCGTTTATTTGTTTTTGTAGAGCTTCAGCCAATACAGCTTCACCCACTATGCTTTTTGCATATTGTTCACTGGCCCTCGATTTTTCCCTCTTTTTGAGGAAGAGTATAATCATTGTTACCGCCGTACCAACCGCGGCAAGAACCACGGAAATGATTGTTATTAGAATCCACGTTTTCATAGCTTCTTTAAAGTATGAGTATATTTTTATAAAAATATTATAAACTCTTACTAGAAAGAATGGACGACATTCCTATAAATGTAATACCACCCACCGACCTGGGAAATGGCAACCTCGGTGACATTTTTAACAATGATAACCTCGGTGATAATGGCGATAGTGGAGGCATATCGCGTTGGCTTTTTTGGACCATAATTACAATTGTTGTGGTTCTCGTCGTCGGCCTCACTGTGTTTCTGGTTAGGTATTTCAATAGGAGGTCTCGTGAATCTGGATCAATTGTGAAAGATGTTGCTGAGTCTATCTCCACCGGTACCGAGCAGAAAGTCGCCAACCAGTTGCTCGATGTTGCAATTCGCTCAGCTACAGAGTCTGCTCAAAATGAGGCAAACACCCAGACCGCGGCAAGTCTGTATGCTGCTGGCGAAGCATCGCAAGCCGATGTAAAAAAGGCTATAATCGCGTCTGAACTTTCAAAAACAGGTACATATCAGAAAAATCTTGAGGCAGCACAGGCGCTCGAGGAGCTCAGAAAGAAACAACTTGCCCAGGCAGATGCTGCAGTCCTCGCAGCAATTCAGGAGAAGTCAAAGTTATCAGCAGACTACCAAAACTTGACGAATGACATAATTTCCCAGAAGATGAAAGAGGCAGAGGCAGTTCTGCTTGAAGTTACTTCAAAACGCCAGGCAGCAGATCAGGAATTCAATGCCAGCGTAGCTCTCCGTATACAGGCAGAGAAGGCTGCTCAGCAGAAAGTCGACGAGGGGGCAACTCAAAAGCAAGGTATTATTGCTTCTGCAAATGCAAAGTTGCGCGATATAGTTGCCAAGGTGAATGCCTCTAAGAAAGCCACAGCAGAGTTTATTAAGAAAAAACAGGCTGATGCCAGAGCTCCAAAACAACCTAAACCCGCTCCAGCGCCTAAACCCGCTCCAGCGCCAGGACCATGTAAATATGCAAAGCGCGTGGCAACCCCCTCTGGTTGGAAGTGTCCTGATGGTTTCATAGACACTGGTTTGGATTGGGGTGATGTTGACGGTGGAACAAAACAATGCCGCACCCCCAGTTGCCCCCAGCCAGAGAAAAAACCTGCACCTCCTGCGCCCGCGCCAACACCTGCTCCTTCTGGAGGGAAGGGAACTGTTGTATTGCAAGGCGGGACAGTGAAGTTCCCAACCAACCAGGGGAATTATGCTGGCAATGGAGGACAACGTGTGAATGTAACAAAGCCAATTCCAAGAAATATGGAAAGGTCATGCTTGTTAGAGTGGGATGTGTTTTTCCCCAAGGGCTTTTTTGTTGGTTGTCAAGGAAAACTTGGAGGTCTGTTCTTGGCACCTCGTGGAGGAAGCGGACGTGCTTCTGGTTGCGCTGATAAAAAGGATAGAACAGGTGCCAGTTACCGCATCATGTTTGGAAAGACTCCGAGCGTGTATCAATACTTCTACTTCAATAACAGAACGTCACAGACAGGGGCAATGGCTAAGGAAGATCGTTGTGGCCTTGGAAACATGGTGGATGACTTCAAAAATATTAAAGAAGGCGATTGGAACAGTTTGAAGATTGGTCTAAAGTTGAATGACATCGGCCAGAGGAATGGACTTGCGTACATAAATGTCAACGGAAAAGAAGCCACGCAGGGTGGTATAATGTGGTCAGCAGATGCCAATTTTGTAATCACTGCAATGAGCTTTAATGCGTTTTATGGAGGTTGTACGGGCTCTCCCGCGGCAAACAGACTGCCAAACACGTATCTTGAACTCCGCAATATGAGGGTATCGGAATGGATCTGAAAACTTGTAGTTATATAAAGTGGAAAGCATACCAAATGTCATATAACTCGCGGGTGATGTTGTCAAGATCATACTCTATGGCATACGCGTAAAAATCTTTGGTAACATAAAATGTATAAGATTGATGCTTTGGAATGCGGGTCCATTGAGAAATAAAATTCCCCTTGTTGTTTGGAGCGTGTTTGGTGCGAAGGATATTGCTGGCATTTTTTGCATAAGGATATACTTTACCAAAGACACACACGGGTCTTGACATTCCATTATCCGTACCAAACATTATTGTCATCTTCTCTGGCGTCTTTGTGAACCTATTGCCAAATGCAGGAGCATCGGAACCACGCTTACCAAACCAAATACTGTTCTCACCGGACGTTTTTGCGATCTGCTCTGGCGTTTTTGTGAATGTATTGCCAAATGCCGGAGCATCGGAACCACGCTTACCAAACCAAATACTGTTCTCGCCTGAAAATTTGGCAATATGCTCTGGTGTCTTTGCCTTGCCCAAAAGCCCCGACGATATGTTGGCAGCATGCTCTGGCGTCTTCTTCCTACCTTTTAGCGCCAATGAAGTTTTTGCACGAGTCTCTTTTGAGACTGTCCAATTATTGCGACTTCCAGATTGCTTGTTATAGCCTTTATTCGGATCCATGAGATCAAACTGCGCTATAAGAAATGTCTCGATCGTATCCAAAAGATACCGAGGACATTTAACAACCACAAGATTCACAGTGCTCCACCCGTGTTCCTTGTGAACAAGAGCACGAGTATGATGAGGATTAGATCCTTTGCCGCTATCATATGTTTTCATACGTTTGGACAAACGAATTGTTTGACCAATATACAGTTTTCCATGAAGAAAAAATTGAATATAAATATGTCCTATTTTACAACGTTCCCAACGAAAAAATTCCCAGAACATTGTGACGTCATAAGGAAAGTATTCATTCTTGCGACGAGGAAACGTCACAAGCATTTGTATATAGATGGAGTGTTTTTAAATCACAGACATTTATATGATTACTTAAATGATGTTTTGTCGATATAAGATAAATGACAAAAAACAAAGCCATCAAAAATAACTTAACTGATATAATAATACTTGAACAAAATGGAAATAAAAGACAAAAGTTATATTAATTTTAAAAAGAATGTTGAACAATTTGTAATACGCTTGAATAAAGAATTGAGCAGTTATGCTCATGAGGATGGAGATTATGATAGTACAATTAATTCAGTGGCACGTGTCTGTTCACGAGATTTATCATTAGTTTTGGATGAAAAAGATCTTTTAGATAATCATGAAAATTATGAGCAACAAGACCCTTTGTACTATGGTAAAGTACCAAGATGTCATTATGTATTTCCACAAAATGATACCAATACAATGTTTGCATGTGTTACTAATGTTACAACTGGATTTGTAGATACATTTGGTGGGTATGTAGGATATATACCTAATAATTGGAGTAATGTACCTATATTCTTCTTAGAGAGTATAAGTGATAAAGATTATACACATACATATTATCAAGTATCACCCTTGGAAACTAACAATAGAAATATATGGTATGATAGAAAATAAATATATGATTATACAAATATCAGATGTCATATTTAAATATACTTGTATTATAAATGAAGAAGCGGTACATTGCATCTATAATCATTGTCACGATCCTTGCTCTCGCTGGTGTGGGGTTTCTTGTTTACAAGAATTGGTCTGATGTTCAATCTATATGGTTTTTCACAAAGACAAAGATAAAGAATATCAAGATACCTTCGGTGAAACCAAAGCCTGTGAAACCCGTGGATCCCATTGTAATTATAGAAGCATCAAAGCCTGATGCTGGTCTTGAAAAGGAACGCAATACCCTGGCTGCTAAGGCGGTGAGTATTTCCAATGACGCTGGTAAAATAAATCAGCAAGCAGTTAGTGTAGTGGCCACAGAAGCCACTTCTAAAGCTGCTCAGGCCGCCCCTGTCTCTGAAATTGTAGTGGAAAATACGAAACAGCGCGAAGTAAAGAATCAGTCAAGTGCTTCCAAGGCATATGTCAACCTCATCAAGAAAATAGAGACCGAGAAGGCAAAGTCCGCGGTGCTTCTCACAGCGATACGCACCGAAAAAGAAAGGCTAAAAAAGATAAATGACCTGGACCTGGAGACGGAAGAAACCACAGTGGATGCTATGGATATGGAGATGGAATTATTTTTAGAGAACAGGCTTAGGAACTGGCGTGCCAGGCGTCCTCTTTCCAAGAAAGGTGCTGAATACCTTGTTCGCAACTTGTGTATCTAATTCCCAGTAGATCCAAAACCACCTACACCGCGTTTGGTGTCTTCAAGATCATCAACAATCGCTACTTCTGGAGTAGAAATCTTCTCTAGAACGAGTTGTGCTACACGATCACCCTTCTTGATGATGTAATCACGTTCAGAAGTGTTGAACAGAATAACCTTCACCTCTCCCCGAAAATCTTCGTCGATCACTCCGGCAAGAACGTCGATACCATATTTGTAGGCCAACCCGCTGCGAGGAGCAATCCGGCCATAAGTTCCAGATGGAACTCGCATTGCCAGACCTGTAGCAACTGCCACACGACCAAGAGCAGGGACCACAATATCTACCACGCTGGACAGGTCGTAACCAGCAGCACCATCAGAACCGCGAGCAGGGACAATTGCCTCAGGCACGAGCTTCTTGATGAGGAAAACCATTCTGATGTATCACACTTTGCTCCCGCTTTTATTATCATTATGTCGATATACATATATATCGACAAACTTGTATACTTAAACTATAAACGTGTTTATTTGATTTAAATGTTGTCTGTCTCTCGCCTGACAAAGGAGTTTGTCCGCACTTTTGATGCCGTTTCTCAGGTTAAAACTGAACACATCAAAGCAAGTCCTCTCCACATTTCCACACTCACCATTTCTGTTAAGTTTGATCGGGGAGATCTTCCTGTGAATATTATTCGCGAGAGGTTGGCCGACGAGGATGGCGAACTCACTTTGGCAGTTCCCAAGGTGGTGAAACATCGCAAAACAACTGTTGTTGCCAACACGAACATGAAGAAATTTGATCACCAGGTTTCGTTTAAGATGGGCGGGTCATCGTTGAAGATGTTCTGCAATGGTTCTGGTCATGGGACTGGGTTTTCTTCTTTCCGTGATTTTTTGGATATGACAAACAAGGTGGTGGAATTCATTCTTGACGTGACTGGTATTGAGCTGCATATCGTTGATGTGAATATCAATATGATAAACGCATCCACATCAATTCTGGACAAAAACTTCATGCCTGTTCAGTTTCAAATGAAGCAGCTGTCCTCTGTCTTTGCCCAGGAGGGATATCACACTGAATTTGATCCTGATATGCACCCCGCAGTAAAGGTTATTCTCTTTGAGGGTACGAAGAAAGTTTCTACTTGTTTCATCTTCCCCACGGGTTCCATAACTATCTTTGGCTCAAAGGAGCCTCATCATGTGGCTTCTATTTTTGAGATTGTTTTCAAAACTATGGACAAGGCGCATGCTCTGGCATCTCATTGTCCTCCAAGGAAGACAACTGTCCGCAAGCCATTGGACATATCGTTTGGATACCCAACGTCTACGGTTAAACTGCTTAGTCCTTGTGAATGATACTCAATTCAACCACATCATTGTCATTTAGCAGGAAAAGAACACACCTTCCCTGCTATACCAAGATGTTTTACCACATTTATAAATAAACCAAAAAAATAAATCAGTTCGACCAGACCAATCCACCCATTCCATCAATTACTCTGAACACGTTGTAATTAACAGCAAAAATAGCTATTTTGGTAAATTTGGTGAGAGCAGTATCTAGAGTAACATCGGGAGTAAGAACCTGAGCAATGGTGGAAGCAGATGCTGCCTTTGCCGTAA
>Ga0247834_1006806_pt1 | contig 12544 bp, 24 predicted proteins | sample LaCruzMarch2015__8_FD_187118 | JGI IMG/M metagenome (GOLD analysis project Ga0247834, IMG submission 187118) | Freshwater microbial communities from meromictic Lake La Cruz, Castile-La Mancha, Spain - LaCruzMarch2015_12m | ecosystem: Environmental > Aquatic > Freshwater > Lake | place: Spain... | reverse complement strand
TCTATCATAGATAAATTATCTCCAGATGTATGATATAGATTAGGAATAGGAATATTATTATGTTTTAAGTTTATCTTTGCTTTTTCTAAATTGATATCTGATATATCTACCCCATCAATTCTTTCAAATCTATCATTAAACTTTACAATGTTTCTACCTGGCCCACAGCCATAGTCTAAGGCTATCATGCCTTGAGTATCAAAGTCTTTAAACAAATAGGTATCGTAGTCTGACCAATTATTGTGTCCATCATATGATCCAACTACTGGATCTCTAAATTGTAGACTCCATATCGCAGCATACTGATCATAATATTTGTTTTGCATATTTAAGTAATCGTGTTTATTTCTATTCATTAGTTATTCTCCAAATAGTAGTTTAAATCTTCTGGGGTTCCTATACCCCACATTTTTTCTATTTCTTTTACCCTTATCTTTCTACCATCTTCAATTGCTTGATTGAAAACAGGACAAACGTAAAATTCATTATTAGTTCTTATATCTTTTTGTATCATATCTTCAGCATACTTTACATAATCTGATCCATGCTTCCAATAATAAATTCCTACCGTTGCATTATCTGATATAGGATTCTTTTCTGCTACCTCTGAAACAAAACCGTTATCACCAATCTTAGCATAAGACCACTTGGGATGAGTTGCTTTGAAGGTCAAGATGCCACCATCAATTTCATCTGCACCAAATGCATACAAACATTCATTACTATTCCATTCAACTATTTGATCTGAGTTAGCAATCAACAATGGCTCTTCATTATTTATATATTGTTTTGCTAAAAGAGTTGTTACTGCAGCACCCTCAGTTATTCCATTAATAGTTACAATATCGCAACCTGGCTTTATTAAACCTAAAACTTGTTTTAAATTATATTTTTCGTAATGTTCTTCTTGAACTATAAAAATGTAATGAGCGTCTATGTTTAAATTATCCACTACCATTTGAATCATAGGCTTACCTTTTACTTCAATCAAAGGTTTAGGAAATGTATATCCTGCTTGTGCAAATCTTGATCCAGCACCAGCCATTGGTATTAAGACGTTCATCTTCTCATTCTTCCAAGGCACTTGACCTCTTCCCTTCATTTCGAATCTATCTATCATATCAAAGAACTTATCCCTATCCAAGTCATCTGCATCTTTAATGCCATACAAATGCCCTCCTGAGGCTATAGCACCCTGTCTACCAATATGCGAGTCTTCCACAATAACTGTGTTCTGAGGCAAAGCATTAAGTGCAGTCATACATTTCCAATACATCTCAGGGTATGGTTTATGATGTTTAACATCTTCATTGCTTACAATATATTCTACATAGCCTATTACACCAATAGCATTCAATGCTGTTATGATAGTTTCTCTAATAGAATTACTTGCTACCGCAATTTTCCACCCTTGCTTTTTAAGTTTCTTCATAATATGTATTGCTGTTTTATTTTCTGATAGGCCTTGTAAAATATCTATAGTTTCTTTTTGTTTTTGTTTCCACACTTGATCATGATATTCAACTGGTAAACCTTTTAATTCTGTAAGCATTTTAAGTTTCATAGTAGTTCCAAGACCATCATACTTTGATAAATGTTCTTCTCTAGTTATAACAAACTTAGGGTTAATTTTTATTAATGCATTATTTAAAGCATCGTAATGAACATCTCTTGAATCAATTAATACTCCGTCAAGATCAAATATAACTAACTTATTGTCCATTTGGGTTAGGACCTGCATGTCTGTGCCATTTGTTATGTCTAACAATTGCCTTTCCATTACACTTCATTACATACTTATTACGAACTCTCATTGACCATTCCACGTCTTCTTCCTCATTCCAACCACGAGACTCATCTAAAGGTTCTTCTAGCATAACATGCTTCTTAACAATAAAAAACCCACCAGATATATACATATATTGTGTTTGAGACCAATCATCATAGTTTAATGACCACGCTCTGCCATGACCTGGCTTATCCCACAAAGACCAATCCATTGGATTTCTAGCACCTGTAATTAAGTATTGAGGACAAGAACAAATACTCCAATCTGTTCCAAACTCTTTAAAACTTTGATACCAATTAATATCAAACACATGATAGTCATGCATGATAACTATATTGTCATACTTAGATTCTTGTGCTAGTATATTTTTCTTTCTAGTGATCCACATTGGTTTTTGATTCTCATCAAAATCTACCTTACGAATATCTGGACCATCTATACCTTCGCTGTCTCCACCGCCAACAAATAATATTTCATACTCTGGTACATTTAAATCACGAATGCTTTTAATAATATGTAATAATCTATCTTTATCTTGATAGGTTGTTATTATTCCAAATGTCCATGGAATATCATTCATTATCAAACCCTGTTGCTATAACAGTTACACGAATTTGATCTTCTAAACTTTCATCTACTACTGTACCAAAAATTATGTTAGCATCTTCATGGGCATCTTCTGCTACTGCTGTTGCAATATAGTTTACCTCTCCCATAGTTATGCTAGATGATGAAGCAATTGAAAGAAGAACTCCTTTAGCACCCTTTAGACTAGTACTTAAGATTGGGCTTGTTGTGGCCTGTTCTGCGGCTTCTGCGGCCCTGTCCTTACCTTCTCCTATACCTATACCCATAAATGCTGTACCAGCATCTTTGATAATCTTTTTAACATCTGCAAAGTCTACGTTAATAATTCCAGGGGTAGTAATTAAATCTGTAATAGAAGCAATACCTTTTAATAAAATCAAATCAACTTCTTGAAAAGCATCCTTCATAGATATATCAGGATCTAACATCTTTAGTAGATTATCATTAGGAATAACAATGATAGTATCTACTTCTGATTTTAAACTTTCTATACCCGCCAAAGCCTTTGACATTCTTTGCTTACCTTCAAAATTAAATGGTGTTGTAACAATTCCAATAGTTAAAGCACCAACTTCTTTAGCAGCCTTTGCAACAACTGGAGCACTACCTGTTCCTGTTCCTCCACCCATACCTGCTGTAACAAATACCATATCTGTACCAAAAACAATATCTTTTATATCTTCAAAATTTTCTTCTGCTGCTGCCTTACCAAGTTCTGGATCTGAACCTGCACCTAAACCTTTTGTAACATTGCGACCAATATCTAATTTAATATTTGCTGGACTAGTAATTAATGCTTGTGCATCTGTATTTAAAGCAACAAAGTCAACACCAGAGATTCCTAAGTCAACCATATTGTTAACTGCATTTACGCCGCCACCACCACAGCCAATAACTTTAATATCAACTAATGACATTATTTCCTCTTAGCAAGTAATGCTGGAAAATCTTTAACCTTTGTGTCGCCCATGTATCCCCAAGCGTATCCTTCATCAATCATCATTTGATTCAAAGATTTTTCATATCCTTTAATGTGTAAATCACCTAAAATACGACCATACTTTTCTTTTGAATCTGGCTTTTGTGTTTTAATAACGATGTTTTCAGCACCTTCTAATTTTTTCTTAAGCCATTCTTTTGATTGTAATCCTAATTCTTTTTCACGTAAGTCTGTTGTACGAGACTCTGGGGTGTCAATGCCTGCAAGGCGGACACGTTGGAAATAAGAAACATTAAAGCCCAAATCAATATCAACATCGATGGTGTCTCCGTCCACTACTTTATAAACCTTTTTTACATTGTATTCATACATAGTAATATTATACCTTATCCTTTGATTGAAATTTATAGTCTGACTTTACATAATCTTGTATTTTTCTAGCATACTCTTTACCCCTCAAGTCATCCATAAAAACCACTATAGCCTCTGCCATTTCAAATGGCTTAACGTGATACTTTATATCTTGTAGGTGCTCTATTAACTTTGCTAATTCGTTAACACGATAATCTTTATGTTTACGAATCTGCACTTGCTGTAGACCTTTTTAACTGCCCTGTTCTTATGCCATGCTTGTATGCTAAGTTCTCTGCTCTTCTACGAGCCTTACGAGCAGCACGTTTTTTAATTGGATCCCAAGCAGCAGCCTTCTCTGGTCTTTTCTTTAAATTATATCCGCCACGACTTTTACCTGTAGCACCAATATTAGGTTCTTTAGGGTTTTGTTTTACAGCCTTACCATTTGCTCTGTTAGTATTTCTATCAGATGTTTTCTTTTGTGCCATTACTCTCCTTATTTTTTAACTTTTGTAACAACTTTTTCTTTTTGGCCATCTTTATATATATCTATTTTACAAATTCCAGATTTTAAGATCAACACAGAATTTCCTTTTACAGTGCACACCTTTTTAGTTTTTGATAATTTCTTGAATTGTTTTAAGTTAGGAGTAAGTTTAATTGTTCTAAACTTATTTTTCTTTATAACAATCTTTGACATACCTTTTGCAACAAAACTTGATTTCATTGCTTCATAGTATGCATCTACCTCTTGTTGTAATAAATCTTTTAATAAATCTGCTGCTTCATCAATAGTTAGATCTGGATTATTTAATACAAACTCATCTAATCCTGGAATGATAATTGGATAAGTTATAACTCCATCTTTTATTGTTCCTGGTTTATGCATATCAGCATGTGGTGCACATGTGGCACAACTTCTATCTATTGTAAAAGTTTCTGTATTACTATTATATGTTCCCCAATGTCCACCAACATTACCAGTTCCTTGTTTTACCAACTTCATTCCAGCCCAAGGAGTATCTTGAGGCATTGCTCCGTTAAACTGCCCATCGCTACCACAAACTGAATCTGAACAAACTATATTATTTTGTACAACACCGTTTTCGTCAACTACCGAATATACATTTTGATTTTCAGATCTTTGATCTTCTGGCTGAATAACAATTTCTTCTGCAAAAGAATTATTTGAAAATAGTATAGTAAACAAAATTGTAAAAGATAATATTTTTTTCATACATTTTCCTTATCTAATGGGGTAGGGGCAGTAATAAGTGTACTACATTCTGCACACTCAGCATTTAATAAATATTGTTCTATATTATAATCTTCATCAAATGTAACTAAAACTTTAAATATATTAGTACCACAAACTGGACATACGCTTGTTGGTATTCCTCTTGCGTTTAGTGACATTAAACTTCTTTCTTATATGATTTATTATATCTTCTTCTGTTAATAAAAGAAGAGTACTTAGTATTATTATACTTAAAAGTAACTGCCAAGTCAAGAGCCTTTTCTAGTATCTGACCAGGTAGCCCAGTTAACAGAGGTCGTCTTAACCTTTTCTGCAAAGGTCATGCCGCAAGTACAGGCAATATCTTTTAAACGCTTACAATCTTTACAGTAATTTGATTCAGACATGGATACTATTATACTCCTTAAAAGTGTTTTAGGCAACCCACCAGCCATAAAACCTCTAGCCCTAGATCTCCTAGACTAGATTCCCCCCAGTATTAATTTGCTTTCTTATCTACTGAGTTAAAAGCAGAGTTAATTTCATCGATGCTTAGTCTTCCATCATCGATAAATCCTCGTGCTAGTTTTTCAACTACTGTAGCAACACCAAGAGTTCCTGCAAGAATTATTGCACTCATAGTGTCGATACCGATAATTGCTCCAGCACCAATAACTCCAAGACCGTTGGCTGCAAATACAGCGATTATTCTAAGTAGAATATTTTTAATACCGCTTACTGCTCCCATTGCCTTTTCGTCATCTAGTTTTGTTTCTTTTGCCATGATTATTCTCCTTCCCTTACTCGTATAGTTATTAGCCATACAAATAAGACAGTTATAATTGCATACCCTACGATAGTTTTTGCACTACCCTCGAGTACTAGCCATGCTGCGAACATACCTAGTAATGTCCACAATTGGTTTAATGTTTCTACAAATGCTTCTACTAGCCATGCCCATATAAATTTTGCTAATTGCCATACTTTATTTAATACCCATAGAATTACTTTCCATACATTTAATAGTATGAATTTAATTACATTATAGATACTTGTAATAATCCAGGTAATAACTTGAATACCTTCTTTATATACCCCGACTATTACCTTATATATACCTTTAAGTATCTTCCAAACAAGATTAAGAACATATTTAACTACCGCCCAAACCTTGCTTAGAGTGAACTTAACTAGGTTTATGGGTAACATAACTACAAACTTAACTGCTTTGAAGATAAACTTAAAAGGTTTTAATATTGCCTTTATCATGTTATCCTCCTTATTTCTGCTCTTGCATTCATCTGTACTATGCTTGAAGACATTGTTACAGATCCTAATAATTGACCCACAATAACTGTTGCAACAACAACTGCTTGTGAATCCTCTCTTTCTTCTTCTGTCATATCAGCACCAAGTTGACCAAGTGCTTCTAACACTTGACCTGGATCTGATACAAACTCTCCCAAAAGGGCTGCAGGATCTGCTAGTTGTTCAAACACAACAGCGACACCTGCTTCTAATTCAACACCTTCACGGTATTCAATAATTTGATTCTCATCTAATTGTTCTAACAATTCTAATATTTGATCATCAGATAAACTATCTAATAATTCTGCTATAGGCATTGTTTCATTTACTTCATAATTATCTAATAATAGTTCTGTAATATTATCTAATTGTTCATTAGAAATTTCTTCTTCATTAACTATTAATTCATCAATAGCATTATTAATTTCTTCTTCCCCTGATATAATTTCTTCTATAGGAGTTGGTTCTTGTGAAGGTTCTAAAATTATTTCTTCTTCCTCTTGCACTTCTTCTGGCATTTCTATTTCTGGTTCGTCAGTTGGTATCACAACAGGTGTTGGATTTGGACCTGGATCAACTGGCTCAGGATCTTGAGTTTGAGTCGGAGTAGGTTCTGGAGTAGGTTCTACTGTTTCTGTAGGCGTAGGAGTGGGTGTAGGGCTTTCTGAAGGCGTTTCTGTAGGCGTTGGGGTAGGAGTAGGGGTTTCTGTAGGTGTTGGTGAAGGTGTTGCTGTGGGACTAGGTGTTGGGCTTGGAGCAGGTGGTTGAGTAATAGTTTGAACACTTAATGGAAAAACTTGACCGTTCTGAACGTATCTTGCACCATATCTTGCACCTCCTGGTGCGTTAGAACTTACTTGATAAGTTGGAGTCCAAGTATAATTAATTGGATTTACTTCTGCCAACATTCTAATATAAACAGGTTCTCCACTTGTTTGACCCCATACCATTACTTTCCAGTCAACACATATAGAAGTTGCAGTTGAGCCATATCTTACATATAAATCTTTTCCTACACCCCAACCTGGATCCCATTGAGCACCTGGTGTATTAGCAAAAGCATGATAGTCCCAAGAACCAATTGATATAGATGGACTTGGTGGAAAAGTCCAGAATGTATAATCTCCTACGCCAAATGTAATTGTTCCTTTTGGACTTACATAAATATTATTTGTATAAACTGTTCCACCCCATTCAAGAGGTGTATTTAAATTCATTAAGAATGCTTGATCGCCACCGTTTACCTGATAGGTATCACAAGGTGCTACGTTAGCATTTGTTTGGGGTATAAAAGAAAAGAACAATGCCAATAACAATGGTGTTAAAAGCATTGCTCTTATTTTTAATCTTTTATTTTTAACTCTTTTTCACTCCAAGGCAATATATGCCTACTTACATTATACTTTATTATTTAAAAATATAATGAATTATGAGTTAAGAATTGCTGTTGGATCTATATCTTTTCCTGCTGACCAACGAATGTTGTCACGCATTTCAAAATGTAAATGTGGACCAGAAGAGTTTCCTGTGTTTCCACTTAATCCAATTTGTTGTCCTTTAGTTACTTTGTCTCCTGCTTTTACATCAAGTTTTGATAGATGTGCATAAATTACCCATCCACCTTCAACTTTTTGTACTGCTTGAGTTCCGTAAGATTTTCCCCAAGTTGCTGGTTCAATCTTTCCGTCTGCAACTGCAAGTACTGGAGTGCCTGTCTTGACTGCATAGTCGACACCAGTATGATAGCCTTTCGACCACATCTTGCCGAGTTTTTTATACGCTGTTGTAATTTTTCCATCTTTAATTGGTGATGCCATTATAATATCATTCCTTTGAATTGTCTTATTTCAGAAACAATGTCTGACGATCCATTATGATAAACCATGCACGAAATTGGTGTGCTTGGGTCTGCATTAAAGAACCATGAGAGTGTAAACTGTACAGATTCTACATCTGCTGGAATAGCATAAGTATTTGTTCCAGTGGTATCATTTTTACCTTTGTAGTCTCTTGAGTAGTTCATCTTTACATATGTTGGTCTACCTGTTTTAGGCAGGGTCAAATGTAGTTGTGCTTCCCAAAAGCATTTACCTGCTTCTGTTGGAACAATAGCATCTTTTTTATCAAATAGCATTGGCTGCCATTTTTTGGGTTTAAAAGATTGTTTGTTCTTATCGTCTTTCCATTGTATATACATTCCCATTATTGTCTCCTAATAAATAAAATAGAGGGGAAGATTTCTCCACCCCTCTAATTATTATACTATCTTATTATTTGCTGGTTGCCCAAGGATTACTTGAATCATTATCTACTAATGAAGTACTTCCAGCAAGTTTTTTGGCAGTCTTTGAATAAATAGACATACCTACATCTGTAGCCTCAATTTCATAGGCGTGTGCGTTAGTACCGTCATTCTTTTTATACTCACGATACTTAAGTTTTCCTTGAACAATTACCTTGTCACCCTTTTTTAAGGTTGATGCAAGATTTTTGCCAAGACTTCTCCATGCGGAGACATTGTAATACGCTGTGTCGCCATCTTTCCAACCACCGCTACCATCTGGCATGCGATCTGTACAAGCAACACGAATGTTAGTTACATTCTTATCTGATCCAAAATCTTTTTCTTCTGGATCTTTTACTAAATTACCTACAATAGTTACCATTGTTGGCATATACTACCTTCTCTCTACTCTGTTATGTTTGATATCTAGGATAGGATCAAGTGCGACCTTTGCCCCTAGATTTTCTAATGTCTTCTTTACCTTATTAAGGTATTGAATACATAGAAATCTTTCTGCTTCTGAGTAATGTTTCCATTGGCTCTCATAGAATTGTATCGTAAGAAAGGTATCATAGTCAAGTATGTCTATCTTAAATTCTTTTGGAGCCTGTATAGAATGAACTGCTTTTTTCATTAGTTGTGTATACATTATTTACTTTCCATTGTTATTCCAGACCATACATTAAACCAGTCTTCTTTTGTTTTATGAGAGTTAAATTCTTTAGATATCTTTCCACCCTCAAAATATACTCCACCCCATACGCCCCACTCTTGATTGCTTACAGCGTACGCTAAGCATTGTCTTTGTGCAGGACATTGAATGCATAGTGAATCAACCATGCCAGCCACATCTTTATCTTCTTCATACTTATCAAAAAATAAATTAGTATCCATGTTAAGACATGATGCTTTGTCATCAAATTTATACATTATACTTATCTAATATTTTTTTAGGTATGTTCCAACCATTGGCTTCATAAGAAAATATTCTTTTACGACACCAAGTATTGTTTTCAAACACACCATCTTGACTCATAAAACCATCAGCATCTTCATACACCCAAACAATATTCCAACCATCCCAAGATAGTTCTGGGTGAACATTAACTAATCTTTCTGCTGTTTCTAAATCAATCATCGTCTTCCTCTGCTGTAGGATCTAACTTAACAAATATCCCAACAAAAGTAATAATAATATTAAACACAAACAATAAAATAAATCCTATTTGATCAGTGGCTACACCATACGATAGGAATGCTAGTTGTGCAACAAACCACATTAATGTCATAAAAATAAATGACCCAGTAGTCACAGAAATAAACATAACAAAAATTGACAACATCATTAAGACCTGAGATAAGAATATAATTAATGACCAAGTATTAAGACTAATATCTAAAAAGTCCAACTTCGCACCCTTCTACTAGTTGAGCCTGTTGTGCTAGCCTAGACAAATTCTCTTTAGGGGAACTAAAAAAAGCAAAGTAGTTAACATAAGAAATGTTTTCTGCAATCCAATAAGGTGCAGCCTTTGAGAATGAAATCTTATAACCTTTTTGTTTTAAAAAGTTTTCAGATGAATTACAAAATGCAGCAGTAAAACTATTAATTGTGTGTGGACCAGCAGACCAAACTTGAATATCTGGATCATCTGTTTTACTAGAAAGAGCAACACCCATAGCCCTCATAAAAATATCATAGTCATTAAAAGACTTAGTTCCTTCAACTGTTATAATCATGACATGTGCTTACTTGTTAAATGAATCTACTATTTTGATAATCTTATTTAATTGACTATCTGGCATATTAATAACATCAACAGGGGTAGCCTCATCTGTTAATATCTCGCCACTAGAATGAATGTCTGCTTGATATAAAACATTATGATGAATCCAGTACGCCTTATCTTTTAAGATAGCAACGTCAACTTTTTTTTCTTTTTCAAGTTTTTCCATTTGACTTTCTTTTCGTACTTTGGGTGCTTTATCAGAATTTAGAATATCCTCTAAATCAAAACTGGCCCTACTTTTTTTCCATAACTGTTTTACGTAAAACAAATGCATACCCAAGGTGAGAACACTTGTTCCTATGATGATCAGGCATAATTTGTATAGTATCAAACTTTTTGCCTTGCTCATTCATATCAACACCTTTGTTTATACTATTATATCTTTAATTAGATACAATGTCAACTATTTTTTATTTATCTTACCCTCAATAACCTTGTTCAATTCTCTTAAACTTTGTTCTGTTTTTATCTTATAAGAAACAAAGTCATATTCTAGTTGAATAGTTTTAGTTCTATAGTAGTTAACAATAGACTCTAGATATTCTTTTTCTATAGGATCTGACATATATTCCTTTCGTTAGTTAATTATACTACCCTTGAATATTTTTGTCAATATATTTACGTAATGAAAATGCTGAATCGTACCAAACTGGATCGTTAGACTTTTGTGATCTAATACTCATGATTGCATTTCGTTTTGATTTAGCCCAAGAGTAACCTGAGTCTCCACCCCATAGGAGCCAAGCAATTTTTCCATTAGATGGTCTTTCTGAATTGTTCCAATCTTTACCTTGCTTATCTACTTCGTGACGTGAAAAGAAAGAATACATTCTTAATACTGTACCTGGACTTAATTCTGTTCTGTTGGATAGGTCTCTAGCACGAGCAACACCCACTGCTGTACCACCTCTTCCAAATTTTCTTCTTAACTCTAATCCCCTACGAGCATTTGCTGCCATTGATTCTGTAGGTTTTAAATCTAAATCTTCTAATGATCTTTTTTCTAAATCTTCTTCTTCCATTGATTTTTTGACCGTTAATGTTTTCATTTTATGTCCAACAATTGTATCTGTAGGTTCTCCATCACGATATAATCTTATCGCTACTGCTGGATCTTCTGATGTTCCAGTAATTTCAAAAGAACTATTTGGAACATTAAATTTTCCATTTCTTACAACTCTAATTACTCTTCCTTCTGCTCTACCACCACTTGAATTCCAAGAAACCATTTGTCCAACACGAACTGAATCTGCTTTATCCATTGACATATCTTCTTCAACATCACTTTCGACTGTTACATATCCATCTGGAATTACAGCAAATCTACAAGCACCTTCTTCTTCAATTGCCATTTCTAATATTGCACAAGCAACTGATGACTTATGTAGTGCACAGTTGCCACACTTAACTCCAATAGATGCATTTTCATTTTGTTGACCATTTACATATCCAACCCAAATTCCATTTGCCTTGTCTAATGGACCAACTTCATCTGCTAAGTTTAATAATGAATCTGCTAATTCTTTTTCTGGTTCAGATAACTTATCGTATAATTCTTTACCTTCCCACTCTTCTGCTTTTTCTAAATCTGGACAGCAAGTATCTGCTTTACTTACAGGAACGCAATTAGGAACCATACGTCCACCTGCTCCTGGTTTCATACCACGTTGTACATATCCATCCCAACAAGGGGCTTTTTTATCCATATGGTCTGGACAATTTTCTTGATCATCACAATCTTCTAATGAGTGAGGTTGTTTGTTTGGAACATTTTCATTAGTCATAACTTGATTATGTTCTTTTCTTAAATCACCAAATAATGATTTCCCTAATGCTTTTTTAGAATCTGCTTCTGCAGCATAAAGGGCACGTTGTTGCTGAACGGCTTCATCTCTAGTTTGGTGGCATCCCTTTACTCCTCCAGGACCCACTACTTCGTAACCGCCTCGACAGCCTGAGCCGCCTGATCTTATATCGTATGGCATAATAATATTATAGCACCTACTTATTTCTTCTGCTGAGCATGTTTTGAATAAAGTTTATCTCTTCATAACTAATAGATGGGAAGACATCTTTTTCATAGTCTAGATCTTTTAACATAACCATAGGGGTTCCTTCTTTATCAAAGGTCATTTCTATATACCCTTTTTCCCATAGATCAAAAGCCAGTTGATTAATATGATTCATGTGCTCTTGAAATAGTTCTGGCATAAGTTCTTGACATTTTTCTGTCATTGTATAAGTTATGTCTTCG
>Ga0247834_1006801_pt1 | contig 12547 bp, 25 predicted proteins | sample LaCruzMarch2015__8_FD_187118 | JGI IMG/M metagenome (GOLD analysis project Ga0247834, IMG submission 187118) | Freshwater microbial communities from meromictic Lake La Cruz, Castile-La Mancha, Spain - LaCruzMarch2015_12m | ecosystem: Environmental > Aquatic > Freshwater > Lake | place: Spain... | reverse complement strand
GTTTCGATAACGTAGATGCTCATGCTGTTCCCCTTTGTTAGTTGGTAAATTTACTGACTGGTGTCGCAAAGCATTGCTGCTTGATGCCATTGATCTCCCCATGATGGAAGAAGTGGACCAATTCGCCGCTGTGCTCAGAAACTCGCACGCCGTCATAAAGTCCGGACCAAGTTGAGTGATACCAAGGGCCATCACTGAACCCCGAAACGATTTGGCCAACGATTGGATCAGTGCTGAATGTGCTTGTGTGCTTCTTCATTTCGTTGCCCTTACGAATCCGGCAGCGATGGCTTCGGCTGCGAGTGCGTTGTATTCCTTTTGTGTTGCTTCGCTGAAGTTGAAGTCCGTGTCATCTAAGAAGTCGGCCATCGCTAGGTATTCTCTACGTTCCTGCTTTGCGGTCATTTCGTTCCCCTTTGGTCTCATCAGCACGGTCACTTAACCGTGGACGCCTTTCGGCGTTTCGACCTGTTAGGCGACCGGCATCGTCGCCACTTGGCTGTGGTAGTAGACGGCCTGCACCTTGTTGTTCCAGCCTTGCGCCAGAAGCGCTGAACAAGGTGCGACGCGCACGTTCTTGCCGTATGCCCAAGTGACAAGTTCGCCACCGCAGTTGCCTGCGCAGCAATCCTGTGGGCAAGCCTGCTGGCGGGTGGTGGTGGTGGTGGTTCTGGTCATTTCGACCCCTTCCGGTCGGGAGCTTCCCGGCCTCATGTAGATGAATCTACAGGCTACCCCGTAGACCTGTCAACACCAAACCGCCGACCGTTACCGAATCGTTATAAAGGGGATCCGATGGCCTGCAAAGTCAAGGTGATTGCCGGGCCGGTCGAAGTCCTGCTGAGCCACGCCGACCACGCTGGCCCCTGTGCCCTATATAAGCGTGCTGAGCGGCTCCTGCTGGCCGCTGCGGGCATTGTGGCCGTGGTGGGTGCTGGGGAAGCCGAAGCCGAGACAGAGCCCCAGGGTACGCCTATGGGCTTCACTGCCCATCTGGAGCGGGCGCCCGATTTCATTGACCGTGACCTTGCCGACTATTTTGAGGAATCCCCCTGACCGCCCGTCGGCGCTCGCCCTTTACCCCTTTGGGCTGGAGCGCCGGCGGGCTTATTTTATTTCTGCCCAATTCGGCGTGTCGCCAGACAACGGGCGCCGCGATGCTCTAGATTCTGCCCATGCCCAGCGACCTGCCCCCCGGTGGTCGCTGGGCTATTTTCGTGCCCGCCGACGACCTGCCGCCGTCGGCGGGTCACGATGATCAGGAGATGAGATGAGTCAAGACCTGCTATTTGCCAGCGCTGTCATGATTTTCACCGTCGGCGGGATCTTCGTCGGCTACTGGTCCGGCATCGCCCGAGCCGAAGCGCAAGCCGCTGCCCGCATCGAGCACTTGCTGGATGAACTGGACGAAGCCTGCGAGATAATTGACGACATTCTGGAGTCGGCGACCAAGGCGCGGCATCCTTCCGTGCGAGCGCTCAGCATTGTCAGAGACGGCGCGTGAGCATCATCGCCGCATTCGTTGGCGGCATTCTTGTCGGCGCTTGCGTGGTGGTGCTGATCCATCGGCGGAACTCCGCGAAGCAGCACCGCGACCGGCTCACCATCACCCGCCATCAGGCCCTAATTAGGGCGATGGGCAAATGATCCGGCTCATCATCGAACTGGCGCTGGTGCTAATCGTCATCCTTGCCTTTGTTGTCATTTATGTCGACCGAAAGGAAAGCAAATGAACGTGTCTATTCCTCGGAACTCTGGGGCCAAGTGATGGCCGCCGCAGCCCTAGCGGTTGCGCTCATTATCGCGCCCGTTCCGACAGAACCGCCAGCCCAACCGCAGCAGATCGAACTGTTTGCGACTAAGCATGATCCGCGGATGACCGGCACGCGCCTGCCGTACCGCGGCAAGTATTGGCGCCAGCATCAGGCCGAACTGACGCGCTGCGTTCTGCTCCGCGAAACTAATGCCCACTGGTTCTCCACTAATCGAAGCGCCGGCTACTTCGGCGCCTTCCAGTTCACTTCGGCGCTCGCCGTTGGCGCGTCATGGATGATGCGCGACGAGCTTCGCCAAATGTACGGCTTCAAGGTCGGCACTTTGGTCAGTCGGCAACTGCGGGCCACCGAGATGCACCGCTGGCTGCCGTTCTATCAGCAGATGGCATTCGCAACTGTGCTGAACTGGGAAGGCGACGAGTCAGGTCTTAGCCACTGGCATGGCGGGCGGTGGAATTGTGCCTGACATGATGACCGACGACGGTCGGCCGATTCTGTACAATAACCACCAGCGCCGCTGCTGCATCTGTACGTTTCGCATCGAAGTCGGCGACCCGATAGTGATGGACAAGTGGGGCTGGGTTCATCCGGTCTGCCTGCTGGTCTCCGATGAGTAGCGGGCGCCTTCGGGCCGAAGTGTTGGCCGACTTTCATTGGACCTATGCCGAGCATGGCGGCATCGTGTCGCTGGCATCTGACCGGCTCGGCATGAGCCCGGCGGCGCTATCTCGCGCACTTTATCGGGCGCGGGCTGACGGCTTTGGCGTCACCTTTACCGACGACGTCTGGCAGGCAATGAACCGCAGCCGGTCAGCATGAGCCTTCGCATCGGTTCTTTATTTTCCGGTTACGGCGGGCTTGATATGGCGGTGCAGGATTTCTACGGCGGTCACGTTGTCTGGTATTCGGAAATTGACAAGGACGCCAGCACAATTCTGGCAGCGCACTATCCAGGCGTGCCAAACCTTGGCGATATTAAGGCAGTCAACTGGGCCGACGTTCCGCCGGTCGATATTCTCACGGGCGGCTACCCTTGCCAGCCTTTCAGTCACGCTGGCAGCAGGAAAGGAAAAGAAGATGAGCGACACCTATGGCCCTACGTTCGCGACGCAATCGCAGCCCTTCGCCCGGTGGTCACCGTCCTTGAAAATGTGGACGGCCACCGGTCTTTGGGATTTGCCGAAGTCCTTGGGGACATTGCCGAAATGGGGATGTCTGCGAGATGGGGAGTTGTTCGAGCAGCCGACGCCGGAGCACCCCACGGGCGAAAACGAATCTTTATCCTCGTTACCGACGCCGACGGCGCGAGACTACAAAGATCACATGATCCGGCGGGAACCGCATCGACCCGAAGCGACGGACACACTCAGTCGGGCTTTGACAGACCTACTGCCAACTCCTGCTGTGAACGACATGGGCAGGGGCAAGACCATCGAATGGTGGGACGAGTGGGCTCCTCGCCAAAAGTCAGCGGACGGGAGACCGGCACCGCATGGCAAGAGCCTGGCGATCGAGGCGATGAAGTTGGCACGCGATGGGGAAAGTACGAAGCAGCCGTTCGACGCTGGGAGTCACTGACGCGGAGCGCGCCAGAGCCAACTATTGCCGGCGCCACCGGCAGGCCACGCCTGAGCCCGATCTTCGTGGAATGGATGATGGGGCTGCCCGCCGGTCATGTCACCGGCCACGGTCTAAGGCCATCGGCCTGCCTGAAGATTCTCGGCAACGGTGTCGTGCCGCAGCAAGCGGCTTTGGCGCTGCGGATGCTGGAGGCGTCATGAGTCAGCACCGCAAACATCGCGGGTACGAATCCCAGCGCATTGTCGCCGACTATCTCCGCGCCAACGGCTGGCCGCACGCTCGCAGCGTCGGCGCCGGTGAATCTGGCAGCGACATCGTGGAAGTGCTCGACATTGACGTGGAAGTGAAGGCCCGGCGCGGCTTCGATCCGCTGGCAGCTATGCGCCAGCAGGAAGCCAGAGCGGACACCCGGCTGCCGTTCGCGGTGCTGCGAATGGATGGCAGCGGCCCGGCGTCGATACCAGGCTGGCCGGTGGTGATCCGCCTTGACGCCTTCGTGGATTTGTTAAGGGCCGCCGGCTACGGGGGCGAAGAATGAAGCCCTACCTGTCGGCGCCCGAGTTCGATCTGTGGCACGGCGACTGCATCGAAGTGATGCGAACTCTGCCCGATGCCAGCGTGGATTCGGTGGTGACTGACCCACCTTACGGGCTGGAGTTTATGGGCAAAGATTGGGATGCACCGTGGAAGGCAAGCGGCGACGTCATTGCCGACCCGGCCAGCGTTGGCGGATTCCAAGACGGCAACGGCGGCAACCCCTACTCCCGAAGCCGCATCCGTTACGGGCGCGAAGGTGATGCATCCATCGGCTTCCAAGAGTGGTGCGAACTTTGGGCCACCGAGTGCTTTCGAGTCCTCAAGCCCGGCGGCCACCTGCTCGCCTTTGGCGGCACCCGCACCTGGCACCGGTTGGCGGTGGCGATTGAAGACGCGGGCTTTGATATCCGCGACAGCATCGCGTGGATGTATGGCAGCGGGTTTCCGAAGTCTCTGGACGTGTCGAAGGCGATTGACAAAAACAATGGCGAGGCTGGGCGGCTTTGGAAGTTCACGGCTTTTATGCGCAGCACGGGGCTGACGGCTAAGCAACTCAACGAAGTCACCGACACGTTCATGGGCGGCCACTACCTAACCGACAAGTCCCAGCCTGCAATCCCAACGCCTGAACTGTGGCAGATGATCAGGCCGTCGTGCGGTGACGTGCCTGAATGGGTCGATGACCTTGTTGCCCGCATTGCTGCCGAGCGCGAGGTTGTCGGCAGCGACACCAAAGCCCGCAGCACTAGCGGAAACTCAGCACTGCCAACCCTTGGTGGCGAGACCGTGTATCAGACATGGGACATTACCGCCCCCGCGACCGACGCAGCAAATCAGTGGCAAGGATGGGGCACGGCACTGAAGCCAGCATTTGAGCCGATAGTTGTTGCCCGTAAGCCGTTATCTACCGCTGGCATAAACGTGCTGAAAATGGTAGAATCTGAACTCAAGGAACGTGGAGTTGAGGGAGAAATAACATGGACGAGCGCACATGCAAGCGATGCGGGGAAACTCGTCGAGCAGAAGAATTTGTCGTCAATCGCAGTGCCGCAAGTGGAGGAAACGTCTGTCGCCCATGCAGGCGCAAACGAGACGCTGAGGTCAGATTGGCCAACCGCGAACTATTCCGCCAGAAGCACGCAGAGTGGCGAAAGAATAATCCCAAACTCGTCAAAGCAGCCAGCCGTCGAAGTGACAGACGACTCAGAGAGCAAATTCTTGACCACTATGGCAGAGAGTGCGCCTGCTGCGGAGAATCAGTCCCTGAATTTCTTACCCTTGACCACATTGACGGAGGCGGGACAGCACACCGCAAGTCAATTCACGGAAAAGTTTACGCCCAACTTCGACGCGAAGGATTCCCTTCCGGTTATCGCGTCCTTTGCTGGAATTGCAACTGGGCTTACAGGCTCGCGGGCACTTGTCCGCATCGACCAGTTATCTGACGGGTCTTTCATTTGGCCTAAAAGCCTTCCACGTTCTTTTTCTACTCCGCTAACGGTGGCCGAGAACGTCCTCGCGCACGGCACGGGGGCGCTGAACATTGACCGGTGCCGGATACCAAGCGATGACGGCTTTGAGAAGGCGTGGGATAAGCTGGTGAGCACCAACATTGGCGCGGGCGAGTATGTCAATACACGAACGCGGCAAGTCATAGACTTAAGCGCAAATAAGCCTACAGGTGGCCGTTGGCCTGCCAACGTCATCCTTGACGAGTCGCAGGCCGCCGAGCTCGACAAGCAGAGTGGCGTGACCACGGCAGGGGCAGCAGGCAAGAAAGGCAGCGGCGGCTTTGTCAACGGATATGACGGTGAGTACGACGTCCCCTACGGCGACACAGGCGGCGCGTCACGCTTCTTCTACACCGCGAAAGCCAACAGCGCCGAGCGCCCCAAGGACGGCGACGTCGCTCACCCGACAGTTAAGCCGCTGGACCTGATGCGGTACCTGGTGCGGCTAGTGACCCCGCCCGGCGGCACCGTGCTGGAGCCGTTCGGCGGCTCAGGCACGACGATAGAAGCCTGCGTGATAGAAGGCTTCCGGTGCATCGCGATCGAGTTGACCGAGGAATATCTGACGCTGATCGCGCAGCGACTAACGAAGCCGATACAAATCACACTGCTATGACGAAAGGGGAACCGATGCAAGAGATAGATGCGCTAGCCGGCTGGCTGGACATGCTCCGCGAAGCGACAACGCGCAAAGCGGAGAACGAAGAGACGATCAAAGCCTGCCGCGACAAGATCGAAGCGGCGCTAGGCGAGTCCGAGATTGGCACGATTCGCGGCATGCCGGTGGTGTCATGGAAATGGGTGAAGTCGAATCGACTTGACCAGACCTTGGCGAAGGAAATGCTGACCGCTGAACAGTTGGCGGCTTGCATGACTGAGACAACGATGCGCCGCTTCGTGGTGGTGTCCAATGACTAGCGACCTGCTCTGTGCTGACGGAGTTCTGGACGACATGCTGGACGAGATGCGCGACGTGGTGCGGTGGTATGAATCAAGCCGACCGAGATCAGTGCAGACCGACATCGGCCCGAGCGAAGCGGGAACACCATGCCCGCGCCGGCTCGCCTACAAAATGCTGGGAGTCGAAAAGGTCAACACCAGCACCGACCCTTGGGCCGCCATCGTCGGCACCAGCGTGCACGCGTGGTTGGACAAAGCTTTCAGCGATGCGAATGCGCTGCTGGCAGTGAAGCGCTGGGAGACATCGACACGGATTGAAATACCCGGATATATGTCTGGCACCATTGACCTATTCGACCACGCCACCGGCACGGTCATCGATCACAAAGTTACCGGCGCGACAGCGATGGCGAAAGTGAAGAAAGGCATCATTTCCGAGCAGTACAAAGTCCAAGGCCACCTGTACGGGCTCGGGCTGATCGCCGCTGGCTTCGATGTGCGACACGTCGCTATCTGTCACTGGTCGCGCACCGGCATGCTGAAGGACGCGCAATACTGGACGGAGCCATACGACGAAGCGATTGCCGAAGCGGCGCTGCAAAGATTGGACGCCATTAAAGTGATGATCGCGCCCGGCGTTAGCTCGCTGCCGATGATCCCGACCGGCGACGGCTTCTGCATGTACTGTCCGCATTACTCGCCCGCCAACACCGACATCGAACAGGCGTGCCCTGGTCATGTTGCCAAAGTTTCGGCGCAGCCAGCGCCGGATGCCATAACTAACTAACTAGAAAAGGATCCTGCCATGTCAGTTTGGGATACGCCGGAATTGCAGACCAATTCCGACTATGTGAAGTTTGAAAAGGAAGGCGACACCGTGACCGGCACCGTCGTAAACATCTCGGCACATAAGTGGGATGACGGTTCGGTCAGTCCGCAGATACTGCTCGACACCGCGGACGGTCAGCAGACCGTGACCGCCGGTCAGGTTCGCCTGAAGGCGTTGCTGGCCGAGAAGCGGCCCGAGGTTGGCGACGGTCTGACGATCACAATGATCGGTGTCGAAAAGCGCGCCGGCGGCAAGACGCTAAAGCTGTGGACTGTTGATGTGGTCCGCGGCGGCGGCGGTGGCCTGTCAGCGGTGCCCGATCCAAGCGCCGAACAGTTGGCGGCGATGAAGTTGCTCGGCATGTCTGCATAGTTTCATCCCCTGCGCTCGCTGACGGCGGCGACGGTTCGCGACCGGCGCAGGGACTCACCACAACTGAAGGGCGAACACTTGACCATGACCACCACCGCCGACCCTTACGCCGAAGCCTTTGAAGATTACTGGGCTGCCGGTTGGCGCGGAATCCTGCCGCTGCCATACGGCGCCAAGACGCCACCGCCGGCCGGGTACACCGGGCACGACGGCGTTGATCCGTCATACGCCGACTGCCACGCGATGGCCGAGGAAGGGCCCGCGAACATCTGTCTGCGCCTACCTGACGGCGTGATCGGAATAGATGTCGATGATTACAACGGGAAGAACGGCGGGGCGACCCTTTCGGAACTGGTCGCCAAGTTCGGCGCGCTGCCGCCGACCTGGCTTAGCACCAGCCGCGCTGATGGCATCTCCGGCATTCGCATATATAAGGTGCCGGCTGGCACGGTGCTGCCGACGAAGCTAACCGGCATCGAGTTCATTCAGCACTGGCACCGGTACATTGTCGCCGCGCCGTCGCTGCACCCGGAAGGCGCCACCTACGGCTGGGTGGATGAGCGGGACGCCAGCACCGGGTACTTTCCCATCTTCGATGAAGTGCCAGCGTTGCCGGCGCGATGGCTTGCCGGACTTCAGCAAGTCGGCAGGGAAGTCGCTGTCAAGGCCGACCTGACCGGCGCGGAACTATTGGCCACGCTCACCGGTTTACCGAAGGGCGAACCGTGCCAGCATGTCCTTCGCGCTGCCGGGCTTGCCAGTGCCGGCGGTGATCGGCACGACTCCTACAACGCCGCGGTGCTCGCTGTCGCCGGTGCCGGGCGCCGTGGCTGCCCCGGAGCGCCCGCAGTGCTGGCCCGGCTGGAGCAAAGTTTCGTCTCAGAGTTGACCGACGACATTAAAGGCCGCGGCACCCGAGCCGAAGCGGTCGCCGAATTTAAGCGGGGGCTGGTCGGCGCTCTCCAGATCATCGCCGGCGAATCGCAAGGCTCGGGCTGCCCCGATGACGTCCTTGACTGGCTGGAGATCGCGACGGCACTGCCGACCGATAACGCTGGCGAAATCCTAGAGCTGACTCCATACGAGCAGGCGGTGCACCGGCGCTTCGCTATTCTGCGGGTAAATGACGAAGCCAAGACAATGCTGGCGTCAATGAAAGCGGGGCAAGCGCCAACACTCGACGGCCTGCCGCTGGCCACATTCCTGGCCCAGCCAGACGAAGCGGAACGCTACCGGGTCGAAGGGCTCTGGCCAGCCGAAGGCCGCGTGCTGCTCGCAGCTGCCGCGAAGTCCGGCAAGACCACGATGGTGGTCGGGAACCTGATCCCGGCGCTGGTTGACGGTAGGCCGTTCCTTGGCCGGTTCAATGTGACGCCGGTGGCCGGGCGGGTGATCCTGTTCAATATGGAAGTGGGGCCGCGGACATTGCGCGGCTGGATGCGCCGTGCCGGCATCGGCGCCACCGACCAGGTAGAAGTAGTCAACTTGCGCGGGAAAGCATCAGCGCTGGCGCTCGGCAGCGATGAAGGCCGGCGCCGGCTCGCCGACTACCTAGCCCGACAGCAAGCCGAGGTGGTTATCCTTGACCCTTTGGCGCCGGTGCTGGCATCACTGGCCCTAGATGAGAACTCGAACGCCGACGTCGCCGTGTTCTTTTCGTGGTGGGCTGAGGCGCTCGGCTTGGCTGGGGTCACCGACGATCTGGTGGTCCATCACACCGGCCACGCCGGGGAGCGGTCACGGGGCGCCAGCCGGCTACTCGATGAACCTGACGCCATCTGGACTCTGACCAAGATGAAGGACACCGACGGCGATGAGGCCGACCCCATAGGTATGGCGGGGCCACGATTCTTGGCAGCGTACGGCAGAGATGTGGACCTGATCGCCGAAGGGCTGGCCTTCGATTCGGCCACCGGGGGGCTGATCCTGACCGGCAAGGGGCGGCGCGAAACTGGCAGCGCACTGGTGGAAAGCCTGATCTGGGAGGCGCTACAGGATGGGCTGCCAAGGTCCAAGAATGACATCGTGACCCTGATCGGGAAGAAGCGGGACATCGTGCTGCCGGCCATAGATCGGCTGGCTGCGGCAGGTCGAATCACCGAAACCGGGGGCGGCAAATGGCCTAAATATGCAAGTGGTTCCCAGTGGTTCCCAGTGGTCTCGGAACCACCCAACCAAGGTGGTTCCCGCCTTACTAGGGAACCACTTGGAATCACCACTTCACGGGGGGAAGATCAGGAGCAACGCGGGAACCACTTGGGCGACCCTTTGGAGAAATCATGACCGCGATCAACGGAAGGCGGAAAGCGATCACCACCACCTGCGCCAAATGCCGGCGCGAGATCCTCAGCGGCCCCGATGCCGACACCTGCGGCATGGATGCCAAAGCGGACAGCGCGGAGATCAGCCGAACCGGCGAACTGTGGGCGGTAGTACAGAATCGGCGCACCTACGAACTGGACCCCACCGGCAGACTTCACCGGCGCACCGCCAAAGCGGTCATCTTCGGCGGCGTCGGCCTATTCTCCAGCCTGCACCCGGAGCACCGATGCGCGCCGGTGCCGGCGGCTTGGCTCGCGCCAGCCAAACCTGAGCCGGCGGCGGTGACCTGGTGATGACCCCATCAAGCCGGCTGCCGTGGGCCGACAAAGCCGCGTGTGCCGGACATGAGGCGCCCGAGATGTGGTTCCCGTTCCGCGACATTCACGACGACAGCAAGCGGCGCCGGGCAATCGAAATATGCCAAGGCTGCCCGGTGCGGATCAAATGCGCCGAATACGCGCAGCAATTCTACTGGATCGAAGGCATCTGGGGCGGGATCACATTCGAGCAGCGCCGCGAACTGCGAAGGAAGGGGCAGCAGTGAAATGTGTCATCTGCCATCGGCAAACCGATCAGCAAGCCTGCCAGCCGTGCCAGACAATGATGGGCCGGCAACTAGACGACCTGCTGAGGTTCTACGAACTGGCCCGCGGCGAACTAATCCCCGGCAACGGCGGCGGCGACGGCCGAAGCACTGAACGCGGGCTAGGCGTCAGAATCGACGCGCTGGACTTCATCGCCGGCAACGTGATCGTCGAAGTATTAGAATCGTGGGAACGGGACTGGCGCGAAACCTTCGGGCTGGCTCCGTTCGGCCCGGCAACGGCAGCCAGGTCAGCCGGCCAGCCAGACCAGTCGGCGCTGATGCTGGCCGAGGTTGTGCGGTTCCTGCGGACGTGGCTACCGAAGGCCGCAGCCGAGCACCCGGCGATGGACGACTTCGCCAGTGAACTGCGCGGGTGCTGGCGGCAAGCTCAGCAGGCGGCTAATCAACTGCCGCGCACCAGTTGGCGGGTGGCCTGCCCGACCGTCACAGATGACGGCGACTGCGGCCAGCAGCTGTCAGTCACTGGCCAAGATATCGGCGGCACCGTGACCTGCCGGAAATGCCGAACCGACTGGAGTGTGGATCGGCTGCTGCTGATCGTTGCCGCCGAAGTTGACGGCGCGATCTGGATGGATGCCGAGACTTGCGCGATGCGCGCCGGAGTCGATGAACGGACTTTGCGCCGCTGGGCTCGCGCCGGGAAGATCACGAAGCAATCTGGGCGGTACGATTACAAAAGTATCAGGCAGGCGATCAGTGAGGATGTGACCTAATGGCCTACACGGAACCGTATGGCGAGGAAACGGGCGAAGGCTGGCAGAGTATCATCGCCGATACTCACAAGCGGCTGAGACATCTCGACCCCGACTACACGATCCTGCAGATCAAGGAAAAGTTCGGCGGCCTGCGCTACTACTTTCAGCAAAGCAAAACCATCGACCCGATAACGTGGGAGATCATGGAAGATGTCGTGATAGCGGCGGAACTCCGATGCAGTCGCATCTGCGAGCACTGCGGTGCCCCGGGGAAACTTCGCGCCGGCGGTTGGATCAAAACCCTGTGCGACGATTGCGCCGACCGTCGCAACATTTTACCCGAGACAGTAGAATAGTCGGTGTCGGCTGAGATATTTACACGTCTGGAGGCGCAATGAAGTCACCTGACCCGCACGACCACGTACGGCTGAATGTGCTAGACGTCAAAATAGGTCGCCCGAGCGACCCCTATTGCACCCACGACCTGATCATCAGTGTTGATTTCATCTACGACACGTGGGAGCCGTCCGGCGGGCAAGACATAATCTGGGAGCAAGCCAACGCGCTGACCTGCCTGCGCGAAGTGTTGCGTCGCGGTGGAATGGCCGACCAGATATGAAAACTAGACAGCGGCAAAACTGTCCACTAGTATCTGATTTGATAGAAGTCATGAGACCCTAACCCCGGCAGCCGCTGGGGTTTCGTCATATCTGGAGACGGCATGAGCATCACCAGCGCTGACGAGATCACCGACCTAGATGAGGCTCTGCGCCATCTAAGTCTGGTCCCGGAGAATGAACGGGGCGACGCCTGGCACGCCTACGCCGATGCGATCCTTGAGCGCCGGAGACCGGAGACACAATGAACCGCGAACAGATCGCCGCAATCATCGCCGAAGCGGTAGGCAATCCGAGCAGCGGCGCAGTCGCCGACATCTTGCCAGCAATCGCCGACGCAATCGACTCCGAACTTAATCCGAAGGCAATCACCGAAGTCCGCGTGATGGACGTGCCCGAGCTGCGCTGATGGCGTTGCCGAAGCCCTGCCTGACGTGCGGCAGCCTGACCGCTGGCCTTGGCAGATGCGAGCCGTGCCGGCTAGCCGAAGGCCGGCGCGCCGACGGCATGAGACCCAAACGCGAACACTACGCGGGAAAATATCGAGCCGAAGCCAAGCGGGTCCGCGCCAACGCTTCGACCTGTTGGCTATGCGGGCAAGGCGCCAGAGATGGCGACCCTTGGCAAGCCGATCACATCTACCCCGGTCAGGTAGGCAGCCCCCTAGCGGCCGCCCACCGATCCTGCAATATCAAAAGATCAAATGAAGAAAAGAAAAGTCAAAACCGGAAATGATCGGCGACCCCCCGGCGATTTTACTGGGGGTAGGTGCAAACTCCGCGAATAACGCGGCGACACTAC
>Ga0247834_1006799_pt1 | contig 12550 bp, 10 predicted proteins | sample LaCruzMarch2015__8_FD_187118 | JGI IMG/M metagenome (GOLD analysis project Ga0247834, IMG submission 187118) | Freshwater microbial communities from meromictic Lake La Cruz, Castile-La Mancha, Spain - LaCruzMarch2015_12m | ecosystem: Environmental > Aquatic > Freshwater > Lake | place: Spain... | reverse complement strand
TGTCAACGGAAAGATCACTCCACGTAAGGGGTTGGTAGGAGGGGATTTCCCAGACACAAAAGCAAGTGTACTTGGGAAGAAGTCTCTTCTGTTGCCAGAGCTCCTCCTAACTTAATGATATATCATGTTTGCGTGGGAAATGTGAGGTCTTACGGGTTGATGTCTGATAATTATGTTTGTTATTGGTATGTAAAGATTGTTATAAGGATTTTGTTGTAAAGGATTTTATGTTGTACTCTTTCGATTGCGCTAAGAAGAATGTGACTAAGTTGTGTCTTGAAGGATATTTACATGAGCGCTTCCTCGTGTGAAATGTAGATCGTACGGTTACTGATGTATAAAAATCATCTAGTTTACCAACTTATTTAGTACATACATCATGTTCTCAGTCCAAGTCAATGAGTGCACTATCCACATTCTTGTAGATGGGAATAACCCATCAACAGTGGAGTCTTCAGCATCGTTGAAGAGGATATCGGACTGAGGTAACGGCGTATCTAAGAATCTCATAATGTTGGCCCAGAGGATAAGGCTCACTCACATCGACTTGAAAAAGACAGAAAGAAGTGAAAGGAATCCTCTTCCACAAGATTCGTCAAAAGAATTTGGATTCGCACGAGAATAGAGCGACAAACACAAGTACGATAGTAAGTCTCATGAAGTCTAAAGATATTATCTCGATTTCGTTTGAATTGAATAACGATAGGTAGGCCATGGGGTGTAATACTAGCAAGCAGGTGGTGAAGCAGGAGCCCGGTCAGGTTTCGAGAACAAGAAATTCCTCACTGCATAATGCCAAGATATCCGCCGAGAACAAATTATCAAGCCTGGTCCACTACGGCAAGGAGGGCGATGGTGGGCTGTTATGGGGTCTTCTTCACATCAAAATCGTCAAATGTGAAAATTTACGCGATCGGGATGACGCTTCCAATTTGTTAGGAGCAATTACTAAGGGTACGGCAGACAAGTCGGATCCATACGTCGAGGCGTATGTTCAGGATTATCGTCTTCTCAAGACAAGATGTTACGAAGATGATTTGAACCCCGTCTTTAATGAAGAGTTCTTCTGTCCCGTCGCACACTACACCGATTGCGTGACATTCAAGGTCATGGACAAGGACATGCTGGTGGCACACTTTTTAGGGCAGTACGACCTACCCGTGAGTGAGTTAATCAAGCATGTCGATGAAACTGAGTTAAAGGACAACCCCAATCTCTCTCCTAGAGACTTGAAGCGCGTCGGTGTGCACAAGACTGTACAACTAAGTGCAGAGAAGATTATGGATCGTGGGACTCTGGAGTTCATGATTGAGTTCATCCCAACTCGCTTGCTACCGAAAACGCCAGAGGTTCCAGGACTGTACTTTAGCCCCACAAAATGTAATGATGTCAAGCTGTATATGAATGCCGATGACGATGGGTCTGCTCCTGTCATCAGATACGGAGGACAGAACGATGACGAAAAGGTATACAACCCGCCAAGGATGTGGCGTGATATCTATGACGCGATTTGCAATTCGAAGCAGCTCATCTACCTCGTTGGGTGGAGCTTTGACACAGATCAATACTTGTTGCGTGGGGAGGAGTTGGATAAAGCACTCGCCGATAATAAGTATTCTCCTAAACTTGGAGAATTGTTAAAGATTAAAGCAGAGGAAGGAGTTGTGGTGAACTTGATGCAGTGGGATGATTTCTCATCCAATGCGGTGCAACAAACTGGTCAGATGGGCACGCACGATGAGAAGACAAGGAAGTGTTTACATGAGAGCAAAGTTAACGCTAGGTACATGAGTATGGTGGGTGGAGATACTGATATCCTCGGTGGACAAAATTCTCTCAGTAACATGCTTCAGGGAACGATTAAGACAATGGCGTTCACGCATCATCAGAAATTCATAATCGTGGATGCACCAAAAGCTAATGGTAAAGGCAGGGAGCTTCTTGCCTTTGTTGGAGGGATTGATTTGACTGAAGGACGCTGGGATAATCGTCAGGTACGTCGTATGATATATCACTCTCACTGTGTCGTTGCTGGTCCAATTTCTGATCTCTTCGTTGTCTTCTCGTTTCAGCACCCACTCTTCCGCACCCTTCAGAGCTTGCATAGCGAGGACCAATACAAAAAGTGCTTCAATACGAACCCTGCCCACGGTCCTCGTCAACCCTGGCACGATATCCACAGCTCCGTTCGTGGCCCCGAGGCTATCCATTTGGTGAGGGCCTTCGAGGAAAGATGGTCAAAACAAGCAGAATCTGAGCTCCTTGTGACTCTCAGGAATCTTGGATATAACGATGCAAAGGCCGCTGAAACTAAAGGAGGGTGGTGTGCTCAGCTTTCTCGGTCCATCGATTCAAGGACCAATGACTTTTTACAAGTCGCGGAATCTGCTGCTACTGAGTTTGTTAGTGAAGACTCAGTTGATTGGTCAGTAATTACTGAGCCAAACGTAATGAAGTCTAGGAGGTTCGAGACTACCTCTCTTATGAGTCGTTACTCATCTAATGGTAATTTGGACATGAAGAAAGGCCGGTTGGTTGATACTAGTATCCACACAACCAACATTCACCAAATCCGACGTGCGAAGCACTTTATTTACATTGAGTCACAGTACTTTATGGGCTCTTCGTTTATGTGGGGAGATAATCGTCATGTCAAATGCGGAAACTTAATTGCCGCAGAGGTTGCCCTCAAGATATGCGAGAAGATTTTCGCTAAAGAACCATTTGCGGTGTACATTTTGCTTCCGATGTGGATGGAGGGTATTCCTGCAGCTGATGCAACTCAAGGATTGCTCTACTTCCAGCGAATGACAATCGAGGCATTGTACAAGCAGGTTAATGATGCACTAAACACACACATGGCTACCTCATCCGATAGTGGACTTAAGGTTTCAGACTACCTCAACTTATATTGCCTGGGCACTCGTGAGACTGCAGAGGGAAGTCAAGGTGTTGGCGAGTCATTAACAGAGGATGAAAAGGTGCTGAAGCAAACACGTCGTCATCAGATATACATCCATTCTAAGATGATGATTGTTGATGATGATGTTGTACAAGTTGGGACGGCGAACATTAATCAGCGATCGATGGATGGCTGTCGTGATTCAGAGATAATGATGACCGCGTGGCAACCTGATCATTTGGCATCTGACACATCGATTGCCAAAAGCGATATTCATGCCTACAGGATGCATATCTGGGCATCTCTCACGGGAGAGATGCATGATGAATTCCGCAACCCTAGCAGTAAAGAATGCGTGAAGGTCATGAATTCAATTGCTCAGAGAAACTGGGAGACGTACATTGGCAAGGAGACTGTTGACATGAAATCTCATTTGTTACCTTTCCCAATTGATTTTGTCAACGGAAAGATCACTCCACGTAAGGGGTTGGTAGGAGGGGATTTCCCAGACACAAAAGCAAGTGTACTTGGGAAGAAGTCTCTTCTGTTGCCAGAGCTCCTCCTAACTTAATGATATATCATGCTTGCGTGGGAAATGTGAGGTTCTAAGAGTTGATATTTGATATGTGATCTAGGAGTCATGGCTTGGTTGAGTCATGTTTAGGTAATTGTGTGTTTGACATTAGGTGTTTCTGTTCCAAAATTTGTACAGTTGTGGTATCTGCAGCTCTTACGTGTATTTTTCACATACTTGTTAAAGAAGAATATTACATAATAGTAAGATCTCGTTAGCAGATATTTCTCTTCGTGTAGTTGAACTTGAAACCAAGAAACAATGCTCCAATCCCCATCATTGTAGGTAGTAGGATCTACTACTGATGTCACAACAATTTTGTCGAAAAGTTTTAGTCAATTGTTTGGACTCGGTCCGTAGTGTGAGAGAAAAGCCTCCCCCATCTGCAAACGTCCTCACGACTATCCCCTACCAGAAATCTTAGGTACTACTCCTGAGGCGTCGTCGATAATAATAGAAGAAGAGAACCAATCATGTCCGGAGCGGCCCCATATGACATGCAGTGCAAACTGTTAATGATCGGCGATTCCGGCGTAGGCAAGACATGTCTCCTCCTCCGATATGCCAACGATTCCTTCTCCCCCACCTTCATTACCACAATCGGGATTGACTTCAAGATCAAGAACATCGAGGTAGATGGCAAGCGTATCAAATTACAAATTTGGGATACTGCCGGACAAGAACGTTTCCGTACCATTACCACCAGTTACTTCCGCGGGGCGCAGGGTATACTACTAGTATATGACGTCACCGATCGCCGGTCTTTCGAAAGTATACGTAATTGGATATCCCAAATTCAACAACATGCCGACGTACATGTGAATAAAATATTGGTGGGGAATAAGTGTGACATGCTCGATGAGAAGGTTGTGAGTACGGAGGAGGGGGCTAAATTAGCACGTGAGTTCGGGGTAGACTTTTATGAATGTTCGGCGAAGAATGATGTGAATGTGGAGCCGACATTCCTATGTATTGCTCGGGCCGTGAAGAATCGATTGGTACAGGATGGGGGCAGTGGACCGACCAATACTGGAATAAAGATCAAGAAGGATCCAGTCACGTCGGGCAATAGACGTGCTAATAACTGCTGTTAAATTTGCTCAAGTACGAGCAAAAATTAGTGATCTTGAATGAGTAATTCTTTGTGTGTGATTGCAGTTTGGTTGCTGGAGTTGGGGAGGGCGGATGAAGAGTGTATTGGCTGGAGAGGGGGTTGGAATCCGGCTAGGGCATTACATTGTTTGAAGTGCTGTGTCTGGAATTAGAGAGTTTGTGGGTACTGTGTGTTGTGGGAGTGCCGTGGGTGAGGTGGGGAAATCCTGATAGATTGATCATCCTTACCATTTCAAACGAAAAGGAAGTATCAGTTGGTGCATCTAATCAATGTTTTTACGCCTATTGGAGGAGCTCCTTAATTTTCTGTATAGTAAGAGTCTATCACTATAGTACTCAGAATAATCCAATGACCTGCCCAGTTTCTACATCGATGTCTACATCATAGAATCCTGGCCTCGTAGGCAGTCCAGGAATAGTCATGATATCACCACAAATCGGGTATAAGAATCCAGCCCCAACGCAGCTACGAATCTCACGCACGTAAATACGGAAACCAGTTGGCACGCCCTTAGCCTTCGGGTCGCAGCTAAATGAATATTGTGTCTTAGCGATGCAAACTGCGTAGGGAGTCGATAGGTGCACATGTCAGGATCAGTACGAGAAATAGGAACGCTTTAATACTCTGCAAAGAAGAATGAATAAAACTCACTCGGCAACTTCCCAAAACCGCTACTTTCATACTGCGTCATCTGTTGCTCAGCCAGCTCTGAGAAATCGACACCATCGGCACCGTATATCTCCTTGCTTATCGTCTCGACTTTCTCACGGATTGACAAGTCAAGATCGTAAAGGAACCGAAAATTTCCAACATCGCTTCTCTCGCATGCCGCAATGACCGCTCGGCCAAGCGCCTCGGCACCCTTGCCTCCTTCGGCCCAGTGATTGGCCACGACAGCGTCGAACGCACCTGCAGCTAAACTTGCATCACGTATTGCCGCCATCTCGGCATCGGTGTCACTCTGAAATTGATTAATAGCCACGACCACCTCAACGCCAAACTTTTTGGCGTTGGTAATATGTTTTATGAGGTTACAGCATCCAGCGTTGACGAGACTTATATTTTCCTCGGTATACTCAATTGGAAGAGGCTTTCCAGGACTGACCGGAGAGCCACCACCGTGCATCTTCAACGCTCGGACAGTGGCAACTATAACAGCACACTTTGGTTTGAGGCCTGACTCTCTACATTTTATGTTGAAAAACTCTGACATTTTCATTTGATTGATATGGGATGGGGGCAAGGAAGAGGTTGAGCAAAAAAGTAAATCATGCCAAACAACAGTGGACACAAAAACGCTTCTTCTTCTTCCCATAAGCTAAGATAACACTCACTTTCCATTCCAATGTCAGCACCAAAACCTGCCTCTGTTACTACATACCCATCCTCTCCCGCAAGTTTCAATGCCAATCTATCGGCCACAATGCTTGAATTACCAATTGCTATATTTGCAAATGGTCCAGCATGAACCAGCACTGGCGTACGTTCTACCGTTTGCATAAGTGTTGGCAATAGCGCATCTTTCATCAACACACACAGTGCACCACCACATCCTAAATCATCTGCCGTGACTGTTTCTCCTGCACGAGAGTAGGCCACGACCATATTTCCCAGCTTATTACGTAAATCTGACAAGTCTTTTGCTAATGCCAGCACGGCCATGATTTCAGATGCCACGGCAATATCAAATCCTGTCTCTCTACTGTGCTGTACACGTGGGGTGTCACCCTTGACTGTGCCCCGAGGTTGGATTGTCTCATTCGACCCAATTCCTATTTCAATCTTGCGTAAGTGTCTATCACATACATCCAGAACACGATTCCATGTAATGGTAGCAGGGTCAATATCTAACCTTGCAAATTTACTCCGCTCGTTGGGTGATAAATCCTCTGGAGATTTGGTGGGATTGATCCCTAATTTCACCAACCGTCGTTTCATTACTGATGTGAATACCTTAGTCTTGCTTTCTAAACACAACCTTTTATATAATGCCTCATCACTTTGTGAATCCTCATGGTACATACGACTATCCAATGCCGCCGCTAATAGATTATTGGCCGCACTAATAGCGTGTATATCCCCCGTTAAATGTAGATTAAATTCTTCCATGGGTACCACTTGGGCATATCCACCTCCGGCTGCACCACCTTTGATACCAAATGTAGGTCCTTGGGATGGTTGCCGGATACATGCGAAGGCACGTTTACCAAGTATCGCTCCCAATGCCTGCACGAGTCCGATTGTGGTAGTGCTTTTCCCTTCCCCTAATGGTGTGGGATTAATACCCGTACAAACAACATAGTTCCCATCTGGTTGATTGGCCAATCGGGCGAGTGTGGGCGTGACCTGTACCTTGGCCTTTCCTATCCCCCATTGTATAAATTCATGTGGTAATATCCCCGCCTCGGCAGCAATCTGATCAATGGGGAGTAACCCCACATCTCGGACGAGGGATTGAGAAACGTCAATGTCGGATGGTACTGGTTTGATTGGACGTAAGACAGGATGTCCACGTATATCTAGTATCATGCCAGAGGGATCGCGGGAGTGTAATGTGCCATGAAGCTCGGCGTCGGCACCACTTGGATCAACGGTCATTGTTGAGAAATTATTGATGATGGTTGTTACTGCTGGTGCCTTGCCAATGAGATAATCCTTAGTATGAAACCTTCCGAATCTTCTTGCAACTACGAACATGCGCAGCGCAGGCCGCGTCTAGTCTGTGAAGTTGTCTCAAGCCGAGGGCGTTTCTACCGAACGAGCCGATAGCAGCGCAGGCCGCGGAGTCGTTTTAAACTCAGCGTCTCAGCGGGAAGCCAAAAGAGGACAATCCACGAACCGGAAGGGAGAAATGAGTCGCGCTTCTCATTAATATCGTAACCAAAAAATAGTAAAAGAAATCTAAACATCACTACCGTTAAGTATTTTTTGTCACTATTTGGACGAACACTGTCACTATTCGGACAAACAAACTGTCCGGGCCTTCGGACGCTGTGTCCAAAACGACTCCCCGCCTGTTGATGAAGGTGTCAAGCCGATAGGAGCTCCGACTTGCATGGCCATTTTCATTCCAGAAGAGATAGGATGCATGCTGGTCTAGCCAACGGCGATGTACGCATCTCTGCTGCATCATCCACTCTCGATGCACAGTTCGCTCAAGTCCGTTCCAGTCTCGCACGTGTCGATACATCCAATTGGATTATCTACCTCCTATTTTTCTCAGGCATAACCAACATCCTCCTTTTCGTGTGTGTTATGGTATCATTAGGTTCACCATATATCGGTATGCCTTTATTCTATATATCATTATTATCATGCATACACATATTATGTCTATCAATATTAAATGGAGAGCAATTGTCAGATTCATTATCAATAAGAGCATCGATATCACCTCATTCACCAGTCGGTCAATTGTCGAATGCATTACGCATGGCAAGTTCAAGTTGTGGCTCGGATCCATACTTGCATGGGATGGCATTCGGTTCAACGATTGTATTATTCTTTGTTATGCGATATGTACACAAAGATTGGGAAAGTTCAGCTATATGCTTTATGAGGGAACAAGCGAGAATTAAAATGTCAAATGGTTCAGCAGCGGCATTGTTGAATATGGCGTCACAATGTGGCGGAGTACGCGGTCCGGCACGGAGTGTTAGTTTTCTTAGTGGTCTACTTAGCTGGTTATATGCGATATTGTGCGTGATGATGCATGTGAAACGACGGGATGCCACGGGAGGAGGTGCTGGTAGTGGGGGAGGAATAGGAGGACTCTTTACATCATCATCATCGAGTAATTATCAGTACGAAGAGATAGATGGAGCTGCTGAAAGAGGTAATGGATTCGGACCAGGAGATTTCCCATCATCAAGTAATAGCGGGATCAACACAATTCGTGTCTAATCTGACGAGATTGATGTGCGTATTTGGATTTGAGCCACATGTGATGTACCCATCGGAAAATGACAGTGGAATGACCGATGAGGGGTAGGAGTAGTTGAAGAGATGTGATGAAATTGATTATTAGACAGATCCTTTCTGCATTCGCTTTTACGTGATGGAGGATTCGAAGAGGAAATTTATGTACTCATTCTTGGGCTGTCGTGTTTTGAATCAAAACAGAGAGATATATGAATGATGATCATCATTTGGTCCGCGCTATATTCCGGAAAGATAAGAACAAGCACTAATAATACGCACTTAGACTATGCAAACTTGGAATAGGATGATTCTCAGGTTCTCTCACTCCTTTGTTTGTGACGATAAATTATATAGTGATGGGCCTAGGTCTTGTTTTGTTCATTATTTTAGTGAGTCATTTTGTAAATTAGTCACTCAAAAAAGCAGTCAGAGCTGAGGTGTCAAAATAATAGGCCCAAATCTGCTCAAAAATCACAAATTGGACGTGTAGTCTTCTATTTACGTAAAATATACGGGTATTTACATGACTCACCATTGACTCACTAAAAATGTATTCTGACTGCTTACCCTACGATATTATCGATCTCGGCCAAGTTCGGCTCGGCACCCTCACCCGCGCGACGACTCGTAACTACCTCTCCTCGGAACATGTCATCGTCGATCCTACGACGACGGCATGGACGCCGCAGCAGTGACATCAGCAGCTGTAGTACCGTGGTATCCACCGAATCTGATGATGATGACCTCTCACCTCTTCGGCGAAGGAACGATGAAATTATCGGCAAATTTTCGCTCATGAGAATGCTAAGCTTCGACCCACTTCATTTTCAATCGACATCTTGGCGCAATCAACGTATGTTGTCTTCGTCGACAAATGACACGAATAAGGTAAAATTTATTCCACACTACGGTAACGATGTTCAGTACATGCCTGGTCGATTCCATTACTCCATTGAAGAATTGGAGCCCTATCGTACAATTGGTGATCCGGAAATGGACTTCGTTCTGGAACATTTAGCAACTAAAACTGCTGACGGATGTGGAAGTGGAGCATTTGATGATGTCATCGCCCACTGCATAGATGAATATAATATCAACAAGAATATCAATTCACCATCGTTTCAATTCTATTCACACTATTACAACAACATTCCCGACTGGGTCGATTATGATGAAATCCAACGCGGTATCGATGTATTCTTAGCTTATTTGCCCGCAGCAGGCTGTGCATTGTTCTATCGGAGTCTCGTCGGTGGATTCTCTATTCCTAAGATTGCTGCGGTACTCGTTGCAACACGCTACCTTGTACCCAGTGATACGACTGATCAAAGTAAGGAACGGATCGATCGTGATCGTCGAAGGAGTGAAGAACGGTTGATTGATACTGGTGGCTTCCTTGCCTGCTGCTTTGCTCCTCCTCCATCTAATGTCGATAATGACAGTGACAATCAACAACTCTCAGCTGCATCGCTACGGCCTGGTGGTCGAGGATGGGAATCAGCGTTACGTGTCCGTGTCTTGCATGCAAAGGTTCGTCGTTCGCTGCTCAAACGTCGCAATCCACCATGGGATGCTGATGTGAATGGCGTGCCTATAAATCAAGAAGACATGGCAGCGACATTACTTGCGTTCAGTGTAAATGTTTTACTTGGTATCGAATTGACCTCAGGAAGACCATTGAATGGGAATGATCAACGCGATTACTTAGCACTGTGGAGATATTTGGGTTGGTTGCTCGGTGTGGACACTCCCGAGGGAGATTGTTCATCATCCAACCGTGGAGTACTTGGTAAGGATGATGGTAGTCGTTTCATATCAATTCCAATCGATCCCTGCGGTCCGACGAAAGGATTTCGTTGCAGCAAAGACAATCTATCATCCCTCGACGATGTATCTCCCGCGACGTATGACAATCTTGACCCTGAAATCGATCCCATCATACATTCATACGCAACACTTGAAAGCATGATCCTCCATCTGTTGCATCCTGAGCAAAGTTCACGGATGCTTGTGAAACACCTGCTTAACCTTCGACGCTCCGTCATATTCCGGTCAGAGGTCTGTCGTAAGTTCCTGGGTGATCCACTATCAGACGATTTAGGCATTCCAAAATCTTGTGCTGTCTGGAGTGGATGGCATATTGACTCACTGCACAATTTTGCTTCGCACATTAGCGTGAAATTTTTCTTGCATCTATTCCTGATCTTCCTGCGTGTATATACTCTGTTAACAATGACATGTCCTTGGTTTCGACGACGGGCTATTGTTTGGCATGCAAATCTGGAGAGTAGATTTTTACAGCTGTGGGAGAAAGCTCATGAAGGTAGGGTAACTAAAGTGGCGTCCAAACACGTTGCGGCAATGTCACAATCATTGACGAAGAAAAGTTTTTGCCCATTTGCGATGATTATGGATCCAAACTCGGGCTCAGAACTAGATGAAGAATCTATATCCAATATCGAGAGCTCGCTCCGTCTGCCTGGTGTCATTTGAGTTTAATCATGATTTCATTGGAGGTAAATTGGTGAAAGGTTCAATCACTGTTTCGTTTTGTAGTGGAGGTTAATTTAGGTTAGTGTGGCTATGAACTGTAACTGTAACTGTATTGTTACTTCCTTAATCTATTCTACTGAGGTGGAACATCCTAAAAAGATAATACCTGCTTGACAGATGATTGTCCAAGAGAGGTATGGATTGGCTTGGCGTACCATACGTGTGTTTGTTGAAGAACGCATCCCAATTTACTGAGTCACCAAAATTCTAATACTCGGATATTCACAGCTGGTTGTGACATATCTCTGGGGACGTGTGGAATAGAAGTGTCAAGTGATGTGGAGTTACGGAGTATCTAACTTGAGGTATTAGTTTACAAAGATCTGAAAATTCCACATCCAGAGACACTTCAAGGCCGCGCACCATCACAGATGATGTCACAACACAGTCTCCACTTCCCACACTTCCCACATCACACACTAGAACCAGTTTTAGTGATCGACATAATATTGATCGTCGAGTCTGCCGCATCTCACACCAAGAATGAATGACAATAGCTTATTGAACGGCGCATCGGGTAGGACGACTGCCAAACCTCGGAGGATGATAGTGGCGTCGTCAGCTAGCTCTGACAAACGGCACAGCAAGTCTACGCCTGAGTTCATACACCAACTATTCGTACTGTTGCATGACCCTACGAATGCCGACATTATCACATGGTGTGTCCCATCTCACAACGAGCGTGATGGTGGAGGTCTACGTGGCATTGGTAAGATTGTATGTCACAATCCCAAGGAACTGCAAAAGTCGATCCTTGGTAAGTATTATCGACATTCCAAGTACGCAAGCTTCCAACGACAATTGAATTACTTTGGATTTAAGAAGCGTATGCATGGTGGGAAGAAGTCCAAGTTGAGTCCATGTTCTTACATACATGAGTTATTGACGGAGGATGTTAAGAGTCTCTTTACCCTCAAGAGACGACAGCATACCAAGAAGTCTCAGCGACAACAGTCGGAGGAGTATGAAGAGATGGATACTGTTTCCACCAAGGCGAGTACTTGCAGTTCAAGCACGTACGACGATGAGCATGAGCGCACGTACGACGATGAGCATGAGCTGCTGCTATCTGACGAGCCAGCACATGAGCCAACTTTATTTGAGATCCTTAGTACGCCGTTACCTCCGTCCGATATCCTCTTCAACGATGCTGAAGACTTCACTGTTGATGGGCTATCATTCCCTTACTACAACAATGTGGATAGTGCACTCATTGACTTGGCAATGATCTACTGAGACTGATGAGAACAGGATGTACTAAATTGGTTTGCATATACTTGTTTGATTTGAACTTACTTGTAAACTAGATGCGTATTACATAGATGATCTCTAAGTAATCAGTTTGCTGCCACCCAGTTTCATTCAATGTGTTCACCTCTACTCAAGGCAGCCTATCACATCTAAGTGAGAATAAGTAATATTTCATTCACTTCCTACTTTAAGATTGAGTCTACAAACATCAAAAGAACATAATTGAACATAATCC
>Ga0247834_1006797_pt1 | contig 12557 bp, 21 predicted proteins | sample LaCruzMarch2015__8_FD_187118 | JGI IMG/M metagenome (GOLD analysis project Ga0247834, IMG submission 187118) | Freshwater microbial communities from meromictic Lake La Cruz, Castile-La Mancha, Spain - LaCruzMarch2015_12m | ecosystem: Environmental > Aquatic > Freshwater > Lake | place: Spain... | reverse complement strand
CGGAATCACACAGAAGTTTATGGGTTCATATCCCGCAGCAGTAGTGAATGATTACTTCGACACCTTCCACGGCGAGAGCGTTGAGGAAGCACTTGCTCCTTCCGCTGCGGAAGCGAATATTGTCATTGGTCACTTCATTGAAAAAAGCAAAGGCAATCGATTTGAATATCGCAAGAGTCAAAATGATTGGGGAAAAAAGCATGGATATCCACATGAAGTATGGGTTAGTTCTAGCAAAACTCGTAGTGCCAATGTAAAAGGAACGGTGTGCTACATCGTGACAGACGAAGATGGCGAAGGTAAGCCTGTAGTAGATAAGTGGATGATCAAGAGTCATTTCAAGTATGTGAAAGCAGACTGAGCAAAAGATTCTGTTGAAGTTCAAAAAAATGATAAGCCCCTGTCGATGAATGGCAGGGGTTTGTCTTTTAATTTAATTGGAGTATGGTAAGAATGTGTTCAGACAGGCAGTCTGCTGATATAGATACACGCACCTCCCGAATAATCGGTAGGTGTAAAAGGAGAAATGATAGAAATGAGAAATACGAATACACTCGCATCAGGTTTGGCAATCGCAGTTTCAACAATTGCTTTTGCACAAACTGCCGATGTTGTTCCTGTTGCAGTCACACCTGTTAATACGACAGCAAGTGCTTCTGCATGGAATCTGAATTGGTCGTTCGATGAGACTGCGGAGATGCATACCTTCAAGTCAGGTGGAAGTACTCTTCTTGGTTTGAATCAGAATCTCGGAGTCGATATCACAAAGGACATTAGTATGAATCTCAATGTCCCTGTGTATACCCAAGACGATAACACCACCATCGGTGATATCTCTCTCGGTGGATCGTGGACTTTCATGGAGGGAAAGAATGACACTATTGGCACATGGGATTTGGCTTTTGGTGGCGGTATCTACATTCCTGTTGGTTCGGAGTATTTCCGTTCGGCAAATGTCAATCCGTTCATCAATGGAAAGTTTGACTGCAAGGCGTGGGTCTTCGACTTTACCCAAACCGCAGAGTATCGGTTTGATGGTGGCGAGGCATATATCACTTGGCTTGGCGCGATGACTAACTCTGATGTACTGACTCTTGAAAGTAATCTTTCATACGAGTGGAATGCATTTGACTTTGGTGTTCAGTTTGATCAAGTTTATTATGTTAATAGTGGAGAGTCACAACTCTTCCTTGGCCCTGTTGCCAATTGGAAAGTTGCTTCGAGTGTTGATCTAAACATGGGAGTCTTAATTCCTGTGAGTCAGAATGTCGATACCCCCGAGGCGAATGCAATCGTCACGGCAGGTATCGGTATTAAGTTTTGAGTTCGGTTACCCAATTCATTTAATTTTCAATAAAGGAGAAATAAAAAATGAGCAATAAGTGCCCCGTTACTGACTGTGGTTTCTGCTGGAAGAACCCGAAGCATTTGGTTCTTGCCCTCGCTATCCTCCCATTCACCCTTAAGGGAGTGAATGTTCTGTGGGAAGCAGTTCATACAGCCGTTACTTCGCTAACCAAGTAAGTCTAAACTTACATCTAATAGAGGGGGGGGTCTTCGGATTCCCCCCTTTTCCATTCCGACTAAATAAAGGGATGAAGAGTTTTCTCCAACATGTCATGGAAAATACAACGGCAAACATGGTCTACTTTGGAACAGGCGGTGCAGGATTTGCTGTTGATGGTGTACCAACTGACTTTGATGTTGATGAAACTGAAGGGGAACTGCATAACACTATGAAACCATGGGAAGTTCGAAATGCAGAAGATGCCACCACCCGAAGAACTCATCTTTTACGATGGATGAAAGCCTCAAGTAAATTCCAAGCACGAGCAGTTAACGATAGCAGCGTACCACTAACTCCAGATTGGCAGTCAAGAAAACGATGAAGACCTTTAACACATATCTCAATGAAAGATACGATGGCGATGGCGATTGTATGGATGCCGCAGCAAACTATATGATGCGATGCCATTCTGCTTTCTTTGGGGAACAGGAAAAGAATATGAAAGGGGCGGTTCTCGTCCATGCACTTGTTTGGGGTCAGGGTACCTGTATGGGAATGCGATTCCCCCATGCATGGGTTGAGAACGGGGACATTGTTATTGACAAATCAAACGGACGAGATATCCGTATGGACAAAAGAGTATACTATGCGATGGGGCAGGTTAAGCCAAAGGAAACAGGCACATACAAAGTCTACACATATCAAGAGATGAAGAAGAAGTTAACTTCCACTCGTCACTATGGCCCATGGGATCTTGATGAACGCCTTGAAGAAACTACCATCTCAAGCAAAAGACAAATCGGTAAGCGAAATAGAAAAATCAGTCCAAGTCTTTTATCTGCACTCAAAGAAAATGTAGAAGAGGGAATCATAACTGATCGTCCGACAACAGGACACTATCAGGGCAACCGACAGTTCTCGCGACAAAGTGTCGCGACAAATGCTCCTATGGTTTCATGGAATGATCTCAAGCGACTAGAGAGTGTTCTTGATAATATGTTTGTTGCTGCTAAACTCGATATCAAGTTCACCAAACATTTTTTTGAACGAATGAATGGAAGTCGTGGATACGGCAGCAATGTTAGCATTTCAGAAATTCAAGATGCCTTTCGAAAAACCTATGCAAAGTATGCACAAAAGATTTACTCACATCCTGCCGATTGGAAGGCAATCATATTGGATGTCGGCAAAAGTCTTAATATGCCATTCACTCTTGAGTGGGATGGCAAGATGAAAAAGATGGTAATGCTCACTGCGATGAAGAAGCAAAACTTTATGAGTCCCGATCCTAAGTTGCCTGTATGAAAGAGGATATCATCCAACGAGGTAAAGATTGGTTTCAATTCCAAAAGGGAATGGCAGACTATCTTCTTGCTGCAAACTCCAAGAAAAAGTATGGCAAGAGTAAGACCAAGGCGATTCCTAATGATACAGTTATAGCCCCACACTCGGCCCAAAAATCAAACATCATAATGACAAGACTATAAATAGGAGACATATGAAAACCTTTTTCCAATTGCGAAACGAATATGAAGATGAGCAGAATACAACATTCTATGAGGAACTTAATAAGTACCTCGAAGAGAAGTTGCTCATTGTGGGTAAGGGTGCCAACTATGGTCAGGCTGTTATTCTCGCAGGTGGTGCTGGCTCAGGCAAATCCTTTGCCGCAACGAATCTCATGCAGGGAGAGAAATTTAAAATTTTCAATCCTGATGATATCAAAGACATGCTTCTAAAGATGAGAGACAATCTCGTCAACAGTAAAACGGGATTGCCAAAATCACAAAGCCTCAAAGATATGGTTCCTGTTCTACAGGATCTCGATCTTTTAAATCCTGACGATACAGGAAAACTTCACATGCTAGTGAAGGGAATGAAAGCAGAACACAAAAAACTTGCTTTCTTCTTCACCGACAAAACTCGAAGTGTACTTCCAAATGTCATGTTTGATGCTACTCTCAAAGACATTGGAGCACTTACGAGCACATTAAAAGGCGATGAGGGGATACTGCATTGGCTAAAATTGGCTGGATATAAACCAGAAAATATTCACATCGTATGGATTCTTACCGATTATAAAATTGCGATGCAGCAAAATCTGACTCGCGAAAGAGTTGTTCCCTCTGAGATTCTCTTTCAGACACATGGAGGCGCAGCAGGTACGATGAAAGATATTTTATTCTCTTCTTATCCTCAACTCGGAATCAATGGTGATGTTGCAGTTATAATGGGTGGAAAGAACAATACGATTGAACTTCAAAAGGGTGGAGAATACACATACAAGTCAGGCCCGAATAGAGGAAAAACTATCAGACTTGACCGAACGATTGATGGCGTTGCCATTATGGATTTTAAATATTTCCGTGTGAAGCATGCAGGAAGCAGATCAATCAATCGCGAGTCTCTTGTGTCGATTGTTGACTATATCAAGAGTTATGCACCAACCCCCACCGACACCGCTGAAAGGTCATTGCATGATGTTCTCAAGAACATAGCCAAAAGTGGAGGAAAGCAGGTTCATCCAACAACTTTGAAGGCTATGGGAATTTCCACTTGACAAGCACCCCTGTTTGAGGTAGTATTAAGAAATGCTAAAGCCACGCCTACTCAAATCTCTTATCGCACAAAACGCAGCCCTTCTTCGTGAACAGCAAGGACTGATGGAATATTTCCGCATCTTGGAGATCTCTCTTCATGTGATTGAAAAGACAGGAAAAGATTCGGGTGTTGTTCAACTACAAGAACTTGCAAACATTCGTAAGGACATGCGAAAAATCCTCATTGCTCATCGCAATATGATTTTCAATACGACAGGTGCTATTCGACCACCAACCAAGAAAGAACTTGGGATGTTGGCTGATCCTACCAAAAATTCACAGCACAAGTTCGTAGAGATCAACGAAGATCTTCAAAATCTACTCAATCAGTTGATGAACGATATTAGTAACTATCATCACTCAAAGGATGGGTTTGTGGATTTTGGGGAAGATACCCATGCAAGAGATGTCGAGGAAGATGAATCTGAATCTCACATCGACCCCGTTAATTTTGGTGGCGACCTAGAGGGAGAGTGGCAAGATTTTCCACCTCCTCCTGATGGGGATCCCTTTCGCGAAACAGGAGACTGATGGACAATCACACCACATATGATCTGACTGAAGCATCGCTTTCTCGATTATATCAGCACACCGAAGAGCGTAATGTCGGAATCATTTCCGCGTTTCGTGGTCGATATTCTAAGAGTGAAAACATGTCCCGCAGTGGTCAGTTAGAATCACAAATTCGCACAGGCGGCTTTGGGTTCTATCGTCTCGAAGGACATTACATTGAGGGCTTTGGTTCTGAAAAATCAAAGGATGTCAAGGAGCGATCATACCTTGTTATCGGTAACAAAGGTTCTGATGGTGGTAACCTCAAGGGATTCTTGAAGAAGATGCGTGCCAAATTTAATCAGGACTCCGTTCTATACAAACCATTCGACAATAAAAATGCGTCCCTTATTGGAACACAGGCAAAAGACGAGGAAGGAAATGATGTAGAATTTCCTGGTCTTGGAAAAGAAATTTCAGTTGGTGAATTCAAGCCAATGAAAATTAATCAATTCTATTCGCGAATGAAAGGCAAGCCATTTGTCTTTGAGTCGTATGCCGTACAGAAGACATGGATCGAATCGTATTCGCAATATATTCTTTCGAGACTTTCAAATCCGACTTGACATTTAATTTTTAATTGGTAGGATATACACTATGAGCAACGCAGCCCCTACTGTCCTTTCTTCGGAACTTCAACTCCTTCGCAATCAAATTCTTACAGCCTTGCGAGAGGGCATTTGTTCTGTGGTATTCACCAAGAGTGATAGCACAGAACGAACCATGCGATGCACTCTACAGGCACAGTACCTGCCTACTTTCCCCGAACCTGACCTAGTAGCAATTCCTAGGACTAACTCAACAGCCGCTCGTCCCCGTACCCCTCTGAATGTTTCTGTATGGGATCTCGAAAAGAATGCATTTCGTTCTTTCAACCTTTCTAATATTATTAGATGGGAACAGGAAGACCAACCAACAGAACAAAAACGATAAGGTCATCTGCACGGTATCGTAAGGCGTACTAGGTACATCGACTGATCAGCGATATCTGAAGAAGAATTTAGCGAGGTTTCCAGTAAGGGGGTAAACGAGAGTCGTAATCTCAACCTTGCTGTTTCGATGGGTTCAAGTCCCTCACCGTGCTTTCTTGTCCTTGTAACTCAGTTGGATAGAGTAACAGATTTCTAATCTGTAGGTCGGTGGTTCGAGTCCACCCAAGGACGCTTTCGCTCTTGTAGCGCAGTTGGTAGCGCAGTTGACTTTTAATCAATTGGTCGTGGGTTCGAGTCCCACCGAGAGCATTGATACTGTAGGAGACTAAATATGGATGACATGAAATCATTCACACATCACATCAAAGAAGCATCCCTTGGACAGATTTACTGTGACATGGATGGTGTTCTTGTAGACATTATTGGTGGCATCTCAAAGTTGTATAAAATTACGGGATTGTCAAATAGAAATTTTGACAGTATCGTAGATCCACTTAAGTCTAAAATTGATAAAGAACATCCACATCTATTTGCAGAACTTCCATGGACAGCAGATGGTAAGGTGTTATGGAGATATATCTCTAAGCACAATCCAAACATTTTGTCTGCACATACGAATACATGGCAACCAAACTCCAAGCAAGATAAGATTCGTTGGATCGACAAGCACCTAGATCCCAAACCCGCAATGAATCATATTGTCATACGAAGAGATAAGGAAAAGTTTGCTATTGTAAATGGTGTGCCTAATATCCTCATCGATGATTGGGGAAGGAACATCAAAGAATGGCAAGCGCGTGGTGGCATCGGGATCAAGCATAAGAGTGCAGCAGAGACAATCGCTGCGCTAAAGAAGTTGGGTTATTGAAAGGCACAGCATGGACAAAGACATCACAAAGAATCTAACAGAGACAGCGAATGAAGTAAGCAGTATGCAGATCCTTGACGAGGCATCGCTCGTTCGCCTATGGCAGCACACGCAGGAGCGAAACATCGGGATCATCACCGCCTATCGCGGTCGCTATCCCGTATCCGAGAACAAGAAGCGGAACGCACAACTTCAGGGGGAGATTCGCTCTGCGGGGTTCGGCTTCTACAAGGTTGAAGGACGCTACATCGAAGGCTATGGCTCCGAGGTCTCCAAGGATGTGAAGGAACAGGCGTTCCTCGTCATTGGCGAGAAGGGCAACGACAACGGCAAGTTGAAGGGCATCCTCAAGAAGTTCGGAACGAAGTATGACCAAGACTCCATTCTATACAAGTCGTTCGATGGCAAGGGAATGTTGATTGGCACACAAGATAAGGATGAAGACGGAAACGCCGTGGAGTTTCCAGGTATGGGCAAAGAGATCTCTGTCGGAGATTTCAAGCCCATGAAGGTCAGTCAGTTCTACAGCCGCATGAAGGGCAAGCCATTCGTGTTTGAGGCATACCAAGAGGCTGACACATTTAACACGGCATGGCTACGGCATCTCATGAATAATAATATGACGAAGTAGTCCAAAGGCAGAGACAGTTGATTTAAAATCAACAAAGTGTGGGTTCGACTCCCATCTTCGTCATTGAATGAAAGGAATTATTATGCAAGGTAACAACGGTGCTGGTAAGGGAGATGTATATCGCCCAATCGATAAGACTCAGTTTGATAAGAACTTTGACGATATCTTTGGGAAGCAGCCTATCAAAAATATTGCGCCTCCTGAAGTACAACCCAAGCAAAAGAGAAATGAAAAGCCTCCCACTTCATGGATAGTCCCGATTGAAGAATCTATGTTCTTTGACTTGGATGAAACTACGGGACAAGAAACAAGTGAGAAGAAGTGCTATATTCGCATTCCTCCTGAGGTATGTCGGAAGTTAAAACTTCGAGTAGGCACTCCTCTTGACATTCGGGTAAGGAACGAGTGTATTCAGGTTACCCGCCAAATCCGAAATAAAAAGAAAGGAAAGACCACATGAGTAACTATATTCCTGGCAAGGGATATCGCGATGGATGGGCTGATCGGTATGGAGGGAAGCCCAAGGCATGTCCCGAAGCATGGGGCTGTGCTACTACCGATGACGCAGTCTATTGGAGCGAATATGGTGTTGGATATCGGGAAGCATCTGTAAAGATTCTCGAAGAAGCAAAGCACGATATTCAGAAAATGAAGCAGGATGTTGAACAGTATCTTATAGAAGATGCTTCAGAAGACTAAATAAGGGCATGAACATTATCACTACCCTACTTACCCTTCAGGCACAAATCAAAGTTCTTCATTGGCAGACCAAGTCATATGCCGAGCATAAGGCTTTGGGCAAGTTGTATGAAAGTCTTGATGGTAGCATTGATACATTCGTTGAGACCTTCTCAGGTCGCAATGGAGTTCCAACCGCCAAGGGCGATTACAAACTGACTGTGGTGAATTATAAAGATAACAATGGATGTGTTGCAATCATCGATAGTGCAATTGCATATATGATGAAGGATCTCCCAACAATCGTTAAGCCTGAGGATACTGATCTTTTAAATATTCGAGATGAGATGGTTGGTTCGCTAAACAGAACAAAGTATCTACTTCGTCTAAAATGATCTTGACAAATCGGGAGAACATGATACAATCATCAATGTAGTAAATTACTTCGGGGTCGAACAGGTATCGAATGCATGAAGACTGATGTGTGATGCGCTAAGAGGAACCATGCTAGGCTCTTAAACTCGTATGGAAATAACAACTGCCAGATTTAATAAGAAGCAGTCACGCCGTTTGGCTCTCGCAGCCTGACGCACTCGATCATCCGACTCCTTTAGGATGATTGGGTAAAACAAAGGATGGGTCTTTAGGAATGAGAGTGCCAATAAAGACCGAGAATAAAGGCTCCAAATCTGATCCGCTAAGTCGCCATCAGCGGCGGGTCTGAATAAAGTGATGGATATTAGCGTAGTAGGCAGCACAGTAAGCATGACATCACGGGGGTTCGATTCCCCCCGACTCCATTAGGTATGCGAATGTAACTCAGTGGTAGAGTCTCGGTTTTCCAAACCGATGGTCGTGGGTTCGAATCCCATCGTTCGCTTTGTCTCTTGTCTCTGCACTATAATTCCGAAGAACGGTCTTTGTAGAGTAAAGCAAACTCCCCGAATCGGCACGGGGGTCATGAGAGATTTGCCGTTCGTAGCGTTCTGATGTGGTCGTATTATGGTAATTAGAAATCCTCATCACATTTTGGTTCGTAGCACAATGGCAGTGCATCCCGCTGTTAACGGGACGGCTGAAGGTTCGAGTTCTTCCGAACCAGTTCTGGGAGTGTACTCAAGTGGACAACGAGGTTTGACTGTAAATCAAATGGCATTGCCTTCGGGGGTTCGAATCCCTCCGCTCCCATTCGCCCCCATAGTATAGTGGCAATACCCTTGACTTGTAATCAAGAGACATCAGTTCGATTCTGATTGGGGGCTTTATAATAGAACCAAAAACTTCATTGGATATAAATAGTGGTGGAGGGTTCTATTATGAACTGTGTATGCGGAAAAGAAACATCTAATCCTGTCTATTGTTCTCGTTCTTGTGCTGTACGAGAGAACAATAGAATTTCACCAAAACGCAAGCCGCAAATTGATTTGAACTGGACTTGCCAAAACTGTGGAGTTGAAAAACGAGCGACACATAAACAAAATGTACGGAAGTATTGCTCTGTTCAATGCCAACAAGATTTCCAAAGAAATGAACAAGTATTAAAGTGGCTTAATTGTGGAAGTGATATTGGTTCTGGGACAATGAAATGGTATTTGGGAAAAACACATGGTAATAAATGTTCCAGATGTTCTATTTCGAAATGGAATGATAGTCTGATTGTTTTTGAACTAGAACATAAAGACGGGAATAGCAAAAATAATAAGATTGAAAATATATGTCTTCTGTGTCCAAATTGTCACTCTCAAACATCAACATACAAAAACAAGAATAAAGGTATGGGACGACATTCACGAAGACTTCGTTATCAGCAAGGCAAATCGTATTAATGGCTTTATGATGCTAGAGTTTAGAAACCCAATTCCAGTTCTTGTATTAGCGGACAAGAAAAAAGGATATGCACTTTATGTCACTAGTGGTGGAACTTTTGACAATGATCTGTGGTGTGTTGTTCTATGCGATGGTGGTATTATTCGACACTACACATCAAGTCAAATTTTGATGCAGCATAACGGCACATTTGAAATCACAAAGTTGACTTGACTTAATCCTCAACATGGAGTATACTGTATCAAATGGAAGAATATTCATTCAAAATCAATAGTAGATACGGAGTACCTCGTTCGGTAGTTTTGATCGATCCCGATAGGGGAGTTTTCAAGATAACGGGAGAGTCTTTATATTCTCGTGGGGGAGAAGATATGTTTGACTTCGAAGGCGGCCCGTTCTATATGGTAGGTGAACAGTTTTTCGATATTGGGGAAATTGTTTCTGTCGAACCATTCCCAACCCCTACTCCTATCAATGAAAGTGAACGCCCAACTGCAAGTGTTCTTGTTTCTGTAAATTACAATAAGCGTGGGCTTAAGGAGACTAAGAAGTGGCGAAACCAAAACTCTGGGCAATAAAACTTCTTCACGGTTCTGAGGACTGTGGATATCTAAATGATCATGGCAGAGTTGTTGCCGTATATGATACTGAAAACAATGCAGAAAAGGATGCAAAATGGCTGAACGAATTTCACAAGAAGACGGGATCGAAAACAATCTATCAAACAGTTCGCTTCAGGGAGGAGCAGGACTACGAGACGGCTCTACAGACGGAGGAGTCGATGCCCCTGTCAAGAAACTATGCAGAGAAATCGCCGCCGCCCAAGAAAAGCGAAGAGAAGAAATTGAAGCGTCCTACCCCCGAGTATTCGGAAGCGGCACCAAGACCGACAATCCTGAGCGATCTGTCGGGACTGTTCACTGGGAGTTTGGATACGGATGGGACACTCTAGTTGCCAATCTTGCTCGAATGATTGATAATGAGATTGCGCGAGATCCATCCCTTTTAGAAGGGGGTTCAAATTCTTTTCGGGTATTGCAAATGAAGGAAAAGTTTGGAACCCTGCGATTTTACTATGAGGGCGGGAATGATCGAATTCGGGGATTGGTTGATATGACAGAGCAACTCTCAGGCACGGTCTGTGAGGTCTGTGGTTCTCTAGGAACGCTCTGTCGGAGTGGGAAGGGCGCAGGGGGGTGGTATAAGACTCTCTGTGAGGATTGTGCCGTTACGATGGAATACGATGTTGTTCCATTAGAGGACGAAGTATAAATACGATTACTATGAAAGACACATTCAACAATCCGTTGGTTAACGATATCAAAAAGATACTGACGGAGCAGCCCAAAGACACAACAACAATCCCTGCAATTTCGGGAATGGTTTCTCTTAACTATATCGATATCACCGATCCTGATGAACCGATTGTGGTATTTCGAGGTGCAGGAACTCTTCCATATTCGCATCGTTTTAAGTTCATGAAAACCGAATTGCAACGATTGGCAGATCATGTAATGTCTGCATCCAATATGCTTAAAATTCTCACCGATGTGGATGGTAAGAATCGCTCAGGAAAACTGAGCGCATATTACATTAAGGGATTTGCAGAAGCAGAACAACTTATGGAAATGCCCGCAACAAAAACCAAGATCAGTAAGGCAAAAAAGGCTAAGGCAAGCAAGATCAACTAAATGGCTACACCTCGCAACAATGCCCGTGTAGTTGCATGTCGTACTCGAACATGCGCTCCTGCTAGTGATGTAAAGGCTCTCCTTGCTACTAAGTTGGGCAAGGACGGAAAGTCTGATAGCAGAGGGTATTCTGATATTCTTACATTGGTTGACAAAATGAAAGAGTCCAATGTATGGGGCGGGTCAATTAAGGGATATCTCTTCAAGGGGTCTGTTGATACTTCCATGAAGAGTGGAATTACTTCATTCGCCACAAGCAATGGATGGCAACGGACGAATGGAAACCGTATTATTAAATATGGCACAATCATTCGTGGTGGAAAATCGGGTCGCCGCCATCTCCTCATATTTGGATACTACAAGGGTACTCCCAATAGAGTGTATTGCTCGTTAACAATAATATGAAAAAGTTGATTGACTTGAGTAGAAATTCAGGTAGACTAATTCCGTTACACACCGTTCTGGTGCCGTATACTCCATTCCATGAAAGGAACTTTGATATGATTAGAAAAGAAAAAGGACTGCTTGAGAACATTGATCTTGGCAACATTCTGATTGTCGTTGGGCTTGCCGCAACTGCAAGTGCAGTATGGTGTGTGTTTGATGGTAAGATGCCTATGGCACTCTATCTGTTCGGCGTGGGAGCAATTGTTAACCTCGCAGGAAATGCTGTTGTCTCTGCCAAAGAACGCATGACAAACGCCATTGTTGAATACAATGAACGCGAACGGCAGCAGGAAATTTGGAGACACATCGGAGACATGGAAGATCGAATGTCTGAACTAGAAACCAAAAAGAGTCGGTAACCGCCACCCATATGATGCAACTACCTTGGGGGGAGTTTTCTCCCCCCATTTCTTTTGGCCCCATAGATTAATTGGCTAAATCGCTGCTCCTTCAAAGCAGAGACTACGGGTTCAATTCCCGTTGGGGTCACTCACTTATCAAAATATAGCAAACTATAAATAATCTTTGGGCAATACCCCTCATGGAGGTGACCATGGGAAACAAGATTTTTAGTTTCGCACTTGCCGCAGCAATCGTACTAGGTGCTGTTCATCGGGAGGATACACTCTCGATACAGACAAATACAAAAACTGTTGCAGAGGTAGTTCTTAGACGCACTGTCGAGATCACTGCTTTTGTTGATGGATCACAATCAATCGGATCGGGTGTCTTGTATGAGAAGGATGGAAATGTTTTTGTCCTGACTGCCGCGCATGTTATAGGTGAAGGAAAGGGATTGTATATTGTTGAACAGGTTGATATAG
>Ga0247834_1006796_pt1 | contig 12564 bp, 11 predicted proteins | sample LaCruzMarch2015__8_FD_187118 | JGI IMG/M metagenome (GOLD analysis project Ga0247834, IMG submission 187118) | Freshwater microbial communities from meromictic Lake La Cruz, Castile-La Mancha, Spain - LaCruzMarch2015_12m | ecosystem: Environmental > Aquatic > Freshwater > Lake | place: Spain... | reverse complement strand
TCTAGTTTGCCATTGCCATCGAGATCGAGGCGGACTAGCCCTAACCGCAATGCCAATTTGAGATTTTGATCCTTGATAGGGGCGATCGTGGTGCGAACAGTGGCAAGATCGTCAATCCATGTCTGAAAAACCTGCTGCAAGCCTGAATAGGTCAAGACTTCAGGTTTGGGATTTTTGGGGATGGGCAGACGCACAAAGGGGATCGCGCTAGTCAATGGGCTTTGAATCGTGCCATAGCGATAGAGGGACTGTGAGAGCCTTTCGATGCCACGCATAAATTGAATTACACCCAACCCAAAGCGGGTTTTGTCATCTTGGGCGTTATTTTTGAGGTAATCGCTAAAGACTTTTTCGCCCTCTGCCAATTTGCCCGTGGTGAGGTAGGGGTCCGGTAAGGGCGCGATCGCGGCATTGGTAGGCTGAGCCATGATCGCAATTGTCACGATCAGGGCAGCGATCGCCATTGCCAACAGCGATCGCCACAGCCAAGACAGATGCTTGAGCGGGTTCTGGTTAAACATAGAGAGTCACCATCAATTAATTTTTTTGACCACCAAGACAAGTTTAGAGCAGTGGGTGCTTGCAATCACTCTTCAGTCATTTGGCTGCTCAATTTGGGCGATCGCATAGCTACCCAATATTTTTAGATTTTCGGTTACGGTTTTTAGTTCCTCCAAAGCCTCACAACAGTTAGCATCTGGAAGCGCCGCCTCAATATCAATAAAAAAGATATATTCCCCTAGCGATCGCTTGGTGGGGCGCGACTCAATTCGACTTAAATTGATATGGCGATCGGCAAATACTAGCAATGGTTTAACTAGCGCCCCTGGCATATTGCGCTTGAGGCTAAATGCTAAAGAAGAATGTGTGCCTTGACGATGGCTGGCATTGCGCCCCAATACCAAAAAGCGGGTGAAGTTATCGGGTTGATCGTTAATGGGAAATTGCAAAATCGGCAGGTTATATAATTCAGCAGCCCGTTGGGAGGCGATCGCCGCCGATGTCCCATCCTCGGCAACCCGATGTAATCCGTCAGTGGTGGAGTCAGTGGCGATTTGCTGCACTGTTGGCAAATGGCGATCTAGCCATAGTTGGCACTGTGCCAAGCCTTGCGGGTGAGAATAGACAGTTTTAATATCTGCGAGTATGGCGGCGCGGGTAATCAGGGCATGGGCGATCGGTAAGACGATCGCCTGTTGGATTTGCAAGGCTTCCGATTGCCAAAGACTATCCAGGGTCATGGTTACGCCGCCTTGGATCGAGTTTTCCACAGGTACGATCGCAATTTCCACATTGCCATTTTCGGCGGCACTAATCGCTTGGGTGATCGTGGGATAGGGACACATTCTTGATGGATCATGCTCTAAGTCGGGATGATTAAGCTGTAAATAGCGCAAAGCCGCCATTTCTGAATATGTGCCTGCGGGTCCAAGATAAGCGATCGTTGTCATGATGAATGGGATAAGGCAGTCACCGTTAATAATAGCGCGATCGCTTTACAAGGGGCGATCGCATACATACAACGCTTTGCGCTCAAACCCAAATCAATAACAAATTTGAAAGCGTTGCTTTGCAAAGCTTTCAAATTTGTTATTGTGGTTCGTTTGATCGGTAATTGCGGTATTTGTAGGGGCAAAGCATTCCCACCACAATCTATAAATTCTCAAATCCCCTAAATTTGGGAATGCTTTGCCCAAAAACTTAGAACGCAGGAACAATTTTTCGATGTAAGCGCATAGGGTTGAGCATTTGCGGATCGAGATTTTGGTGGGGAGTTGAGAAATAGTGGCGCAAATGCTCAACCCCTACAGGTGTATATCGTGAGGTTTTATACCTCAATGCCTAATGCAGCTAAGCGATCGCGCAATTTTTGCAATTCTTGCTCAGCAACCTCGGCACGTTGAGTCTGTTCTTGCAAAGCCGAAAATAACTCACTAGGAATTAACAACTTTTCGCCATTGTCTTGGCGATAGAAATTGATGAGAGAACCTGCGACTTCGAGGCGTAACTCTAAAACTTGACTCAATCCATCAGCGATCGCCTCATAAACCAATAAATCTTCCGCCTTAGCTGGCAGATTCGCCTGACGACGATAGCCGCGTAATTTTTCAGGAATCCATTCGCCTTTAGGATCAAACAACCAATATTCCAAAACCCCAATGCTTTCGTAAAGCTCCTGCTTTTTGGTTTGGTCGTGCGCCTGTGTACTTTCTGAAGTCATCTCAAAAATAACACTGGGTATTTTGCCTGTTTCCCAAATTTTATAATTGTCGTAAGGCTTTTGGGCAATATCAAAAATCACCATCACATCAGGTGCAACCCGTAATCTCGGAAAGCCCTGTGCATAATATAAAAATTGATCGGCAAGAACAACAGGCGATCGCGCAGCAAACTTTTCGGCTAAATAATTGCGTAAAACAGCGACCGTTGCCATAATCGCATCGGCATGAACAGAAGTCTCTGCCAAGGGTTCACCATCCTCAGAAGGGTAAGATATTTCTGTATTGATGCTTTGAGTTTCTTGAATTGGTTGAATCGACTCAAGAACAGGGGCAGTAATCGGTGTCATAACTTATGCAATGCGATCGCACTGGTATTTTTAGAATCAGAAAAGGCGGCGCAATGCGCCGCCTTTTCTGATGGTTAAAACTTAACTGAAGCGGTTTTCTTTTCAGGTAGCTGTGTATATTCCGCCACGATTTTGCGGAACTCTTCGCCGTCAAGGGTTTCGACATCTAGGAGAATATCGACTAGGCGATCGCAAAGATCACGATTTTCTTCGATGATTTTTTTAGCGGTTTCGTAACAGGTTTGAGCAATCTGGCGGATCTGGCGGTCAATGCGATCGCCTAACTTAACGGAATAATCGCTTTGGGGCATCATATTACGACCTAGGAATACTTCCCCACTTTCCGATTCCAAAGCACCCAAGCCCAAGTCTGACATTCCGAACTGAGTCACCATCATCCTTGCCAGCCTTGCCACCTGCTGAAAATCACCCGAAGCGCCTGTCGTGATCTCCGCATCGCCAAAGACTACATCCTCAGCCGCCCGCCCACCGAGCATCATCGTAATTGTGTCGACTAGCTGCGATCGCGACTCTAAGCCATATTCCTCATCGGGCAGCCCCTTGGCAAAACCACCAATCCCACCAGAGCGCGGCACAATCGTAATTTTGTCGAGCAGTGATGTATTTTTGAGCATCGTCATCACGAGGGCATGACCAACTTCGTGATAAGCAATCAGGCGTTTTTTAGCGCCATCGAGCATGGGCTTCATGCTTAAACCAATGGTGATCCGATCAATCGCATCGGCAATTTCCAACTCACCGATCGCCTCTTTGTGCCGTCTAGCCGTCAGGATCGCCGCCTCATTTAATAAATTGGCTAAATCTGCGCCAGCAAAGCCAGGGGTTAGTCTAGCTACAGACTCAATGGAAACATTTTCTTCAAGCTTTTTATTACGGGCATGAACCTTGAGAATTTCCTGCCGCCCTTTATAGTCGGGATAGTCGACCGTAATTTGGCGATCAAATCTACCAGGACGCAGCAAGGCACTATCCAAAACATCGGGGCGGTTAGTTGCTGCTACCACGATCACCCCTGAGTTACCCTGAAAACCATCCATTTCCGTCAGCATTTGGTTTAAGGTCTGCTCGCGTTCATCATTGCCGCCGCCAATACCCGCACCCCTCTGACGACCCACCGCATCGATCTCATCAATAAAAATGATGCAGGGGGCATTGTCCTTAGCTTTTTGAAATAAATCGCGCACACGGGAAGCCCCTACGCCCACAAACATTTCCACAAACTCAGAGCCAGACAGCGAGAAAAAGGGTACACCTGCCTCACCCGCGATCGCCTTTGCCAATAGGGTCTTGCCAGTGCCAGGGGGGCCAATCAGCAATACGCCCTTGGGAATTTTTGCGCCAACCGCCGTAAAGCGATCAGGCTGCTTCAAAAACGTGACCACCTCTTGCAGTTCTTCCTTAGCAGTCTCGATGCCTGCCACATCTTCAAACTTGATCCCCGTCTTTGCCTCAGGGGAAAATCTTGCCCTAGTCTTACCAAAACTAAGGGTTTGTCCAGGACCACCTGGGGCATTGCTAAGGCGGCGCAACACCATCAACAATACAAAAATTAACAGCATCGGCACAAAAAAAGTACTCACCAGTTGCCAGAGCAGGGTGGGCTGGGGCTGAGCCTTTACCGCAATATCGACCTCATTGTCCCGCAGTGCCTTCATTAGCTCGGCATTACCATCGCGGGCAATCAGATCCACCCGCACCTTCCGCCCATCACTCAAAATTGCCTCCGCCACCAAGCCATTGCTTTCGAGGTCAATTTTCTTGACCCGATTTTCCTTGACATTGGAGAGCAGCTCCGTATAACTCATGTTTACGGCATTTTCAGCATTGGCTTTAGCAGCACTAGGTGTGGCGATCGCCACACTTTGAATAATGGCAATGCTCAAGACCGTCATTTTGACGCGCTGCCAGAAGGTCGATTTCCAAACTCTGTTTACAGAAGACATCACTGCCTCTCGCTCCTTGTAACCCCGTCGATGCGGTAATTATTGTTGATTGTTATAGTCTAGTCCATTCATTATAACTTTTGATTTATCGCAGTCAGAGAGTTAGACTAAAATACACTCAATAATATTAAAGCTACGCATTCCTAGCATATCTATCCATGAACCCCACACAAAATATTCAGCCCTTCTCCTCAGATGAATTTGCGAATGCTCTTGCGGAGCATAACTATGAGTTTTCCGTGGGGCAAGTTGTCAAAGGAAAGATCATATCTGTGGAAAGCAGTGGCATTTATGTCGATATTGGCGCGAAGTCCCTTGGCTTTATGCCCATTGATGAGGCAACCATCAGTGGTTCTTCCCGTGCTACCGATGCTTTCCCCATTGGTAATGAATATGAATTTCTGATCATTAGCAACCAAAATGCTGATGGTGAGGTCAAGCTATCGGTGCGCCGCCTTCTCTTCAAACAGGCATGGCAAACCCTGCGCGACTATCAAACTGATTCTAAAGTGTTTGAAACAAGGGTGATCGGTACTAACAGTGGTGGTTTGATCGTTGATGCGGTGGGGCTGCGCGGTTTTGTGCCGCGATCGCATTTATCTAACCCATCCGATCTTGCTACCCTCGTTGGCAAAACGATCCCCGTGATGGTACTGGATGCCGATGAATCTCGCAAAAAGCTAGTTTTATCCAATCGTCAAGCGGCTAAACAATCGGCGATGAGTCAAATTGCCAAGGGGCAGTTGATCACTGGCAAGGTCACGAATATTCGTCCTTTTGGCGCTTTTGTGGAATTTGCAGGCGTATCGGGGCTACTGCACAATAAAGAAATTAGCCAAAAACCTGTTAACGATCCCACCCATGTTTTCCAGATCAATGATGTGATTAAGGTTGTGGTTGTGGATGTGGACGAGTCCCGCGATCGCATTGCCCTTTCCACCAAAATCCTCGAACTGCACCCAGGCGAAATGCTCGATAATTCGGCACAGGTCTTTGCTGAGGCAGAAGAACGCCTTGAAAAAAATATTAGCAAGCTTTGGGATGCCTAGCGATCGTTAGCGAAAACCATTGAATACGCTATATAATTGTTTTGATAAGCAACGTAACGCCCTATATCATTTTCATATATTCTCAGTAAACAAAATTAATAAACAGAGTTGACATCATGGAAGTTAATTTTCTCGGTCTCTTAGCCACTGTCCTAGCCATATTTGTACCTACTGTCTTCTTGCTAATCCTGTATATCCAAACAGCTAGCCGTGAAGAAGGACAACAAAGTAAATAGTCCCCAAGTACATAGTGGCTTCGCCATTTTGTACTTACAAAATCCTTACGCTTAAAGTGCTGTCCACTTTTGTAAGTTATTTATGATATAAGACCAGAGGATCAATAGTGGCGCGTAGCACTGCCATTGATCCTCTGGTCTTAATTTATGCGGTTGTCACTATAAAACCTACATTCAGCAGGTCAAAAGTGAAATAAAATATTTAAATAGTTTCTACAAGCGCGGCAAAGCCGCGCTCTTGAGTTTTTAGACTAAGCCCAAGGTGGCTGCGACTAAATGACCACAGGCAAAGCCAGAAAATGCCACAGCATTTAAACCCTGCCCTGGGAAGGTGCTATCGCCGACACAGTAAAGATCGGGAATGGAAGTGCGGTTAAAGGGCATTCCCAATAGTCCCCAAGGCTTGCCAGTGGGAATTGGTCCATAGGTTCCATTACTGCGTCCTAAAAAGCGGCGATGGCTGCGGGGCGTACCAATCTCTTGATAGTCGAGACAGGCTTCTAATTTTGGGAAAATAGCCAATAGGCGATCGCATAGTTTTTTCGCTGCCAATTCCTTTTTCTCTTCATATGCCGCAGGTGATAAGTCTTGCCATTCCTGCATCCAGCTAGGGGTAAAGGTATGGACAACGTGATAACCTGCGGGGGCAAGGGAAGGATCGAGTAAGGTGGGAATCGATACGAAAATTGTGCCATGTTCCTTTTCCATATCTGCCCAATCTTCTAATAGAATGTGATGACAGGCAGCACCTTCAGGAATAGCGGCAGCTTCGACACCTAAATGCAAGCTTAGGAAACTGGGGGACTGTTGATAGCGCGATCGCCAATTTTTTTCGCTATGGGGTAAAGGTTCGCTCTTGAGTAAGTTGCTAAAGGTATCCCATCGGGTGGCATTGGACACGACTTTTTTAGCATAAAGAATTTCGCCATTTGCCAACTTTACGCCGATCGCCTGTTGCTCAGATTTTGACTTGGGAATGATCTCCGTCACCCTTGCGCCATAGCGAATTTCGCCCCCTGCTTTCTCTAAGCCCTCGGCTAGTTTTTCGGCAATTTTGCCCACGCCGCCCTTGGGGTAGTTGATGCCGCCATAGTGGCGATCGCTAAAGACCATACCGCCATTAATGGCGGGGGTGCGCTCTGCGGGTACAACTGACCAGCAATAGCATTCCATATCGATAAATTGTAATAATTCGCGATCGCTAATATATTTACGGGCAATGTCGCCCACATTTTGCGGTAAATAGGCGGCTAAGCCGAGACAGGCAAAGGGATTTTGAAAAAAGACGCGCATTAAATAGCGCCATTCCTCTAAGGACAATAGCTCTATGGCATTGAGACAGTTAAAAATTTTCCAACATTCATCATAGAATTTGCGGATTCCCTCCCGTTCGTGGGGAAAGCGATCGCCTAATTCTTGAATAAACTGCTCATAGTCACGGTGTACTTCTATTTCTAAGTTATTGGGCAGATGATAGTGAATCTGTACGGGATCGGGAATGGTTTCTATCTGCATATGCACTGCCGCCAATGCACGGGTGAGCAGGTTAGTCGTGCCGCGATCGCCAAAGCCAAAAATCATGGATGCGCCCACATCAAAATGATAACCATTGCGCTCAAAATAGCCGCCACTGCCACCTGCGATTAAATAGCGTTCTAGCACGATTACACTTGCGCCCTTAACCGCCAACTGAGTCGCCGTCACCAAGCCACCAATCCCTGAACCAATGACGATGACATCCGCATCCAATCTTTGCTGCATTAAATTTCTTAATATCTTAATAAAGTCTTATTACTACTATATCAATCGAAGACTACGTTAGCGGTTTACGTTTAGTGCAGCCCCTTTAGTTGTCTGACTAAATGGATCATCTCTGGCAAAATTAACTGCTCGATCGCTAACTTGACAGCATTACTAGAACCTGGCAAAGAAAAGATCAATTTACCTTGATAAATTCCTGCGGTGGCGCGGGAGGCGATCGCCCGTGACCCCACCTCCTGCCAACTCAAATAGCGAAACATTTCCCCAAACCCTGGCAAGGTCTTTTCTAATAACGCGGCGATCGCATCATAAGTGGTATCGCGGGGGGCAATGCCCGTCCCCCCATTGAGAATTACCACCTCTAAGTCCAATAGGTCGCGAAAATATTGCATTTGCGATCGGATTTGCTCAGGCTCATCTTTCACCAATGCGTAATAATCCACCAAATGACCAGCATTAAGCAGCGACTGTTTGATATAGTTACCACTTTTGTCATTGTCGGCTGTGCGGGTATCACTCACGGTAATTACAGCACAATGGACGCGATAACTGGGCGGATCGGGACAGGGATTTTGGGAAGTTTGCATAAGTTAAATTTTGAGCTGAGTCTTGATTTGAGCCTCATTCTAAGCCTTATTCAAGCTCATACCGTTAGATTCGGCATAGCGGGTCATGAAACGCAAAAATCTCTGCCATTCATTATCCCCATTCAGTTTATGAATCGCCTCAATACCTGCGGACTTGCCATTGATGAACTTGGCATTAACATTGCGTGTTACCATTTCGCCTTCTTCATCAATCATATACATTCCCAAAATTTCATTGGTATTTGCACTTTCGCCAGACATACATTTAGGAGCAGCAAATATAAATGTTGCCACACTAGTATCACCATCCTTAGAGCGAGTAATCTTCACATCCGTTGCTTCTTCGTCAATGCCGCGTGCAAGCTGAATCTTTGCTGTCATGTCCCAACCTTGAATAAAATTTTTTGTAAAACTATCCTTTCTAACATACCTTGTTTTGCAAAAAAACAAAATTTTGAACAATCGCCGTAAATGTTTGTGGTTGCTCAAAATGAACGTTGTGTCCGCAGCGAGGTGCGAGTGCTAGGTGTGCGAATGGCAACGATCGCGCCATTTGTTGATGAACCCGTACAAATTTAAGATCTAAATCGCCTGCAATTAATAATACGGGTATTTTTAGGCTTGGCAAATCTTGCCAAAGCGATCGCTGTCTCGCCACACTGAGGGTATATAAACATTTCGCCAATGCAAGGGGTTTTTGCTTAGATCGGCGATCGCCTAGATCGGCAAAATGAGGATGTAAGCGCAAATTGGCGAAAATTGGTTGACGATACCAATCATCGAGAAATTCTTGAAACTGCTTGGGCGTGGCTGCCGCTAGCTTAGTGGCGATTTGTAAATCTTGGACAAGGCGATCGCCTCTTGCTGACGGCGTAGTTAACCCAGCAGAGGTAGATTCAAGGATGAGGCGATCAAAATATTTGGGGAAATTTATCCCCAAGTATAAAGCGATCCGTCCGCCCATGGAGTAACCCACAGGGGTACAGCGTTGAATACTCAATAATTCCAAAAATTCAATCAGCAAATGGGCGATCGCAGGCATTGTGTAACATGGCTCTAACAAAATGGGAGCAGATTCACCTTGACCACAGTATCTCTGACTCTCATGATTGCTAATCGAGTGAGATCCGATCAATAATTCACTAAGTAAATAACTATCACCATGAGCAGGCAAATCGATCGCAATACAATAAAAGTATGGTGACAATGCCCTAATCTGCTGATCAAATTCTTGGCGATCGCCCATAAAACCATGCAAAAAGAGCAATGCAGGTTGACTAGGATCACCCTCTAGCTGATAAGCAAAACAATATTTCCCTATTTGTCCTTTAATCATCAATGTTCAATGAACGAACTCGAAATCCTTGAATTGATTGAGAACGCTAAGATCAATACCACCACTTCACTTTATCTTAGTGAGATGGGCTTAATGACAGTACCCGAAGAGATTGGCAATTTAGATGAGCTAGTTTGGCTGTATCTCAGTGAAAATAACCTAACCGATCTCCCACCCGCGATCGCCAGCCTCAAAAAATTAACTTGGCTCCATTTGGAAATGAATCAATTTACAGCCATTCCTGAAGTTGTCACCAAAATTAAAAGCTTAACAGTTTTAAATGTCGCGGAAAATCAAATTACCCACTTACCAATTACTATTCAAAATCTGCCCAGTCTTGCCAGATTGGACATGAATGATAATCTGCTCACGACCCTGCCACCCGAAATCAAGTTTCTCAAATTTCTGACATGGCTCGATCTCTGCGAAAATCAGTTACACAGCTTGCCCCCAGAAATTGCTTTCCTGACCAATCTCACCGAGGTAGATCTGCGCCACAATCGATTAACCAGTCTGCCCCCTGAAATTGGTTCACTGACTAGCCTCACAGATCTATACCTTGGACACAATCAAATCAAGAGTCTGCCCCCTGAAATTAGTTGCTTGACCAAACTCACAGAGTTAGATCTTTCTTTCAATTGCCTCACCACCCTGCCTCCAGAAATGTGCAATCTCAAAAATCTGGAGAGAATTGATTTACGCGGCAATGCTATTGACGCAGAGTCACTGGGCTATTTGCAGCATGGTGTGATTTTAATTTAGGTTGAGGTATTGAGGCTTTGATTAATACAAAAATATTTCTGAGCATTGGCGCGAAGCGTCAATGCTCAGAATATTTCTGCTAGTTAAGTCAACACAAAAGTGCTGGATTAGCTAGCAGCAACAGGCTCACGCACAGGGATTACAGTCACAGACTTAACATCTTTGTTATTACGGCTATTGCTGATACTAACGACAGTATAGGTTTTGGTATTGCCTGCGTGAAAGGTATCGCCAACGGAGAGAGGTTTAGTGTGATTTAGCGCACCAATAAAACGTTGGTGAAGGTCGGTCATTAAATACTGCATAAACTCCTCGCTGAATAAATACGAAAATAAATATAGTGATTTCCAAATAAGTATGTACTCATTCAAAAGCTCAAAATCAATGCTAATGAGGGTTTTGAGCTTTAGCTTTGCCTTAGGTAAAATGAAAAACGCTATAGGGGAAAAAACAATAAAGCACAAAGCTTATGTTGCTGCAATCTGTATAGCACTGTTTCAGCGATTGGTATATGAAATTTCTTATATTTTTTTGTCAACTTGTCACCTTTTGCCAAACACTGGAAAATATGCAGCAAAATTTTGTGGTCAAACCGCAACATTTTTTGTTGATGTCTGTTTTGTTTAAGTCTGTAATTTGAATCGAGATGTAACTGGAGCTATGACCTCATCGCCTGCAAACGACCTTGCACCTGATTACGCGCTCAGTGCCTATGACTACGAACTGCCAAGCGATCGCATTGCTCAAGATCCAGTTTCGCCGAGAGATACATCGCGGCTATTGGTAATTACTAAGGTTGCATCGGGCAGTTCTGATGGCGAAAATCAAGAGCAGCAGCGCCAAATCCTGCATCATCATTTTTATGATCTGCCCCAATTTTTGCGATCGGGGGACTTATTAGTTTTTAACAATACCAAGGTGATTCCAGCGCGGATGTATGGGCGAAAACTATCGGGTGTACCTGTGGAAATTTTGTTAATGGAGCCGCTTGGACACGATCGCTGGTTAGCACTGGTAAAGCCTGGTAAGCGTCTGCCCGTTGGCAGCACGATTGTATTTGCTGATGATGTCAAGGCAACCGTTGAGGGCATTGAGCCAACCACAAGGGCGCGGGAGTTACAGTTTCATATTCCTAAAGGGACAGATCTTGACAAAATCATTGATCAATTGGGCAAAATTCCTTTCCCGCCCTATGTCACCGAGTCCCATACCGATCCTGCCCGCTATCAAACTATTTATGCCGAAATTTCTGGGGCGATCGCCGCACCCACGGCAGGGCTACATTTCACCGAAGAGCTATTTGCCAAGCTAGACGCGCAAGGCGTTGATCGCGCCTTTGTAACCCTGCACGTTGGCATCGGCACATTTCGCCCTGTGGAGGTGGAGGATATTACCAAACATGAGATGCACCATGAGTGGTGTGAAGTTCCTGAATCCACCATTGCCAAAATCAAAGAAACTAAGGCAAGGGGCGGCAGGGTGATTGGCGTGGGTAGCACGGTGGCGCGATCGCTAGAGGCGGCAAATTATCAACCTCTGCGGGGCAAGACGAATTTGATGATCTATCCCAGCTATCAATGGCAAGTTTTAGATGCGATGATCACTAACTTTCATTTACCCAAGTCAACCCTGTTAATGATGGTGGCTTCGTTTTTGGGTGAAGGGGGGCGCGAGTTTCTGTTGGTGGCTTATCAAGAGGCGATCGCCCATGAATACCGCTTTTATTCCTTTGGCGATGCCATGCTGATCTTTCATTAGGGAATAATGGCGCAATGCGCCATTATTCTTTTATCTACTAAACCCGACTAAAATAGTCGGGTTTATTTGACGGCTATGTTTGGGCGTGTTAGGGTGCAGATAAGTTAATTTCAACAGACTTACAAAAAACCAATTAACTACTAACCAAGTTAAATTAAGGGCAACCAAAGACATGACTGCAACGATTGTTTCTCCTTACACCAGTGATCGCTTAGAAACCTTTAGTAAGCTCAAGTGCAAAGAGTGCGGTGCAGAGTATGAGGCAAAGGCAATGCACGTTTGCGAACTGTGCTTTGGACCTTTAGAAGTTGCCTATAATTACGAAGCGATCGCCGCTAGGGTCAGCCGCGAAACCATTCAAGCGGGTCCCCTCTCAATCTGGCGCTACCGCGATTTTCTGCCTGTCAAGACTGAAAATTACATCGATGTATCCACAGGCATGACCCCCTTACTCAAGGCAAACCGTCTCGCCAAGCGCCTCGGCATCAAAAACCTCTACATCAAAAACGATGCTGTCAATATGCCCACCTTGAGCTTCAAGG
>Ga0247834_1006790_pt1 | contig 12575 bp, 7 predicted proteins | sample LaCruzMarch2015__8_FD_187118 | JGI IMG/M metagenome (GOLD analysis project Ga0247834, IMG submission 187118) | Freshwater microbial communities from meromictic Lake La Cruz, Castile-La Mancha, Spain - LaCruzMarch2015_12m | ecosystem: Environmental > Aquatic > Freshwater > Lake | place: Spain... | reverse complement strand
GGATACTGGTTGTAGAAGCGGCGCCCAGCCTTTCCATTTCCACAGGGCACATACCGTGGCATCTTTGTGTTTTTTCCCTCCGTTTTCCTTTCTACTTGCTGTACACTAGTTTCTAAAAAGAAATAAGGGACACATGAAAAAAAAACTAAAAAATCAAACAAAAAGACAATGGTAGTGTTTGGTTGGGTTTGGGTGAACGGTTAACACACCTCGATGGCGTTGTGGCCGACGACGTTCATGAGCCGCCTGCCCGCGCCCGGCGCCGCGATGACCACCTGGATGGTCCGCACGTGGACGTTGCTGGGGTCGACGCCCGCGGCCAGGGCGATGGCGCTGACGTAGAGCTCCTGGATGCCGGGCGTCCAGGAGGCGAGGTTGATGGGGAGCACCACGTAGCAGTGGACGACCTTGACGATCCGGCACCGGTACCCGGCGTTGCACGCGCACGACTGGAGGTCCTTGGAGCCCGTGGGCGAGTGGGTGTGGTCGGGGCAGTGGATCTGCGCGGTCGCGTTCGGGCAGAAGTGCCCGGCGGCGCACAGCGGGCAGTCTCCGCGGGCGGCGAGCCCGGTCGCGAGGGAGTACGACCCGTCGGCGCACGCGAAGATGTTGGCCCCGCCCTCGCAGTAGAACCCGGGGGGGCACGCCAGGCACTGCGCCTGCTCGCGGCTGCCGGTCGCCAGGGAGTAGGTGCCTGTGGGGGGTGGGTTAATCGATGTACCGAATGCATACCGAATGGTTTCGAAAGGTTGCAAACATGCATTCTTTCCATGGAAAGGACGTGGTTTTGGAAAGAAATGCAACGTTTCGAAGTTCGACCTAACATTGAAAGGTTCCGTTTTCGCAACGTTTCAAGGTTGCATTCTTTCCATGGAAAGGACGTGGTTTTGCAACGTTTGGGAAAACAAGAAAATGCAATGGTTCGTGAAGCGACAAATAAAAAAACCAAAAAAACAATGATGCACAAACCTGCGGCGCACTCGGTCTTGTTCGGCCCCCCCGGACACAGGCTCCCCGCCGGACACACGCTGCAGTCGGACTCCAGCTGCAGGCCCGATCCCCTGCTGTACTTCCCCGGGCCGCAGTTCGCGGAGTCGCGGAAGGTGTGGGTGATGTTGCTGACGCCGAGGTGCTCGGCGGCCAGGACGAGGTTGGCGCCGTCCACGATGATGCCGGTGATCTCGGAGTCGCTGGAGATGCGGGTGGTGCGGCCGTCCAGCAGCGAGTACGCCATGGAGCGGGAGGGCGTGGCCCCGGCCCCCCTCTCCGAGACGATGATGAACCGGCTGTCGGGCGTGAACTTGCACACGGTGAAGCCGGCGCCGGTGCTGGCGAGGAGGAGGGTGGCCGCGCCGGTGGCCTTGGTGACGGTCTTGAGGCCGAAGGTGCCGGTGACGAAGAGCACCGTCGGGTACGCATCGCTCAGGCAGATGGAGTGGGCGTTGGCCATGGGGATGGTGGCGTCGGAGGGCCTGCTGTCGCCGATCGGGTAGCGGATGAGCCCGGGCGCGTGCGCGATCCACACGCCATCGGGCGCCTCGACGACGCAGGTGGGCAGCGTGACGGTGTAGGCCTGGTCCCAGCCCAGCTGCTGCATGTTGACCCGGTAGACGTAGTCGCCGCGCACGAGGTAGACGGAGCTGCCGTCGGCGGAGGCCGCCATCGAGCGGTAGACGCCCTGGTAGGAGCCGCTCTCGATGGCGAGCGCGCTGGTGGCGCCGGTGGTGAGGTCGAGGTACATGATGGACTGGAAGTGGGACATGATGACCCTGCCGCCGTACCGCAGGAGCCGCGACGAGGTGAGGTCGCCCTTGCTGTAGACGTTGGCGGCCGCGATGGAGTAGAAGAAGAGGGTCCGCGGGTAGCTCCAGTACGCGCACCCGCCGCAGAGGTTGCAGGCGGAGCCGTTGCCGGGGGACCACGACCCGATCGGGCACGCGAGGCACACCGCCGAGGACGGCGCGGCCACCACCGTGGACATGGACCCCGCCGGGCACGCGGTGCACTGGGCCGCGCCCGCCGGCGAGTAGGCGCCCGCCCAGCAGGTGGCGCACCCGGTGCTGCCGAGGCCCGGGGTGTAGTACCCGGCGGCGCAGTCGCGGCACTGGTACTGGCCCGTCGCGTCGGAGAAGGTCCCCGCGTCGCACAGCGCGCAGGTGGCGGCGGACGTGGCGCCCGAGGCCATGGAGAACCGGCCGACGTCGCACTGGACGCACCCGGTGTCGCCGAGGTTGGGCTTGTAGGTGCCGGACCCGCACGCGAGGCACGTGGCCCCCGGCGCGAGGCGGTGGTAGCCGTAGGTGCAGGTGCAGTTGGAGGCGAAGCTGGACCGCGCGGGCGACCACATGTTGCTGGCGCACGGGTTGGAGACGCCCACCCAGCAGAACGACCCCTCGGCGCACGGCTCGCAGGCGGCGTTCTCCCGCCCGCTGTACCCGCGGTCGCAGAAGCAGTAGGCGGCCGAGGGCGCCCCCGGCGTGGAGGTGGCGTTGCCGGTGCACGCGTGGCGGGTCCCGTTGGCGCAGAAGTGCCCGGGCTCGCACCGCAGGCAGTCGGGCGCGGTGCCGTAGTAGCCGTCCACGCACGTGCAGTCGGAGACCTCGTCGGCGCTGATGCGGCTGCGGGAGTTGGTGGGGCAGGTGCCCACGGTGCCGTTGAAGCAGTACTCGCCCTCTGGGCACGGGTAGCACGCCGTCGCGCCGACGCCCGACTTGGTCCCGTTGGCGCACCGCTCGAGGTGGTTGCCCCCCGTGCAGAAGAAGTTGGTGTCGCACGGCGAGCACGGCGTCCACCCCACCGCCGCGTTGGTGTTGCCGTAGTACCCCGGGTTGCAGTAGCAGTCGCTCTGCAGCCTGCCGGTGCCGACGGCCGCCTGGGAGTTGGCGGGGCAGCTGAAGATGTGCTGCTCGGAGCACCAGTGGTCCGCGAGGCACTCCTGGCACCCGATGGTCAGCGACCGCAGCGACACCGACGGGCTGCTGATGATCGCGTCCCCGGTGGAGGTGATGACGAGCACCGAGTCCAGCACCGAGGTCGTGAAGAAGAGCTGCTGCCACGCGGACGTGAGCGTCCAGGTCTGGGCGCCGCCCAGCTGGAGCCGGAGGGTGGCCGCCGCGCTGCCGCCGCGCTTCGCCCACACCGACGCGTAGTAGGACAGCCCCGCGGGGTACACGCCCGTGGGCACCGCCACCGACAGGTTCGCGGACGACCGCAGGAGCATCGTGGAGCTCTCGACCTGCGAGGAGTAGGCGTCGGAGTGGGGGACGGCGATGGTGGTGGTCTCAAGGAGCTGGAGCTTGGAGATGTCGGTGAACGCCCACTGCCCGAGCGACACGACCTCCGGCGTCGCGAGCCACACGATGGCGCTCAGCGGCACGAGCTTCGCCACGATGCGGATCGTCACGCGGGAGGTGGTGGGCGTGAAGAACTGCGTGGAGTCCTGGACCCAGTCGGTCGTGGGGACCGCCGGGTCGGAGAAGACGGTGGTGTACGCCGTCGCCCCGCCGTCGAGCCACTGGACCTGGAACGCCTCCAGCTGGCCGCACCCCGCCCCCGTGCACACGTACCGGAACTGGAGCGCGATCGGGTGCCCCGGGGTCGCGTCGAAGCCGCGCTGCAGCAGGGCGACGGGCCGGTCGGACGCCGAGTTGAGCACGAGCCCCACCACGCTCTCGCCCGGGAACCACGCCGCCGTCGACGGCACGAGGTCCACGCCGCCCAGGCCGGTGGTGATGTGGCCGAGGCCGAACCACTCGCTGGTGTTGAGCCGGGCGGGCACGGCCGCGGAGCACGCCAGCAGGCCGCACAGGTTGAGCGCCACCGGGGTGTGGGTGCCCGGGCCCGCGCACGGCAGGCACTCGCTGGAGCCCGCGAGCGACGACGTCCCCGCGGGGCACGGCGTCCGCGCCGACATGACGCAGGCGCTGCCGCGAGGGCATGGGGTGCAGGAGGCGTCCTGCTCGTTGACCATGTACGACCCGGCTGGGCACAGGCCCTGGCACGTGCCGTCGCTGATCTTGCGGGTCGTCGAGGGGCACGCGCACTGCGCGATGGAGCTCGCGCCCGTCGCCAGGGTCGCGGGGACGATGCTGTCGTGCGCGTGGGTGAGCTGCACCGACCAGAACTGCGGGGGGCTGTACGGGGTCGCCAACCTCGCGTACACGAACCGGGCGTCGGTGTAGTTGGTGAAGGGCACCACGTACTCGTGGGTGGTCACGTCCGTGCCCTGCTCCGTGTACGGGATGCATGCGGCGCCGTCGAACGCCCAGCCGAAGAACTGCATCTGCTTGATCGTGGTGGAGCCGTCGGGCGCGCGAACGAGGAAGTTCCCCCCGTCCAAGAAGTCGAAGGTGTGCGGGCCCGCGCGCGTGGTGACGCGCCTGGTGCCCTTCTGGACCCGGTAGAAAGTCACCGCGAGCTCGAACACGGCCGGGTCGATGGCGGCCTCGAAGATCAGCGGCGTCACGCTGCACCCCGCCGCCGTCGCGTAGAAGGACCACCGGGTGATGTTGCTCCCCTGCGACGCCGTGAGCGGCTGCCGACGGAGGTACATCACGTCGGTGGTGGCGGCCACGGACGCCCGGTTCTCGATGGCGTTCACCTCGGTGCCGACAACGGTCTGCAGGATCAGGGCCCCGCCCGGGCACGCAGCACACGCGGCCACCCCCGCCGCCGCGGCGTACGTGCCCAGGGCGCACGGAGTGCAGGCGACGGCGCCGGCGGCGCTGGAGGACCCCGCGGGGCACGCGGTGAGCACCCCGCCGGCGCACTGGGACCCGGCCAGGCACGGCGCGCACACGCGGCTGCTGTTGCGGTAGAGCCCCTCCGCGCACGTGCACTGCGAGGCGGCGGCCGGGGCCAGCGCCGAGGCGTCGGCCGGGCACGGCATGCAGGCGGTCGCCCCGTCGAGCGAGTACGTGCTCCCCACGCACGTGGCGCACGCCGTGGGGTTGGGCTGCGGGTCGGCGAAGTGGCCGGCCAGGCACTGCACCTCGCTCGTCTGCGACGCGCACGCGAACCCGGCGCGGCAGGGGCGGCAGCTGGTGGTGCCGTTGAGGATGTAGGAGAGGGGGCAGGTGCACGCCGCGATGGAGGACGAGCCGGCCACGGAGTTGGCGCCGGTGGGGCACGCCGTCAGCACGCCGCCCTGGGGTGGTGCTAGGAGTTAGTGGTGGGGAGAAACAAACAGTCGGCGGCAATGGGGATCCTACCGGGCAGTAGCTCGCAGGGGTACACGACACGCACACGTCGCTGCTGGAATACTGCCCGTCGGGACAGGGGATGGCCATCACGAGCGAGGGGGCGTACAGGAGAAGAACGGTCGCCAGCCGAAAGCGGGCCATCATCATCTCGATCGGGCGGCAGGGGGGGGTGCTTAAATAGCGTTTGGGGCCAACGCACCTTGCAATAAGTGGACGCCCCGCACTGGGCGCACATCTTGGTCACGAGGCCGTGGCCGTCGGTGCCGTACACGGTCTGGTACCCGTCGTCGCAGGTGCAGTTGTCGAGCCGCGTGGAGAGCCGGAGGGACGTGCTGTGGGTGGGGCAGGTGTTCTTCACGCCCGTCCAGCACCAGGTCCCCGCCTCGCACGGCTCGCACGCCGCGTTGGCCACGCCCGCGTACCCCGGCCTGCAGTGGCACGCGTCGGCGCTGGTGCTCTGAGCGGGGGAGATGGCCTGGTCCACGCACCACTCCAGGGGGGCGGCCCCGCCCGCGCAGAAGGCGTTGGCAGGGCACTGGGCGCACCCGCCCGAGGAGGGGTAGAACCCGGCCCGGCACGTGCAGTCGTCGATGGTCGACGCCCCCGACGGCGAGTGCGCGTTCGTCGGGCATGGGTTCAGCGCCCCCGACGCGCAGTACGACCCGTTGACGCACAGCGCGCACCCCGAGGAGGAGTTGCCGTAGTACCCGGCGAAGCACACGCACTGGGACAGGGACGTGGCGCCCTCGGGGGAGGTCGAGTGCGCGGGGCAGGATCGCGGCGCCGTGGGGGTGGTGGTGGTGGTGTTGTCGGTCGGTGTTGGTGGGGTGGGGGCCGCCGCCACGTAGCCCTGGATGACGAAGCTCGCCGCCTCGATCGCCTCCACCACGGGAACGGTTTGCGCTGGGGGGACGACGAAGTCCACCGCCAGCGAGTCCGTGACCACCTGCAGGAGTCGGCGGTGATGCCTGCGGCGCGCCCCCGCCGCCATCGGAAGGGTCCCGGTGATGCCGGCGGGGTCGCCCGGGCAGCTGAACGCCACCGACCCCACCACCCCGCTCAGGGACGTCAGCATCAGCGCGCTGCCGTCCGTGTACTCCGGGGGTATGGCGGGGAACGTGGGCGCGCAGCACCCCCCCGCGCAGACGAACGTGTACAGCACGTCGTGCTTGAGCGCGGTGACGTTGGCCGCGTACCGGCCGTCCGCCCCCACCGTGAGCCCCACCGTCGCCCGCGTCACGCACGCCGTCGTCCTGTCGCACTGGAGGCAGTACCCGGCCCTGCACACCTGCCGCGTGTAGATGAGCACGCCGCTGGCGGTGTTGTTGTTGACCGACTCCGTGAGCGTGGCCATCATCGACGGCACCGACAGCACCAGCGCCACCAGCGACTCGGTGGCCGGCAGGGTCTTCTGCACCATGATCACCTGGGTGACGTTGGGCAGCGGCACCAGGCTCACCACGGAGATGGGAAGCGCCTCGCCGCCGGGGCAGATCGTCCCGGCCACGCACTTGACGCAGAGGCTCGACCCGGGGGTTGACACCTCGCTCGAGTACCCGGGCAGGCAGGAGCAGTTGGACTGCGCAAACGACAGCGGCGCCGACAGGCTGTTGTACGGGCACTTGTTCATCGTCCCGTACAGGCACCAGAACCCCGCCAGGCACGCCTCGCACGACGGGCCCCCGTACCGGCTGTCGCACACCCACGGGCACGTCGGCGTCAGGGAGGTCCCCTGGTAGGTCGAGTGCGGGGGCGCGTTGCCGCACGGCGAGCACTGCCGGTTGGATGCCGCCGCGCACGCCGAGGACTGGAACGTCCCCGTCTGGCACGTCGAGCAGAGGATGGGGGCCGTCGCGCCCGAAAGGCAGAAGTACGAGGCGGGGCACGGCGTCGGCTCCGGCGCGGAGCTGTTGCCGCAGAAGCTGCCGGCGGGGCACCGCGCGCACTGGTAGCCGTAGGCGGAGGCGGGGGCGGGCTGGCGGTAGAACCCGGCCCAGCACACGCACGCGGTCCCGTCGTACTCGGAGTTGGCCGGGCACTGGCACTGGGCCGCGGAGGTGGCGCCGGCCGCCGAGGTGAGCTTCCCCGGCGAGCACGCCGCGCACGCCGTGGCCCCCGTCGCCGGGGCGTAGGTGCCGACGCCGCACTGGGAGCAGTTGGTCGAGGCGGCCGTGGGGTTGTAGGACCCCGCCGCGCACCGGGCGCACCCGTCGGAGGCGTTCGCCGAGGCGTACAGCCCGGGGCCGCACTCCGCGCAGGCGGTCGCCCCCGACGCGTTCGAAAACGTCCCGGCGCCGCACGGCGCGCACCCGCTGGCGCCCCCGGACGCCCCGAAGAACCCGGCAGCGCACGGGGCGCACGCCGTCGACCCCGCGGCCGCGGCGAACGACCCGGCCACGCACGCCGAGCACGCCAGCCCGTCCGCCCCGGCGGAGAACGACCCGGCCCCGCACGTCGCGCACGCGTACGCCGACGTCATGACGCCCCCGGGCCGGCACAGGCACCGGCCGCTCCCGGTGGCCCCGTTGGTGAAGGCGTTGGCGTCGCACGGCCGGCACGCCGTCGCGCTCCCGTTGGAGTACGCGTCGACGGGGCACGGCACCTGCGGCGTGGTGCTGTCGGGGCAGAAGTGCCCGATCCCGCACGGCGCGCACGCCGTCGCCCCGCCCACGGCGACGAACGAGCCGCTGGCGCACGGGAGGCACGACGACATCCCGGACCCGTTCGCAAACGTCCCGGCCGCGCACGTCGCGCACGTCGACAGCCCCCCGCCCGCGGAGAACGTCCCGGCGCTGCACGCGATCGCGGCCCCGTCGCGGCACATCGACCCGGCGTGGCACGCCGCGCACGTTTGGGGGGCGCTGGCGGAGGGCTGGAGGTGGTGGCTGAGTAGTTGGAGTAGTAGCAAGAGAGGGGTGGTGATGCCGCGCGTTAAGGTCTGGCGGACCGTCATCATGTCTGCGGCCGCGGGGTGGAACCCTTTTATACATCGTGCAGGGAATCCTAAACGGATTTTTGGGCAGGTTGGTAGTCGAACTGCTCGAGGTAGGTGTTTTCAGCTAGCAGGCTGGCGATCTTCGCTTGAAGGGCCTCGAGCGTCCAGCGCTTGGCGCTTCTTTGGGTTGCGTCGGTAACGAGCGGCGAGAGCATGTTGATCAATTTTATCGTGTATGGTGCAGATGCTAAAAAAAACAGCGCCGCCGATGCAGTGGTACCTGCACCTGGCCCTGATGGCGATAATGATGGCGTGCGACGCGGCGTGGATTCGCTTCAACCTGACGCGATACACCGACAACATCATGGCCATCCAGAACACCAAAACGTACACCATGTGGTACGCGCTCGCGCTCCCCATCTACGCCATCATGTACCTGTCGGTGGTCCTCATCGCGGCCCCGCTGCACGCGGTCTACGGCGTGGGCGCCGGCGCGATGGTCGGCGGCGCCATATACGGCGTCTACAACCTCTGCGTGCTGCTGCAGTTCGAGCACAGCAGCGCGCCGCTGGCGTGCGTGGACACGCTGTGGGGGACGGCGCTGTTCGCCGGGCTCGCGTGGGTGGCGGTGGCGTTTGAGGCGTGAGTTTACTGCTCCCTGCCCACCAAATCCCCCACCTCCCAGGCGCGATACGCCTTGCGCCACTTGCGGAGCTTGGCCCTTGCAGCGTGAAGGTGGTGTTCGAGCAAACAGACCTCGTGCTCGATCCGCACCTCCGTCTCCGTCGCCCGCTTGTGCGTTGTCTCGATCGGCAGGTTGGGCGTCCCTCGATTGCAGTTCTGGAACGCGTGGGAGACGTCCAGATCGTACGCGACCTTGTCCTTCAGCGCCGAGATGTCCGCCTTGAGCGCCTGCCGCAGCGCGTTGAATGCGTTGTCCGCGTCGATCTCACGCGCGTTCCAGCGGGCTGCGACTTCCGCGAGCCCTCTGCGCCGCGTGTCGGCCGGGGCGGACGCGAACTGCAGGCAGCAGCGCTTCGCAAACACCCCGTCGACGAACGGCATGCCCCGCCTCAGATCGCGGAACTGGCGGCGGGCGGCGGCGAGGCCGAGGAGCTTGCGGCAGAGCCGGGTCGGAATACACCTGCACGTAATCTACGGCGCCGCGGAGTTCCACCATGTGCGGGCGGGCGGGCGGCTCGGGTGTTTGTTTTTATACTCGAGAGCACGCCGTGTGCGCTGTCGCTGCTGGCGTCTATCGAATGTCTACCCACCAAGAGAAACAGTATAAAAGCCCTGCACGCCGCGTCGGCGATGGCGAGAGCGCTGATTCAGCAGCTGGACCGGATGCTGGGGCCGCACGGGTCGGATGAAGAGGAATACATAGAGGAAATGACGCGTCCGCGCCATGGCGAGGATCGGCTGACGTTTCGAATCAAGTGCATCAAGGAGGAGGCGGCTCGAAACGGCGTATACTTAACGGAGGCGGTGAAGAATGGCAGCAAAGCCTGGGCTGACACGTGCAGACAACACGAACGGGAGTACGAGCGCCAACTAAAAAGAGCCGAAGAGGAGCTCAGCGCCTTCAGGGCGAATAAGGCAGAAGAGGAGCTCCGCAGGGCGAATGAGACAAAATCACGCCGCCGCCCACGCGCCGATGCAGAGCGCAGCCGGTCCAGATCGCCGAATGGTGCGGCGCGAGGTCGTCGAGCGGGGGCTCGTTGACAGGCGGGGCTGTACTCGGGAATTCGTTACCTGTGAAATAATCCGCCGGAAATGGTGGTTGCCACCCATTGTCCGTCAACGGGGGTCATCACACAAACGTCGCGAAGGCGCGGGAGAAACAGCAGCCATACGGCAAGCCTCCTGTGGTTGAGTACTGCAGGCTGGATCTGGCTCCACAAGGTGATGAGCACAATGAAGAAGGTTCCCAGCAACAACGCGTTGGGCTCGGCGTGGATTTCAAGCGCCATTGTGCACGTCAGACACCCGATGGCTAGCATGCACACGGAGTACGTGCCGTCATCGGGTGTTGTATCGAGTGTGAACCCAGCGAAGAAATACACCAGCGGCAGCACGCGGATGAAGGTGCCTGCTCAGATGTACTTTTTAGCATTGCGAAACCCCGACACGATAATTTTGACGCGTTGACCTTTGTGACGAGCGATCGCCCGGGATGCGTGAGCGAAGAACGAGCCGCTTTCGATCACAACGGCGCCCTCTGGAATCACTGTGCCGCTCTGCTGCACCCCGGTGCGTGTGGATCGCATCTCCAGAATAAAATCATCGAGCTTGTTGCTCACTGATGTTAGCTGTGTACTCAGCTCGTCTGTCGTCGCGCGCAGCCCGTCCATTGCTGCACGCAAATCGGTGTTTGTTGCGCGCAGCTCGCCTTTTGTCGCGGGTTGGTCGTCGTCTGCCATTTAGCTTGCGGGTGACAGGGGGGATATAATACAATGCCAAAATCCCAGCGGTACACTGTACTCGCGTGACCGTGTCGCTGCAACGAATTGCCCCTTAAAAAAAACTCTTTTTTTCGACGCCCTCCATGCAGGTGGCACGCATCGCCCCTCCGCGCCGCTCGCTGTGCCGCGCCCGGCGGGCTGGGCGCCGCGTGGGGCACGCGGGGTGGTTGTTTGCTGATTGTTTTGTTATGGGACGGGTCCTGTGCTGATCCTGTGTGTGGTTGCTTCAGGCGTCTGCAGAAACCGCTGTCCATGCTGAAAAGGACTGGAAGGCGAAATCTAAGCTCAAGTACTACGGCGAGAACTTTGTCAACATCGTGAACCAATACGAGAAATGTGAAGCAGAAGCTTCTGAGCAGGCCGATTGGGCTGATTCACTAGCAATACCAGGAGAAGTATACTTTGCAGATACAAAAGGAGTGCTCCCAGACCTGAAGAAAGTTGGAGGCACATCTAAAACTGGTCCTGAACGCGTCCGCACTCTATCAACCGCTGGTGTCCCGGAGCCATATGTTTGCTACAGAAGCATTGCAGTTAAGGACTGGCGGCTGATGGAGAAGTGCATTCACGAGTATTTCAAGGAAGCCAGGGTTTACCCTGGTAAGGAGTTTTTTTTGCTTTCTGACAAGGACGTGGATACTATATGCGACGCTATTGAGGGAAAGGTCCAAATGAGCTACAAGGAACGCGCTAATTGGACATTCTCGGTGCGCGTGGTTCGAGAGAGGTTGGATAAAGGCCGAAAGAAGAGACTTGGCACAATGCAAGAGAATGATGTTGATGACTTGGATACGGTTATGGATGGTGGTAACATTCGTGAGCAGGAGCGTGTGATGGCCGAGAATCCAAGAGATTTCAACCGAGAGCTCGCCTACGACACTGGGGACGATGACGACGCTGGTGGATCAGCGCAGATGCCAAGGGGACGTTGCAGTGAGTCCTTGAAAAGACCTGCAGAAATACCTGTTTCTCCTCCAGCGAAACGATGTAACTACGGCGAGGCGAATGCGATGCTCAAGTTGAAAGACGTGGAGATCAATGTGCTCAAGACATCCATGGCAAAAGACGCAGAAATAATCAGTGCGCTCAAAACATCCATGGCAAAAGACGCAGAAATAATCAGTGCGCTCAAAACATCCATGGCAAAAGACGCGGAGATCAACGAGCTCAAGACATCCATGGCGGCGAAAGACATCGAGGCGAGGGACAATGAGCTCAGCAAGGCAATCGACGCCAGGGACACCGCGCTGAGCGCCGCCGCCGACGCCAAAAAGCACGCGCAGCAAGTGGAAGCCGACAAGGACAATGAGATTCGCGCGCTCACGCAGAAGCTGGACGCGGCGACAGCCGAGATCAACAGACGCAAGACCATCGAAGAAACCGTTCAGGTGGTAAAAGCTTTGGCAGTTGAAGCAATGGCAAAGAGAATGGAAGTATGGGATGAAGCAGTGGCAAAGAGAATGGAAGTATGGGATGAAGCAATGGAAGTATGGGCAATTCAAGAGATGAAGGTCTCCAACCAGCAATACGCAGAAAAAGAAGCAGAGTGTCAAAAACTTCGAAAGAAAGACGCTTCTGATGCAGCCACGCACAGAAATATTATGCGAAAGGCAGGCAACGCTCTGAAAGCTGTGATAAAGAAAACAGCTGCTGCGAACAGGAAGTTGGAGATGCTGGAGAACCAGGAGCAGTTGGTGAGGCGGATACTTCAGGCCACGTCTGGGCAGCGGCAGGTGGACTATTTCGCTGAATTCAAGGGGCACATAAACAACAACGGCCAAAGAGACGAAGGCGTCTCCTCTTCTCCTGGTGATAAAGAGACGCAATCTGCCGACGATCAAGGAGACGGGAGCGCCTCTTCCTCTGACGACGACGACGAAGAGTCCTCGATGTCGTCGTCCCAGAGCGACGGCTCCGAGCAGTGACCTCCCGTGCGATATCGAGCAAGCGGTCTGCCTCGGCGCAAGGCGCCCT
>Ga0247834_1006789_pt1 | contig 12576 bp, 13 predicted proteins | sample LaCruzMarch2015__8_FD_187118 | JGI IMG/M metagenome (GOLD analysis project Ga0247834, IMG submission 187118) | Freshwater microbial communities from meromictic Lake La Cruz, Castile-La Mancha, Spain - LaCruzMarch2015_12m | ecosystem: Environmental > Aquatic > Freshwater > Lake | place: Spain... | reverse complement strand
TACCTTCCATATCCGCGCTCCCAAGAGTCACTGAGACCGTCGCCATCTGAGTCGATAAACTGGCCCATCACATAATCGAACTCATCAAGAAGAATTTCCCTAGAGTATTCCTCGGGCAGAATACCACCAAAACTTTCGTCGGGCCATGAGCCCCGGGTTGGGAAGCCTTGATTGAAGTGAGCACCGACAAAGCTGCGAGGTGGTGCTGTGGAAGAAAACAATACGGATGAGTTGACGGTCAAACCTTGCAGGAAAGACGGATACCAAACGCGATAAGGGTAACTCTCCTGCCCGGTGGCGAGATTTCCAATCATGACGGCCAACTCAGAGGCGAAATCGTCTGCCTCTACAGGATCTGAAAACTCGAACAGGTAAGGCGTATTCCCTGCCGGCTGGCGCTGGTTTTTTGTGAAGGCATAACCCGCTTGGTAGTCAGCATTGGCGGCGATAATCGCACTCTTTGCTGCAATTCGCTGGTCGCTCCGGGAAAACATGAGGAGGCTGGGCAACTCTGATAACACCCGTTCGGGCGTTAGGTTGTCGGATTTAAAAAGCCGATAGATTAGTGCGTATTCGACGTTCAGATTGTAGCTGTTGGCCAACGCTAAACCAGCCTTCGCAGCTTTGAGCAACGATCGAAGAATCAAGACATCTCCGTAGTCAACACGAACATCGGCGAGCGAGGTTTCAGCAGCGCTTAATTGAATGCGAAAAGCCCTGTTTGTGGGGTTATTGACGAACTTAGCGAGGCAAGCCAAGACCTCTTCCAGCAAAGGAGAAATCCTCGTGTTCAAATACTGCAGCGTGCTGTCCAGTGACACGCCGTCGGCCGGCCGAATGTGACCATCGGCGTCCACGGGAAGTTGATATACGAAATTGTATATATTCGAGTCGGAGACCGTGACGCCGATTTGAATGAGTTGTTGCTGGAATTCGTTCGAGCTTTGCTCGAGCACGAGAAGGGTGGCAGCCTTGAGAAGATTCGCCTCAAGATTGCTTGGATCCAAAGCTAATGCATTGTTGAAATGAGTCAGGGCGCTCCGAAGATCTGCTGGTGACTGCCGTGAAAGCCTCTCACGGCCCAGCAAAAGCTCCTCGCTCGCTGTCGAGGCGAGACAGTTGCACAGGGCAACGAAGAAATATAGTAAACTAGTGAGAATTAGTCTCGGCCGAAGCGCCTTGAGTCGGTGCTGTTTGGCGCGAATCCTTCGGGAGAGAGAAACCTGCATCATTAATCTCGATAGTCCTGTCGCTCAGTCTTGGCAACGATAATCTTCCCGCATTTGGGCCGTCTAGGTAGATGACCCCCGAGGCATCACTGAACAACCTGCCGTCTTGACTTTTTAACTTAAGCGCTTCGAGAACCAAGCTTTGCGACTGAACTTCAAAGCGTGCTCCCGAACTGGCAATGAAACCGTCATTTACCCCATTCCTAACCTCGATTTTCCTTATCACGGCGGCCGAGGTCAGCGAGTTAGCCGTTAGGAATAATCGGAGCTCGTGGGCCCATTTACTCGCATCCGGCGAGTCGAGGATCGTCAATTTCACGTCTTCCATTACAAGCTGAGGCAGGACTCCTATCCGAAGAAATCCCACTGACTTTCGCTCGATCCGCGCATGGGCACAGGAAAATCTTAAAGTCGGTTTGCTGCCATCTGGACCGAGAGGCAAAGACAGGTCTTTAAGTGCTGTCACGGAGGGCAGGAATTCGGGGAGTGGCTCATTTGCCAAGGAACCGGAGGCCAAACAAAAAATCAGCGTCGCTAACATCTGCTGGCTCCGCACAAAATAGTTGCCGTCGAAAGCCATGAGAAAATCCTGAATACAGTTTTTCAATGTCGATAACACGAAAAAGCTTTTGATCCAGCCCGCTCCCACTGATCACAGCCAACTCGCCAACTTGACCCGCAAGGTCTGACGCGCGCGAAAGAGCAGGCTTTTGACCGCCGGCACCGTGGTTTCGAGGACGGAGGCAATTTCCTCGTAGGGCATTTCTTCGTAGCGGCGGAGAATGACGGCGGTGCGCTGATCTTCCGGAAGCCCGGCCAGGGCGTTCTCGATGACGCGGGCCAGTTCGCCCGCCGCCGCCGCCGTGGACGGATCTTCGCTCACCTTCGCCTCGTGCGGGCGCTCCTCGGCGGATGGTTCGCGGAAGACCACTCCTCGCCGGGCTCGTCCCCGGCGCTCGTTCAGGACGAGGCGCCGCACGATGGAGAACATCCAGGTGGTGAACTTGGCCGTCGGCTCGTAACGCCCGCGCGCCTGCCAAATGCGCAGATAAACCCGCTGCGCGAGATCTTCCGCCCCCTCGAATCCGCCAAGCATTTTTACTATCGTGCCATAGACCCGGTCCTCCGTTGCCTCGACCAAAGCACGGAAGGCAACTTCGTCGTCCTCCCGCACCCGTCGCATCAAGGCGACCAGCTGGGCATTGTCGTCCGAGCCGGATCCGGTAGTTCCGAATCCGTCCGTTGGCTCATGGTCTTGCGGTGTCACCGGCTGGCTTGAAGTCTCCAGATATTCAACCCCGCGGAGACGAAACGTTGCTCGAATTCGGTCGCGGGCCAGGTCACGGGAACCGCCCACTCCTTGATCCGCCACCCGCTCGCGGACAGTTTTGCCTGTGTCCAGGCGAGGTATTCCTCGGAATCGGTGGCAAAAAAGAAAATGCCGCCGGCCTCCATGCGCGAATGCAGCAGGGCCACAAATTCCTCCTGGACCAAACGCCGCACGGCATGACGGCGCTTGGGCCACGGGTCGCTGAAGAGCAAATAGACCCGCGAGACGGATCCGGTCGGCAAGGAGGAGAGCACTTCGAGCACCTCACCATGGAGAACACGGGCATTGCCGAGGTCGCCCGCCCGGCGACGCGCTTGGCGCACCCGGTATCCTTTTTTTTCGATACCGAGGACATTCCAGCCCGGTTCGCCCGCCGCGAGGCCGGCCAGGAACAGTCCGTTGCCGCAGCCCAGGTCGAGAGCAAGCGGTGCCGCACAGGGAAATAGTCCGGCCAGAGGATCGGCCTGCTCGGCGGCAAGGCCGCGGCACGGAGCAGGCAAAACCGGCGCTTTTGCCGGCATGGGGATCAGGCCGCGTCCTTCTCCTGCTTGCGGCGCAGGAGCGGCGGCTTGCGGCCTTCCACCACCGCGCGGTTGATCGTCACCTCGGCGATATCCTCACGGCTGGGCACATCATACATCACGTCGAGCATGATTTTTTCCATCATGGAACGGAGGGCGCGGGCGCCCGTGCCTTTGGAGACGGCGCGCGCGGCCAAGGCGCGCAGGCCGTCCTTGGTCACGTTGAGGTCGACATCTTCCATGGACATCAGCTTGGCGTATTGCTTGACCATCGCGTTGCGCGGTTCGGTCAGAATAATGACCAGTTCGTCCTCGGTCAGCTGGTCGAGCGCGGTCACCACAGGCAGACGTCCGACAAACTCGGGAATCATCCCGAAGCCAAGCAAGTCCTCCGGCTCGGCCTGATGAATGGTGGCCGAAGAGATCGCCAAAGTATCGTCCGATTTTTTCTCCTCGCGCGCGTGGAAGCCGAGGACACGGCTGCCGAGACGGCGCTGGATGAGTTTTTCCAAACCGACGAAGGCTCCGCCGCAGATGAAGAGAATTTTTTCCGTATTGACCTGAATGTATTCCTGCTGGGGATGCTTTCGCCCGCCCTGCGGGGGCACGTTGCAGGTCGTGCCCTCGAGAATTTTGAGCAGGGCCTGCTGCACACCTTCGCCGGAGACATCGCGGGTGATGCTGACATTATCCGTCTTGCGTCCGATTTTATCGATCTCGTCGATGTAAACGATGCCGATCTCGGCGCGCTTCACGTCGTAGTCCGAGGCTTGGAGCAGCCGCAAAACAATGTTCTCCACGTCCTCACCGACGTAACCCGCCTCGGTCAGGGTGGTCGCATCGGCCATGCAGAACGGCACGTCGATGATGCGCGCCAGCGTGCGGGCCAGGAGAGTTTTCCCGGAGCCGGTCGGGCCGATGAGGAGGATGTTGCTCTTCTCCAGTTCGACGTCCTCGCTGCCGGGCAAGGCAATCTCGCGGGAGGACGCCTGGTGCAGGATGCGCTTGTAGTGGTTGTGGACCGCGACGGAGAGCGTTTTCTTGGCCAGTTCCTGGCCGATAACAAACTGGTCGAGCTGGGCCTTGATATCCGCCGGCTTGGGCACGCGCACGGAGCCGCTCTTTTTCTTCGACTCCTCTTTCAGTTCTTTGTCGAGGATACCCTTGCAGAGGGTGACGCAGCTGTCGCAGATGTAGACGCCGGGGCCGGCAATGAGTTTGCGAACCTCGCTGTGGCTCTTCCCGCAGAAAGAGCACATCGTGAGATTGGTCGCCCGGGCCATCGTCTTAAGCGGGCACGGCGCCCGGGATTTCCTTGCGGGATTTCACCACTTCGTCAACCAACCCGTAAGCTTTGGCCTCCGTGGCACTCATGTAGTAATCGCGGTCCGCATCGTTGTGCACCTGCTCGACCGGCTTGCCGGTGTGCTGCGCAATGATCGACTCGAGACGGCGCTTGAGCTTGAACATGAACTCGACCTGACGCTCGACGTCGCTGGCCTGACCCTGCGCGCCGCCGCTCACCTGGTGGATCATGATGTCGGAATTCGGCAGGGCGTAACGCTTGCCTTTGGTCCCGGCACAGAGAAGGACCGCACCCATGCTCGCGGCCATGCCCATGCAATAGGTGTTCACATCGCAGGTGACAAATTGCATCGTGTCGTAGATGGCCAGTCCGGCCGTCACCGACCCGCCGGGCGAGTTGATGTAGATGTGGATGTCTTTCTTGGCGTCCTCCATCTGGAGGAAAAGCAGCTGGGCGATGACCAGATTGGCAATGTAGTCGTCAATCGGCGTGCCGATGAAAACGATGCGGTCTTTGAGCAGGCGCGAATAAATATCGTAGCTGCGTTCCCCGCGGCCGGTCTGTTCGACCACCATGGGAACCAGCATGGAGTTGCGTGGTGTTGTTGGACCGCAAGTGACAAGAGGATTCATAAACAAAGAAGGCGAGAACCGGGCTTACGCCGCGGATTCGGCTGTTTTCACTTTAACTTTGGAGGCAAGAAAATCAAGGGCCTTGTCCCGGACCACCTCGCCTTCAACCGAGCCGAGCGCCTCGCGCTTGACCAGTTGTTTGACCAATTTATCCATCGGCATGCTCAAACGCTGGGCCATGCGGGCGATATGCTCCGCCAACTCCTCGCGCGATGCTTCGATCTTCTGCTCGCGGGCAAGGCGGGTGAGAATGAAGTCCGCCTTGACCCGGAATTGCGCGCCCATTTGCGCGTGCTGGAAAATTTCTTCCTTCTTGCTCAGGAGATCCTCGTCGCTCAAGCCGCGCATTTGCTCGGCCTCGACAATTTCCCGGACGACGCGCCTCGCCTCGCCCATGACCATGGAGGCGGGAACCTCGAATTCGACACTTTTGACCAAATGCTCGACCGCCGCCGCGCGCTTCTTGCGTTCGGTCTGCTCGGTCGCGGCGGCCTCCAACCGCTGGCGGAAGGTCGAACGCAACTCATCGGCGGTGCGCCCGGCGATCTTCTGGGCCACGTCATCGGTTAATTCGGGGAGTTGCTTGGTCTTGATGCCCTTCAGCTTGGTCTGGTGGATGATTTTTTTGCCACGCAGCGATGGCACAGCGAAGTCCTCCGAGGCGGTCACCTCGACGGTGCGGTCCTCGCCTTCCTTCGCCCCGACCAGCCCCGCGCAGAATCCCGGCCACATGCTTTCCTCTTCCATCATGACCCAGAGTCCCTCGCCGCCCTTCATGGTCGACGGGGCCTCGGGGCAAAACTCGCCGAGCGACTGACCGTCCACCGTGGCGTCGTAGTCGAGCACGGCATAGTCGCCCATTTGCAGCGGACGGTCTTTGACCTCGGAAAATTCCGCCATGCGCTCGAGCAGCAGATTGATGTTGCCCTTCACATGCTCGTCGGTCACCGCCTCCTCCAGCACCTCGAGACCGAGTGCTTCCACATCAGGCATCTTGAAGTCGGGTTCGAGCGTCAATTCGACGCTCAGATTGAGGTCCGACGGCCCGACCTCGCCGTGCTGGAGATTGAAAGCATTCAGCACGGTCAGGTTATGATCCTTGGCGCCTTGATTGACCGCTTCGCGCAGCAATTCTTTGACCGCTTCCTCCGCGATGGCGTCTTTGTATTTGCGGGCCACGACGGCGACCGGAGCTTTGCCCGGACGGAAACCCGGCAACTTGGCCGAGCGCTGGTATTCCCCGGCCAGCTTTTCGGTTTTCTTCTGCACCACGTCGGCGGGGACGATGGCGTGCAGGGTGGCAATACAGTTTGGCTGTTTTTCGACGGAGACTTTCATGAATGGAAAATGACCCTCCACCTTAGCGGTGGCTTAGCCCTTCGCCAACCGCAAAACCTCATCCAAGACCGCACAGTGCGCCCGCACCCGTGCGATGAGGGAAAATTCCGACGGCGTCTCGAAGGTCAGACTGCGCTTGGTGTGACCGAACCGCAGAAAAAATGCCTCCGGATGCTCCGGCAAGGTCTCCGGCGTAACGCGCGTGCGGATCAGCCCCCGCCGGCATTTGCGCCCCTCGACCCGGCCGCGCGGTTCGCCGGGCAGATGTCGCGCCGCGGCCGCGAGCAACTTCTCGCCCCAGAGCGGACGCGCCCCCGGAATCTCGTAAAGATAAACCCCCTGCGCGTCGAAATCCTCATGCAGCATCACAGCCGCATCAAAGACGCGCCCCCGCAACAAGCACTTTTGCGCTTCGATCACCGGCACATCACTCCGGTGGTAACCCCGGTTGAGGTCGCGTCCGTGCGCATCGTTGCGGTTGTTGTGCTGCAGACCCCAAGGATTCAAACACGGGAAAATCAGCACTTCGCATTTCCGCAAAGCCGGCAGCCGTTTTTCACACCAAGTGATGAGCGCTTCGGTCGCGGCCGGTTCGTCCCCGTGGATTCCGGCCGACAAATAAAGCCGCGGACCATCCCGCGCCGGCGAGGCCAAGGCATAGACCGGAAACCCGTCCTCCGTGGCGAATTTCCGCAGCGGCCAACCGGCCCGCTTGGCCAGCGCGCGCCAGCGTTTGACCAGCCACCGGTAATCATGCGCCCGCAGGTGCGCCGCGCTTTCGAGTTGCCTTGCCACAAAATGTGGATATCGAAAAAGGGTCATGAGCAAAACATCCATCCTCGCCGCTGCTTTCGCCCTCGCCATCCTGGCCGTCCCCGCGCAGAGTGAAGAATCAATGAAAGACATCCGTATCATCGTCAAAACCGACAAGGGCGACATCGAAGGCGTCCTTTACCCGTCCAAGGCCCCGGTCACCGTGGCCAACTTCCTCAACCTGGCCAAACGCGGCTACTACAACGGCCTCAAATTCCACCGGGTCATCCCTGATTTCATGATCCAAGGCGGCGACCCGACCGGCACGGGCAGCGGCGGCCCCGGCTACCGCTTCGAGGACGAGTGCACGCCGGAACTCAAGCACGACAAACCCGGCATCTTCTCCATGGCCAACGCCGGCCCCGGGACCAACGGAAGCCAGTTCTTCATCACCCACGTCGCCACCCCGCACCTCAACGGCAAGCACACCGTTTTCGGCTCGGTGACCAAAGGCCAAGACATGGTCGACGCCGTCGCCCAAGGCGACACCATCAAATCGATCGAAATCCTCGATCCCACCGACGACCTCTTCGCCGCCCAGTCTAAGCGCCTCGAAGAATGGAACGCCATTCTCGACAAGCGCTGAGATCTTGCCCCATTTCATCCCGGAGCGGCGGTCCTCGGACCGCCGCTTCCTTTTTCCGGTCAAAAAATCCGCGGCTCCCCCTCGCGCAAGAAACACACCCGTTCCAGCAAGCCCGCCGACCCAGCGCACTCGATCAGCCGCGAAGGCGGTTCCCACGCCGGTTCATAGCTGAGCCGAAAGGTCCCGTAGTGCATCGGCACAAACGTCCGCGCACCCAATTCGACAAAGGCCCGCAGCGCTTCCTCCGGCGTCATGTGCACCTCGCGCCCGCTCGGTGGGTCGTAAGCACCGATCGGCAGGAGAGCGATCTCCACGGGCAGCCGTTTCCCGATTTCCGCAAAGCCCGGAAAATACGCACTGTCGCCACAGTGCAAAATCGAACGCCCCTCCACTTCGATGAGAAACCCGCCGAAACCACGGTGCGAATCCGCCAGCATCCGCGCGCCCCAATGGTACGCCGGCGTCATCGTCACCTTGACCGGACCCAATTGCATCGACTCCCACACCTCCAGCTCGTGCACCCGGTCGAAGCCCAGCCGGTGCACCAACCGCCCGACATTGCGCGGCACGACGATCGGTTGTTCGGCCGCCAGCTTGCGCAACGTGCGCTTGTCGAGATGATCGAAATGCGCGTGCGTGATCAGCACCACGTCGATGTCCGGCAAGGCGTGCAATTCCAGTCCCGGTTCACGCATCCGTTTGATCACCTTCAGCCAGCGCGCCCAATTCGGGTCGATGAGCAAGTTCACCCCCGGCGCCTGGAGCAAGAAAGAGGCATGGCCGATCCAGGTCAGCGCGACCTGCCCTGATTTCAACTCCGGAAACTCCGGGGTGCGCCGCTCCCCCGTGCGCCGCTCGAACAAACTCGGCCAGACCACTTCGGAAAGAAAGTTGCGCCGGTGCCAACCCACGCGCGGCTTCAGCCCGACATGATGATCCGGCTTGCCCTCCCGCAGACGGGGCAAAATCATCCTCCGCTTGCGCGCGGGCTTGTCTGGTTTCTCGCTAGCGCTCACTTTGGCAAAAATCCTATGCCCTCCCCGGCCAAAACAGAACTCCGCCGCCGCCTGCGTGCCGAGCTCGCCCGGATGACTCCCGCCGCCTGCGCGGCCGCCTCGGAAAGCATCCGCACGAGTATCCCATCACTGGCCAACTGGCAAGCGGCGCAGACTGTCGCCGCCTTTGTCGCGCTGCCCGGCGAACCCGATTTGCGCCCCTTCGATTGGTGCCGATCGAAAACCGTCCTCCTCCCCCGCGTCGTGGGAGACCACTTGGTGTTCCACACCGTGGAGACCCCTGCGCAACTGAAACCTGGCGCGTTCGGCGTCCTCGAACCCGACCCGGCCAATTGTCCGCCCGTCGATCCCGCCAATGCGGAAATTATCTTCGTTCCCGGACTCGCCTTTACCACTGGAGGCGCGCGCCTCGGCCGCGGCCGCGGGTACTACGACCACCTCCTCGGCACCCTCCCGCCTAAGCTCACACGCATCGGCGTCTGTTTCCCCTGCCAACTGGTCGACGTGGTCCCCCAAGAACCCCACGACGAATGCGTGGACCTTGTGCTCAGTTCGCCAGCTTGACCCCGAACGAGACCAGCACCGCGAAGACCACACACCAAGGCATCACCCCGAGAGCAATCGCCCACGCGACCCGCGGCCCCTTTTCTCCCACCGCCAAAGCAATCACCGCCGTGGCCTGCGGCCCGATGGTCACCGGTGCGAGCAAACAAAGCCCGAGCAGCCCGCCGCGCCGCCAAATCTTCCAAACCAACTTTGTTTCATCCTTCTCCACGGGGATCCGCAGCTTCCGCACCAACCATGCCCGCAAAGGTGCCCCCGCGACCAAAACCGCCGCCCCGCCCGCCACATAACCCATTCCCGCAGCCAGCGCCGCCCACCAAACACCCGCTCCCGCCGCCGTTGCCGCCGGAATGGACGCAATAAAATAAACAAACCCCAGACCGAAAGCGGTGGAAAGACCCGTCCAACTCATAATTACAGCATCTTACCCGATTCCCGCAAAATTCCACCCCTCTAACGCCGCCGCTACAACTCCACTCAAATTTCAAACTCAAGTCTCCGCCCTCTCCATCGCCCTCTTTGCCCTCGGCGTCCCCCGCGGCTTCCATCTTCCCCTGCACCGGGTAAGCTCCGTCTTCTCCGCATGGACCCCAAATCCACCGCCACCGACATCGCCCGCCGCCTGCAAGAGGCCGGCCACACCGCCTATTTTGCCGGCGGCTGCGTGCGCGACGAACTCCTCGGACTCCATCCGCATGACTATGACATTGCCACCTCGGCCAAACCGGTCGAAGTGCAAAAGCTTTTCCCCCACACCCAAGCTGTCGGCGCCCACTTCGGCGTCATTCTCGTCATGGAGCACGCCCACGCCTTCGAGGTGGCCACCTTCCGCTCCGATCACGAGTACCTCGACGGACGCCGACCCGAAATGGTCACTTTTTCCACCCCGGAAGAGGACGCCACCCGCCGCGATTTCACCATCAACGGTATGTTCCACGATCCGGTGGCGGAAAAATTCATCGACTTCGTCGGCGGCCAGGCCGACCTCCAGTCCCGCACCCTCCGCGCCATCGGCGATCCCGCGGCCCGATTCCGCGAGGACAAACTACGTCTCCTCCGCGCCATCCGCTTCGCCGCCCGCTTCGACTACGACATCGAGCCCCGGACTTGGGACGCCATTCGAGCCCACGCCGCCGACCTCCACGCCGTCAGTGCCGAGCGCATCCGCGAAGAGCTGGTCAAAATTCTTGTTCACCCCGGCCGGCTCCGCGGCTTCGACCTGCTCGACAAGAGCGGGCTGCTTAAAGAAGTCCTCCCTGAAATCGAAGCGCTCAAAGGCTGCGAGCAACCGCCGCAATTCCATCCGGAAGGAGACGTCTTTGTCCACACCCGCGCCATGCTTGCTTTGCTGCCGCCGGAAGCCCCCGCCGCCCTCGTCCTTGCCGTGCTCTTCCACGATATCGGAAAGCCCGCCACGTTTCGTTACCACGCGGACGAAGACCGCATTCGTTTCAGCGGGCACGACCGCGTCGGTGCCGCCATGACCGAGAAAGTCATGGAGCGCCTTCGCTTTTCCCGGCACGACACCGACCGCGTCGCCGAAGCCGTCCGCCAGCACATGGTTTTCAAGGACGTGCAAAACATGCGCACCGCGAAATTGAAACGCTTCATGGCCCGCGGAGGTTTTGCCGAAGAACTCGAACTCCACCGCGTCGACTGCCAAAGCAGCCACGGTGCCCTCGACAACTACGATTTTCTCAAAGCCAAGGCCGAGGAATTCGCCAACGAACCCCTTATCCCGCCCCCGCTCCTCACCGGCCGCGACCTCATCGCCTTGGGTTGGAAGCCCGGCCCCCACTTCGGCCCCATCCTCGAAACCATCCAAACCGCCCAACTCGAAGGCACCCTCACTACTTCAGAGGAGGCCCTCGTCTGGCTCAATCAAAACCACCCGCAACCACCCGTCTAATCGCGACACCCGTGACCTTGTGTCATGGGATCACAACAGGCACTTTTCCAGCCGCCCGACATGCCCTCTCTGCAAGCAGCCTCCGCCCTTCTCGAGCAAGCCCTCCGCATCCGCCAAAGTCTCCTCGGGGGCACAAGCACCAGGGTGACCCGCGAATCCCTCGATGGCCTGAGCCGAAAGCTCGCGCCATTACCGCAAATTTCAAATCTGAAATCTGAAATGCCTCTTGGGTCGCAACTCGACGCGCTCCGCGAGGCCGTGAGCGTCTGCCGTCAGTGCGAGCACCTTGCCGCCTCGCGCACCCAAACCATCTTCGGCGCCGGAAACCCGCAAGCCGACCTCATGTTCGTCGGCGAGGCCCCCGGGGCGGATGAAGACCAGCAGGGGGAGCCCTTTGTCGGCCGCGCCGGGGAACTCCTCACCAGAATCATCGGCGCCATGGGCCTCTCGCGCGGGGACGTCTACATCGCCAATGTGCTCAAATGCCGCCCCGACATGGAATCCGGCGCCCCGGGCAACCGTCCGCCGACAACCCTTGAAATGCAACGCTGCCTTCCTTACCTGCGCGAGCAGATCGCCATCATTCAACCACGCGTGCTCGTCGCCCTCGGCAAAACCGCCATGACCGGACTGACCGGCGCCGACCAATCCATGTCCGCCCTGCGCGGCCGCTGGTTGACCTTCGAAAATATCCCCCTTCTCCCCACCTATCATCCATCGTACCTCCTGCGCAACGGATCCAACGCGGAGAAACGCAAAGTGTGGGAAGATATGATGTTGGTCATGGAAAAACTCGGGATGCCCGTTTCGGAAAAACAGCGCGGCTTCTTTCTCTCCGCATCGTAATAAAAGCCGCCCCATGCTCTCTGCTTTCGGCTACCGCCTCGGTTCGCACTTTTTCCGCATTGTCCTCTCCCCCTTCACGCGCCGCCGTGTCGTCGGAGGGGAAAACATCCCGCCGAACGGACCCGCCATCATCGCACCCAATCACATCAGCCACTTCGACCCGCCCCTCCTCGGCATCAGCACCGACCGGCAGATCGACTGGATGGCTATGGAGGAACTTTTCGCCCATCCCGTCCTCGCCGCCGTGCTGCGCTGGATGGGTTCTTTCCCCGTGGGACGTAGCAAAATGGACTACGCCGCCGTGCGCACGGCCATCGACCGCCTCAAACGCGGACGCCTGGTTGGCGTCTTCCCCGAAGGTGGACTCCGCACCGGCCCGACCTCCGTGCTCGAAGGCGCCCCGCTCAAACCCGGCGTCGCCGCTCTCGCGCAAATGACCCAGGCCCCCGTTATTCCCTGCGCCGTCATCGGCACCGACGCACTTTA
>Ga0247834_1006765_pt1 | contig 12602 bp, 15 predicted proteins | sample LaCruzMarch2015__8_FD_187118 | JGI IMG/M metagenome (GOLD analysis project Ga0247834, IMG submission 187118) | Freshwater microbial communities from meromictic Lake La Cruz, Castile-La Mancha, Spain - LaCruzMarch2015_12m | ecosystem: Environmental > Aquatic > Freshwater > Lake | place: Spain... | reverse complement strand
CCGCGCGCGTGTCGCTGGCGCGCTGACCCATGTTGTTTTCCTTCTTGCCGACGGTGACGCCGGCGAGCTTGGCGTCGACGATGAAGCCGCTCATGCCCTTGTGGGAACCATTGGGGTCGGTCTTGGCGAGCACGAAGAACCAGTCGGCGTGGCCGGCCCCCGTGATCCACATCTTCTGGCCATTGATGAGGTACTTGTCCCCCTTCTTGATGGCCGTGGTCTTGATGCCGCTGACGTCGGAGCCGGCGCCGGGCTCGGTGACCGCGTAGCTGCACAGCAGGGGGGCTTCGGAGAAGCGGCCCAGCCACTTCTTCTTCTGGGCCTCGGTGCCGGCGACGATGACGGGGACCTGGGCCAGGGTGTTGGCCGTCATGGCGGTGGCGATGCCCGTGCAGCCCCAGCCGAGTTCCTCGTCGATGACGACGCCTTCGAAGGTGCCAAGGCCCATGCCGCCGCAGCTCTCCTCGATGTGGATGTTCATGAGGCCGAGCTCCCAGGCCTTCTTCATGATGGCGTCGGGCCACTCGCCGGTCTCGTCGTGGTGCATGGCACCGGGACGGATGACGTTCTTGGCGAAGTCGTTCGCCAACTTCTGGAGATCTTTCTGTTCCTGGGTGAGCTCGAACATGACGCGTCCTCCGTGAAGTGTTCCGGGGCGTGGGCCGGGGAAGGTTTGTTGGTGGCGTGTCACGCTCCCGGTGGTCGTCGTCAACCGCAGGGCCGGCCCGCCCCCGGCGGGGTGTGGCAGGGTGACAGCCGTTCAGTTGACGCTGAGCGTGACGCACCGCGCCGTCCCACCTGTGGGTCCTCAACCGACACCATCGTGGACGTCGCCACCGACGGAACCAACGCTCCAGCCGGGGTGTCCAACGCCTGTTCGTGCCTGTGTCACCGGCGCCCCCTGGCCCCGGCCGTTACGCTCCCAGTCTGCATTCCACCCGCCTGCGGTGCGAATGTTCCAAACAGTCGTCGGCCACGCCCACGACCTGCCAGGAGGCCCTGTCGATGTCGACGAACCTGCCCGCATCCTCGTTCTCCGCCGGCGCTGGCCTGCGCAGCGGTCGTGAACTGACCGCGGCCGAGCAGGTCGCTTTCGCCCGTCGTCGTCGACAACACCTGGTGGCGTCAGTCTTGGTGGGGGCGGTGCTGGCCACCGGGGTCGGTGCCCTCGGCTGGCTGGCCCAGCAGCCCAAGGTGTCCCTGCGCACCTGGTCCCACGGCAACGGCCAGGTCCACATCGTGGCCGAGTACACGGGGCCCACGCGCAACGGCAGCTTCCTTGAGTACTATCAAAATGGCACCAAGAAGGCCGAAGGCCGGTATGTGAATGGTCGCGAAGACGGGCGCTGGACCAGGTACTACTGGGGTGGCGGTATCGAGAGCTCGGGCGACATGGCCCGCAGCGTCCGCACCGGGTCCTGGCAGATGTTTCACCCAAACGGCCAGAAGAAGGCCATCGAGGGCTACTTCGACGGCGTCGCCGACGGCCAATGGAGCACCTGGTTCGAAAGCGGCAAGCAGGAATCCGAGGCCTCTTACGTCCGTGGCGTGGCCCAGGGTCACCAGAAGCACTGGCATGAAAATGGGCAACTGGCCAGCGATGGTCAGTATGTCGATGGATACGCCGAAGGCCTGCATACCAAATGGTATGAAAACGGTCGGGTTGACGAAGAGGGCACCTGGCAACGCGGCCGCCGCCACGGTGTCTTCAAAAGCTTCGACAACGACGGCACCCTCTGGCGCGTCCAGCAGTGGGTGCAGGGTGACCTTGTGATGGAGCGTGGCGACGTCGACGTGGCCCCTGACGGTGCCGACGTCGTGCGGGCCATCGACAACCTGTCCGGGGCCATCGGCAACCAAGCCGGGCCCATCGGCACGCTGTCCGGGCCCATCGGTAACTGAGTACCGACAGATTGCCGCAGGCCCGTCGACGATCCGGGTCGCGGTCGCTACATTTTGTCCATGTCCAACAAGCCTGCATCCCCTCCCCAGCCAGGCAGCTTTCGCGAGTTCATGTCGAGCAAGGAGGCCCCCGTGCGCGTCACGCTGGTCATCCTCGTCACCGTGATTGGCGTGCTGCTGGTGGCCTGGGATACCTCCCGCCGGGCCAGTCCGACGACCACCATCTCCAAGCCCACCGCCGTCGCCAGGCCCTGACCTGGTGAGGGGCAGGCAGCACGAAAAAGGGGCCCACACGGGCCCCTGTTTCATTCCACCGACCGGGCCGTCCCTCAGGCCCGGCGACGACGGGCGAAGACCAGGCAGCCCACGCTGACCATCGTCCAAAACCCCACCGCCAACCACTGCTCGCCGCTGTGGACGTAGGCGAAATTGAGGAAGGCCAGGGGTGGCCGACCGCTGATGACCTCGTCGAGGACCGCGGGAATCAACGTCACGGCAAGGACGGCGCCGCCGCCGGCGGCGGCGGCCAGCAGGCTGCTCTTGATGAAGCGCCCGGCGAGAGCGGCGGCGGCGGCGGCGGCCACGAGCTGGGTGAAGGCCGTCATCGCCTGGGCGGAATCCTGGCTGCTCATGGCGTGGTCGTTGCCGTCGACGCCGAGGGTGGCCCAAAGCAGGCTGCCGAGGGCGACGGTGACGGCGACGGGGACCACCAGCCACGGGGCCGCGGCCCGGGTGTCACGCCCCACGCCGGCGGAAAACAACAACACGGCGGCCGCCGAGAACAGACCGGCACCCACCAACAGGCCGTCGTCGACGTCGCCACGGGGTGAGGGCACCAGTGACCCGAGCATCGCCGCGACCATCGGCATGCCGACGGCGATGCCGGCAAACAGCAGCGAGGCGCCCTTGAAGCGGGGGGCCGAACGGGGGGCGAGGGCCGACCAGGCCCCCCAGCTGGCGGCGACGGCGACGACGACGCCGGCGATGAGGCCTCCCAGGGTCAGAAACAGCTCCCGCTCCCGCAGGTGGTTGTTGGCGGCGTCGATGGCCATGCCAAAGGCCGGCACGGCGCAGAACACGGCGGGGATGGCCGCGAAGAGCAGGGCCGCCGGCGCCGCGGTGCGGGAGCGCTCCGTCAACGCCGACGCGTAGACCCCGACGGCGGCGAAGGCCACCATCGACGTCACCAGGCCCGCCAGGGCGAACAGCACCACGCGGGGGTCGACGCCGATGGCCACGCCGGCCACCGCCAGCGACGGCAGGGGCAGGGCGACAAACGGCGCCGCCAACACCAACATGGCGACGACTTTGCCGACGACGATGCGGGCGGGGGACAACCCCGTCACCGTCAGCAGGGGCAGGGTGCCGTGTTCGCGCTCACCGGCCAACGTCGACGACGCCGCTGCTGGCACCAGAATGCCCGCGGCCAGAAACGCCAGGCCAAGCATGACGCCAAACAGGGCGCCGCCGACGGGGTAGTCGGGGTTCCATTGCAGCTTGGCGGTCTCGTCGAGCCAGATGAGCACGCTCGCCATGGCGACGCCGGCAGCGGCGAGGCCAAGGGCGATGAGGGTCTTTTTCCGGCGCAGCACCAGCAGGCCATCTTTGCGAATGATCGGATTGTCGACGACGAGGGCGGTGACGTCGTGAAACAGGCTGCTCATGGGACTCCCTGGTTGGTGATGCTCAGAAACAAGGCTTCGAGGTTCTGTCGTTCGGGGACCACGGAGGCGACGTCGACGCCGCCCTCGACGAAGGCCCGCACCAATTTGGCGGTGCTGACGGCGCCGACGGCGACGGTGAGGGCGAGGACTTGCCCGTCATGCTGCACATCAAAGACGGCGGGATGGGTCATCGCGATGTCGCGGGCGGCCACGGCGTCGCCGACGATCTCCACCAGCAGCCGTCGTCGGCTGGCGTGGCCGGCGGTCTGACCGGCGTGGCGGGCAAAGAGGTGGTCGACGCGATCGGCGGCGGTGACCCGGCCCTTCTCGAGGATGATGACGTGGTCGCAGAAGTCCCCGAGCTCCGTGAGGATATGGGACGAAATCAGGACCGTGACGCCGTCCTTCGCCAGCCGCTTCAGGAGTTCCTTGAGGTCGATGCGGGCCCGTGGATCAAGCCCCGAGGCTGGTTCGTCGAGGAGGAGCACCCGGGGGCGGTGCAACAGGGCCCGGGCCACGCACAGCCGCTGGGTCAGCCCCTTGGACAAGCCACCGGCAGGCCGCTCCCGCAATTCCTCGAGGCTGCACAGGCTGATGACGTCGTCGACAGCGGCGGCGCGGGCGGGTTTGGGCAGGCCGGCGGCGGCGGCGAAGAACTCCAGGTACTCGCGCACCGTCAGGGCGTCGTAGATCGAGGTGTGGTCGGGGACGAAGCCGATGCGTCGCCGGGCCTCGCCCGGTGAGCGTTTGACATCGACACCGTCGATGGTGACGTCGCCGTCGAAGTCTTCGTCGAGGGTGGCCAGAATCGACAGCAGGGTGGTCTTGCCGGCGCCGTTTGGGCCGATGAGCCCGCACAGGGCCCCCCGGGGCACCTGCAGATCGATGCCAGCCAGGGCCTCGAAGGTCCCGTAGCGACGGACCAGCCCCCGGACGGCAATGGCCAGCGCCTGGGGCCTGGCGGTGGCGGCAGGAGCCACAGCGCCCGGCATGCCCCTGGTGGTGGCGCTGGTGGTGGCGACGGTCTCAGACGGGCCCATGGGCTGCTCCAGCGCTCAGTGTAGTGGCTGCATCGCGTTGCAACGGCCCGCGGGACACAACGATTCGCGGCGGGACAGATCACGTGCCGGTGCAGTCGAGGTTGGCCCACGTCCCCGCCACGACCCGGCCACGACCCGGCCACGACGGGCCCAAACCCGCCGGGCCCGGAACGGGCCATCGGGCCCGGAACGGGCCATCGGGCCCGGAACGGGCCATCGGGCCCGGAACGGGCCATCGGGCCCGGAACGGGCCATCGGGCCCGGAACGGGCCATCGGGCGCGGTAAGGCAGGGTGCGTGGCCCGATGGGTCAGAGATTGAGCCTGTGCCGGGGTCGTGCGATACGAGTCCCATGCTTCGTCGCCTGGTTGCTTCCTCGACCCTTGCGGCCTTTGTGGCCTTGCCCCTTCACGCCCAGGCGCCCGCAGCGCCGGCGGCTCCTGCTGCGCCTGCAGCTGCGGCCACCGTGAGTGCCGAGCGCGCTGAAGAGCCGTCCCTCGAGGAGCGGCGCATTGTCGCCTACGTCTCCACCGGTGTCGCCGTCGCCAGCCTCGCCACTGGCATCACGATGGGTGTGCTGGCCCAGCAGCAGTTCGACTGCGCCAAGGACATCCTGGCCTGCAACGGCACCTTGCAGAACAAGGTCGTCGGCGAGGAACTCTTCGACGTCCGCGCCGAGGTCGAGCAGAAGGCCCTGTTCGCCGACATGGCCTACCTCTTCGCCGGCGCCGCCGCCGTCGTCGCCACCGTCGGCTACCTGCGGGGCTTCGTCTTCATCGACGAGGAGCCCGCCGCCGCCCCCGCCACGGCGTCCCTTGTCATGCCCCAGACCCCCGTGCTGGTGGCCGCCACCACCCAGGTGACCCCATGATCCGCCTCATCGCCCTGGTCTCCCTGGCGTCGTTGGCGGGCTGCACCCTGCTGCTGCCCACCAACGAACTCATCACCCCCTGCACCGTGCAGGAGGACTGCGAAGGCGGCTTCGTCTGCGAAGACAACGCCTGCCTCCCCGAAGACGTCGACGACGGCAACGCGTCGGGCTGACCCATTCTCCTCAAGCTGCGGCGCGAACGGCCGATGGCCAGTGTGGAGCCGTTGAACGTGCGCCTCCGTGAGGAGACGCATGGCATGCCCCCGCCGCGAGAACTGCCCGCTCTACCCGCAGTTCAAGAGCCAGTTCATCCTGCGGATCTTCCAGAACACCTACTGCGAGACCGCGTCGGCGTGGGAGGACTGTGCCCGCCACCTGAGCGCCAGCAGGGGCGTCATCCCCAGCCCAAGGCTTCTGCCCAACGGTGACCGCCTGCCGGAACCGGTGCCCGTATAGGGGCCAGGGGACCGCCTATTCCTCGGCTTCGGGCTCTTCCAGCAGGTGCAGCATGGCCTGCAGGGTGCGGACCTTGCGATCCGCCCGGCCGTACAGACGCGCCGACACCAGGGCCGACGCGGCGTGGCCGCCGAGCAGCGAGAACAGCTCGACGTCGTTTTTCAGAAAACGGTCCTTCTGGGCCAGCAGCGAAAACACCAACAGCGCCCCCACGATGTTGCGCCCCATCAGCAGGGGCACGGCGGCGAGGATGCCTTCGCGGGCGGGCCGTGACGACGTGTGGACGTAGGCGCTCTGGCTGCCGAGCACTTCAGCCAACACCCCGCGGGGCCGGATGCCGGCCTGGGGCAGGCGACCCTCGAGGCCGTTTTCGGCGGCGACGCGGAAGCTGCCGTCCTCGTCGGTGAGCAGCACGGCGTAGCTGCGGGCGCCGATGAAGTTCACCAGGATTTCTTCGATGACGCGCACCACCTCGGGGAGATCGAGGGTGGCGTGGAGCTGAAACGACGAGACGTACATGCTCATCATCGACGAGTTGAGCTCTTCGAGCTCCAGGACCTTGCTCTCGGACTCCGTCTGGGCCTCGAGGAGATCCTGCACCTGCTGGTGATAAAGGCGCGCCTTCTCCTGGGACGCCGTCAACGTCGACCGCACGTCGTAGCCGTCGGTGCTACCCGCCGTCAGGGCCCGGGCCAGGCGGATGTTGTCGCGGTGGAGGCTGGCGTTTTCGACGACGAGGGCGGCCACGGTCTCTTTGAGCTCGTCGACCCGACGCAGCCGGTCCGACAGCTCGTCGAGGGCTGTCAGGGCCCGTTCGACGCGGAGCGCCGCTTCACCGTGGTTGTCGTCACCCATCGAGCCGTCGATAGCACGGTGCATGCGACCCACGGCAACACCAAGGCCAGCCAAGACACATGTCGGTCGCCCCCGCCTCTCTGAGGCGCCCCCACCTGCATGGGACGACCTCGACCCACAGGGCCTCGCTGGCCTCTCCGCGCAATTGGTCGATTGGTTCCACGGGGCCCGTCGGGAGCTCCCGTGGCGTCAGAATCGCTCGGCGTACCGGGTGTGGCTGTCGGAGGTGATGCTCCAGCAGACCCAGGTGTCCCGGGTGGTGGACTATTTCGAGCGCTTCGTGACCCGTTTTCCCACCGTGCAGGATCTGGCGGCCGCCGACGAAGACACGGTGCTCTCCCTGTGGTCGGGGCTTGGCTACTACTCGCGGGGCCGCAACCTGCACCGGGCGGCCCAGGCCGTGGTCGCCGATCATGGCGGCGTGTTTCCCACGACGTCGACGGCCCTGCGCACCCTGCCGGGGATTGGCGAGTACACGGCCGCCGCCGTGGCCAGCTTCGCCGGCGGCGAACGCGTCGCCGTCGTCGACGGCAACGTGGTGCGGGTGCTGTCGCGCCTGCTCGACGAAAGCCGCGCGGTGCAACTGCCCGAGACGAAGGCGGCCCTGACGGCCGCCGCCACCACCCTCGTCGACGTCGCCGCCGACGCCGCCCTGCACAACGAAGCCATGATGGAGCTCGGCGCCCTCATCTGCACGCCCCGAAAAACGGGCTGCGCCGTGTGCCCCTGGCGCCACAGCTGTCGGGCCCGCCAGGCCGGCACCGTCGACGAGAGGCCCGTGAAGCTGAAAGCCAAAGCCCGCAAGCACCTGCGCCTGGCAACCGTCGTCGTCGACGTCGCTGGCAGCGTCTACCTGGAGCGGCGCGACAGCGGCGGCCTCTTTGGCGGGTTGTGGGAGCCCATCACGGCCATCGTCGACGACGCTGACGACGTCGAAGCCGTCTGGAGCACCCTGTGCATCGAGCGGGGCATCGCGCCGCCGTCGCGGTTCTCGGCCCCCATCGTCGTCGAGCGCACCCTCACCCATCGGGAGCTGCGCTTCGAGGTGACCCTGGTGTCGTCGTCGTCGTTGCCCCAGCGGGCCAGCGCCGTCGCCGACAGCGGCCTGTTTGACGACGACGCGTTGTTGACGGTGGGCTTGTCGAGCGCCGTGCGGGCGGTGCTGGCCGCGGCCCGCTCACCGACGAGACCTCACCCCCTGGCCCCCTCTCCCTGAAGGGCGAGGGGGAGCCAAAGCGCACCTCGCGCACGAAGTGCAACCGATTGCCCCCTCTCCCTTCAGGGAGAGTGGGGTGGCGCGCAGCGCCGGGGGTGAGGTCAAAAAGGGGTGGCGCCCAGCGCGGGGTGAGGTCAGGGAGAGGGTCGCTGTCGTCGTCGACGCATGGCCACCGCAATGCTGCTGGCGACGATGGCGATGGCTGCGCCGGCGAGGGGGGCCCAGGGGAAGGGTTTTGGGACCTTGACCCGCACCTTGTTGTTGCGGCGGGAAAAGAGCGTGCGCTGGGGGATTTCATCGTCGCCGACGACGATGGTGGCGGTGCTGATGTGGTCGAGGCGGGTGCTGGCGAACAGGCCCCAGTCGATGGTGATGGTGGAGCCCCGCAGGGGAGGGCAGCTGGCGATGCCGGTCAGGGCGATCGCCAAAGCCTGGCCCCGCTCGACGTCGCGGGCCACCACCTGGCAGGCGCCGGCGTCGGTGCGCAGGCGCAGCCACTCGGGGAGGCCCCGCTCGACGCAGGCCCGCAGGCGCTGCTCCTCGAGGCGGCGCTGGTCGGGGTCCGACAACGACAGGTCCACCTCGCACAGCTCGGGCAGGTCGAGAGTGACGAGGTTGATGGTGATGGCGACGCGGTCGGTGACGGTGTCCACGACGAAACGGCTGCTGCCCTCGCTGCGGCTGTGACCGGGCAGACCGAGGGCGAGCATGACGACGGCGGCGGCGACGCTCACCATGGCGGGCTCAGTGGGTCCGCGAGGCGGCGAAGCGGGCCAGGGCCACCAGGCGGTCGTCGTCGGTGCCGGCGCCCTTCGTGAGGGCGTGGGCGGCGGTGACGGCGTCGTCGGCGGCGCGGGCGGCGAGGGCCTTGGCGCCCGCGAGGCCCAAAGCCCGCACGGTGGTGAGCTTGTCGTGCTTCACGTCGCGGCCGCGGGTCTTGCCACCCTTCTCGACGTCGCCCTCGACGTCGAGGACGTCGTCTTGCACCTGAAACGCGAAGCCCAGGGCTGCGCCAAAGCGCCGGGCGCTCTGCACGAGGTCGGCGCGGCCGACGGCGAGGACCCCGAGGGCTGCGGCCGAGCCAAACAGGCGCCCGGTCTTGCGACGGTGGATCTCGTGGAGGGCGTCGAGGGACGGCAGCCCCTCCGCCTGACGGCCCTCGCTCTCGAGGTCGTCATGCTGCCCACCCACCATGCCGCTGGCGCCGGCGGCGGTGGCCAGCTCAAGGACCTGGTGGGCGGCGAGGTGCTCCCCCGTGGCCAGCACGGCGAAGGCATCGGTCAGCAGGGCATCGCCGACGAGGACGGCGGTGGCTTCGTCGTATGCCTTGTGCACCGTGGGGCGGCCCCGGCGCAAATCGTCGTCGTCGAGGGCCGGCAGATCGTCGTGGACCAACGAGTAGGTATGCACCAACTCCAGGGCCACCGCCGACGGCATCGCCAGCCGCAGCACGTCGGCATCAGCAAGACCATCGGCGACGGCGCGGGCCACGGACAGACACACCAGGGGGCGCAGCCGCTTGCCGCCCGCGAGGAGGGCGTGGGCCATGGCCTCCTTGAGGCGCGGGGGCGGCGGCGTGCCGTCGATGTCGGCGGCGGTGTCGATGTAACGCTGCAGGGCACTCTCGACGTGGTCACGCCAGGGGCCCAGTTGGTCGAGAATGGTGCTCATATCAGCCGTCGGCCTGGGATGAATCGCTCTGCTTGCGGATGGATTTGGTGGAGCCGTCGTCGAGGAGCTGCTCCAGCCGGGTCTGCATGGAGTCGAGCTTCGCCTTGGCGGCGTGGACCAGGCGGACGCCGTCTTCGTAGGCGACCAGGCTCGCCTCCAACGACAAATCACCCTTTTCCAGGCGAACGACGACGCTCTCCAGGGCGGTCAACGCCCCCTCAAAGGTGGCGGTGGCGGCGGCTTTGTCGGCAGCGTCGGCGCCGTCGGCGGTGACCGAGTCGCTGGCGTCGGTATCTGCAGGGGGGCGGGTGCGGGCCATGCGATCCTCTACTGTGCTGCCCCGCCCCGCGCCAGCCATCAACGCTTTTCGAAACGCCCGCTCATGTCGTCGACGACGATGCGCCGCTCATGGCGCCCCGATGGGGCATCCCGCCAGTTCCGGGCGGTGCCGACCCCGACCCGTGGGTGTCCAGCCCGTGGCTGGGGACGCTGGTCTCGCTGGTGATGCGGGGCATGAGTTTGCTCATGAGGCGCCGCATGGTGCTGCCCACCGCGCCGAGTGGGAATTGCCGAATGCAGGAATCCGAATGCAGAATTCCGAAATCGAAATGCTGAAAGGCCGAAATACCGAAATACGGAATCCCAGGGCGTCAGCGAAGCAGCTTTTGGGATTTCTCTGGCAGCAGCGACGTTCGTCGACCGTTCTTGTTGTGGCGCACGGCGTAGACAACGCCGGCGATGCCGCAGATGGGCAATGCCACGGCCATGATCGGTGACAACAGCGCCTGGGGCAGCAGGGCGCTCAGGCCCATCAGCACCGCGATGGGCACGACGGCTTCGACGACGGGGGCCGCATAGAGAAAGCCGAACGGGCCCAGGAAAAACGACAGCAGGCCCGAGGCCACCACGCTTTTGCCCTCGACGCCGCCGGTCCTCGCCAGGGAGCCGCCGCCGCCAACCTTGGCCATGCCGACTTCGCCGCGGAGCTGCTCGAGCTTCATGACCTCGCCGATGGTGGTCGCCCCCCGGGGCATGCGGGCGGAGCCGCTGACGATGTACAGCAGGTTGCCGGCGTCGTCGCTGTCGAGCTCGACCACCTGGGCGCTGGCCATGGCGTCGAGGGCCTTTTGGACCTCGACACGGGTGGCTCCCGTGTACGCCTGCACGTTGGCCAGGGTCATGGGCACGTTGGTGCTCGTCCACAACTGAAGAACGCGCCGCTCGATGTCGCTCTGCTTCATCCACGCAGGCTAGCGCGGCCCGGGGTGCCCGCAATCGGGCATCTTCGGGGTGGGGGCGCCCCCGAGAAGCAGGCACCAACACCGGCACATCCTGCTAGCGTGGGCGACGATGTCGCCATCTCCCAACGACGATGTACGCCTGCTGCATGCCAGCTTCCGCCGGATTCGGGGCGGTTTTGCGGTCGCGTTCTACGACCGCTTCCTCGCCTCCGATGCCCGCATCGCCGCGCTGTTTGCCCATACGGACTTTCGGCGCCAACAGGAGCTTTTGGTTCATGGGGTGCTGATGCTGCTCGATTTCAGCGCGGGCACGACCATGGGAGCCATGGCCATGCAGCGCCTCGCTGACATGCACGTGAGAATCGGCGTTCACGGCTGGATGTACGACCGGTGGACCGAATGCCTGCTCGCCGTCGTCGCCGAGCTTGACCCCGCTGCCGACGACCACCTGCTCACCCTCTGGCGCGGCGCCATGACCGGAGCGACGGAGCGGATGCTGGCGCTGGTGCCCCACAAGCCCTGACATCACCTCGGTCGGCTGCTCGGCCGACGGAAGTCGGCTGCTCGGCCAACGGAATGGTCGCTGACCATCGCCTGTTGGCTGCCCATGCGGCTTCGTATCGGCGTCGTCCTCGTTGTGGTGGGTCTGCTGGTCGCCGGGCTCATGCTCAACGTGATTGTCCCGACCAATCTCATTCGGCTGCTGGTGCTGGTGGGAGGCGGACTGGTGGCTGTCGGCGCCGGAATGATGGTGCAGCGCAGACCCGGGCAACGTTTTGCCGTCGCCGTTGTGGCTGTGGCCGGTGTCGCGGTCTTGCTTTCACCAATCCGAACGAATGCCGACACCCTGGATGCGGCGATGGTCAAGGAGTTGGGCGATTTCGTGAACACCCCGTACGTCTGGGGCGGCGAGAGTGTCGACGGCATTGACTGCTCGGGCCTGCCGCGGGCTGCTCGCCGTCGCGCGGCCCTCTCGTTGGCGCTGCGAAATGCCGATCCGGGCCTGCTCCGCGTGGCCGCATCAAGCTGGCTCTTCGACAGGTCGGCCGCAGCCATGCTCGATGGCAACGGCACCACACTCCTCGCTCGCGGCAGCAACATCGCGGCCCTCCCGCCCGCAGCCCGGCAGCCCGGGACCCTGATCGCCACCGCCGACGGCACCCACATGATGGTGATGGGCGATGACCGCCACGTCGTGGAGGCCGACCCCGCGATGGGGCGTGTGGTCGTGCTCGATATCGAGGACCGCGCCAGTCCGTGGACGTCGCGGGCCGTGGTCGCCCTGCGCTTCGAGGCGCCTTGAGGGATTGTGTGGCCTGCGGCGCCTCCAGCGATGGCTGTGCAGAACGCCGTGCTGGCCATCGAGGTGTTGCAGGCGGCGGGCGCAGACACGGCGACGGGGGCAGACCTGCGTTCAAGCCCGGACACACGCGGCCACCTTCTCGTCACCCAGATTCTGATGGGAGGCGGCTTCCCCGATGAAGGCTGCAGACTCCAGGCTCTGCTCCGGGCAACCAAGCCGCTGGTACTCCGTTCCCCTTCCCCAGGTTGACACTTCGGGGGAAGATAATCTCGCCTCCCCTCGATCCTCTTTGGAAGTCGGCATGGAGAGTTGAACATGAGCAAGAACCAAGAGCGTCGTGACGGCGTGAAACCAGCCGTCATCGACAGCACCGCAGAGACGGCA
>Ga0247834_1006761_pt1 | contig 12608 bp, 11 predicted proteins | sample LaCruzMarch2015__8_FD_187118 | JGI IMG/M metagenome (GOLD analysis project Ga0247834, IMG submission 187118) | Freshwater microbial communities from meromictic Lake La Cruz, Castile-La Mancha, Spain - LaCruzMarch2015_12m | ecosystem: Environmental > Aquatic > Freshwater > Lake | place: Spain... | reverse complement strand
CAGCTAACCTACGGCCAGGGGCGCGGCGGATGATCGAAGCCAGGGTCTTTGGTAATCTGGCAAGCCGGACGCTTGGCTCGATCCATGCACGGACACGTGCCGAGGGTCCCGTCCGGGGACAGCTGTCACAGGCTCATGACAGGGGTGCCGGCGCTACAGGGGAGGGCGTGGAATGAAGATGCAGATTTCAGCGATCGCGTCCTCTGCATGGACCGCGCTCCGTCGGTGGTCCCGCGACCTCGAGCGCGTCGTGGCGCGGAGCTCATGGACGCACCGGGCGGTCGCGGGGGCTGCGGTCCTCGGCGTATTCGCAGTCGTTGGCTTACTTGTTCTTCAGACGGGGTGGGCGAGGCCGGCGGCGGCCGAGGGCCAGCGACCCGTGAAGCCCATCTCGACCCTCGAGCCGGACCTTCAGGCTCTCGATTTTACCCTCTCACCCGACGCGGTCCGCGCCATCTCCATGGATGAGGCGCGGGCCTTCAACGCCGGCCTGCCCTTCTCCAGCCTACCGATCCTGTCGGCCCGTCCCTTCATCATGGCGCCCGATCGCCTCTTCGAATACGCCCGGGCGCTCGATTGCCTTACGGCGGCGGTCTATTATGAGGCTGCGGCCGAGACCGCGGCAGGACAAGCTGGTGTCGCCCAGGTGGTGATCAACCGCATGCGACATCCAGCCTACCCCAAGACGATCTGCGGCGTGGTCTTCGAGGGCCATGAAAGGCCGACAGGTTGCCAGTTCAGCTTCACCTGCGACGGTGCCATGGCGCGGGTCCCTTCAACGGCTGGCTGGGCTCGGGCGCGGGGCGCTGCCGCGGCGGCCCTCAACGGGGCAGTTGCCGCCGAGGTCGGGATGGCGACCCACTATCACACCGACTGGGTCGCGCCCTACTGGGCAGAACGTCTGGTCAAGATGCGCCAGATCGGGACCCACATCTTCTACCGCTGGACCGGCGGTTGGGGCTTACCGGCCGCCTTCACCGGCACGCATGCCGGTGCTGAACCGGAGGTCGCCAAGATGGCGGCGCTGGCGACTCATGTAGAGGAACTGCCGGCCCCGATACTGGAGCTGGTCGAGTTTGACTTGACCCCCGCCAAGCCGATCGTCTTGGCGGCTCCTATAGAAATCAAGTCGCCGGCGCCCGTCGAGAGTGGCGAGGCGACATCGGCCGAGCCGGCGACCGAAGTGGTCGAGGCGACGCCGCCCCCGCCGCCCGTCCTGGCCAATCCGATGGCCCCGCCGAGCGTGACGGCCCCACAACGGCGCGCGCGGATTGCTGTGCCGCGGTGACAGGGGCTTGGACCGGTCCAAGATGAGCGAGGCCGATGAGTTCAACGCCAGTTACGACCCGGCGCTGAAGGCGGCGCGAGCGGCACGGCCGGAACCCTTCGGCCACATCCCGTCCGCCGGGGCGGAGCAGACATTCTGCGCAGCAATGGACGATGTATCGATCGCCGTACAGCTTAACTCAAACAGGCTCCGGGACACTCCGGGCCGTTCAACCATGTTAGTAGACGATCTCCTGATTTAAGGTATTGTTCCCAAAAAGTCGGTTCGGATTTCTAGTTTCAGCGCGAACCGCAGACGGAATAGCGTCGAATGTCCGATGAGATTGGTGGCCAAGTAAACGTAAGGGTAAAACGGACACGGCGCAGAGCGCGCCGCAGTTCATTCTGGTCTCAACTTCGCAATAAGCGGACACTGATGCATGTGATAATGGGGGTCGCCGTGGCGACTCTGGCCGTCCTTTTATGGACGTATATAACGTCGACGAATGGGGAAGCCGGTATGTCATGCATTCCGGGATCGACCGTTTGTAGTTAGTGGTTGACCTATTTGTTTGACCATTATCAGCGCGGCGGCATTGGCTCGCGATACGCCTTATTGTGAGACCTTAGGAACTGATCTGCTCCCCTGAAACTGGATCACGGGACGTTAGAGTTTTCTGCTGAGATTTCCCTGGCTGGGAAGGAGTGGAAGACCATGAAGGCATCAGCATTTTCGGACGCCCAGAAGGCGTTCATTTTGAAGCAGGGGGCGGACGGCGTGCCGGTGGCGGAGATCTGCCGGCGCGCCGGGATCAGCCAGGCGACCTACTTCAACTGGAAGAAAAAGTACGACGGCCTGCTGCCGACTGAGATGAAGCGGCTGAAGCAGCTCGAGGACGAGAACGGGCGGCTGAGGAAGTTGGTGGCGGATCTGTCGCTGGACCGGGAGATGCTGCAGGACGTGATCCGCCGAAAGCTCTGAGGCCTGGTCGCAAGCGCGAGCTGGTGGACGGGTGTCGGGGTGACTGGGGCGTGTCGATCCGGCGGGCTTGCCGGGTGCTGGAGATGGACACGTCGAGCTATCACTACCGATCCCGCCGCCCCGACCAGGCCGGCCTAGAAGCCCGGATCAAGGCGATCTGCGAGACGCGCGTGCGCTACGGTTATCGCCGGGTGCACGTGCTGCTGCAGCGTGAGGGCTGGCAGATCAACATCAAGAAGACCCACAGGATATACAATGCCTTGGGCCTGCAGCTGCGCAACAAGACGCCCAAGCGACGGGTGAAGGCCAAGCTGCGCGAGGACCGATGCGCGGCGACACGGCCGAACGAAACCTGGGCAATGGACTTTGTGCACGACCAGTTGGCGACGGGTCGAAAGATCAGAGTTCTGACGGTCGTCGATACCTTCAGCCGCTTCTCGCCGGTGATCGATCCAAGGTTCACCTACCGATCGGAAAACGTGGTCGAGGCCCTGGACCAAGCTTGCGGCCGGCTGGGCTATCCGAAGGCCATTCGAGTCGATCAAGGGACCGAGTTCGTCTCCCGTAACCTGGACCTGTGGGCCTATGCCCACGGCGTCACCCTGGACTTCAGCCGGCCCGGCAAGCCGACCGACAATGCCTTCATCGAGGCCTTCAACGGCCGCTTCCGGGCCGAGTGTCTGAACGCCCACTGGTTCCTGACGCTTGCGGATGCGGCCGAAAAGTTGGAGGCTTGGCGCAGATACTACAACGAGGATCGGCCGCATGGGGCCATCGGCAACAAGCCGCCGATCGCGTTGATGAATCCGGGTGACGCAGCCAGCCCGTCACCCTGACTCGGGCCGGAAAACTCCAGCTCCGGGTGCTCCAGAGAATGGGGGCGGATCACGACCAAGAGCGAACTGGATCGACCGACTCCGTCGTCACGACGGCGGTGGCACAGCGGTTGAGTTTGCCATGGTCGGAGGCGTATTCATCACGCTTCTGTTGGCTTTGGTTCAGTTCGCGCTCTTTTTTGTTTCCGCCTTACAAGTACGGTCCGCAGTAGCCGAGACCGTGGCCTATGCATCGGTCTTCTCCAACACTGAACTGTTTCCGGACAGCCGCGATCAGGCCAAGGTTCGAGAGGCGATCTGCAAGGACCTCTCTCTGGTTCTCAACTGCACAGAGTCGCTGAAGATTGAACAGATGCCGTTGGAATCGCTTCCGACCGGCACCCAAGCCATTGCCGGCACCCAGTTCGTTGTCGGATTGCCCGGCGACGTGCTGGTGAGGCGCGCGGAGGTCGGGATTGTCACATTCGTTCCGGGAATGTCTTCGCTGACCGTCCGCACATCCTCGATATTCCTGCAACGATGACCGCCCTTCGACGATACCTGAGCCGCTGCCGGCCGAATGTCGTTCTGGCTGATGAGGGCGGAGCTGCAGCTGCCGAGTTCGCAATAATCCTCAGTGTCATGCTCCTCCTTGCCGGCGGGAGCTATGACATGAGCCGGTTGACCACCGCGCGCCGCGATGCCGAACGCGTGGCCGTCGAAGTCAGCCAGACCTTGGCCGCCTGCACGACCAGTGCCTGTGTGCTCAAGGCCGGTGAGGTCATAATCTCGCGCCGGGACAATGCGTTCCTCGCCACGGCAACGCCGACGGTAGGCTGGGCCGCTGTCTCGCACGTGGACGGCGCAATCCTGGTCAGTTTCGGCAATATGACCTATCTGCCTGCGGACGTTCAGCAGGCAGCCTTGGCTGCCCTGCCTGACAACAATGACACAGGCGTCTGCAGCCTGGTGACGGCCAAAATTTCTGCCATCGGCATAGTTCAGCTTTGGTCGAGCGCTGCAGCAGGCGATCAGCGCTACTTCATGTGCACCCTTCAATCGAAGGGCGTGAAGGTCGTCTGAGATGCCAAGGGTACAGGACGACAGTCATTGCGCGCCGGCCAACGGATAAGCACCGCCCGCTGCTCCGCCCAAACCACCGGAAACCCTTTCAACAGCTCGGCCATCGTCTTGCCGGTCGGCTGCCGCCCCTCCGCGATCCACTCGGGGATCTCGGGGGATAGCAGCGTCAGTCGCAGCACCCCGCCCCAGATAGGACGCATGATCTTCTTTGCCCGGCCTGCCGCTTAAACCGCTCGGAGAAGCGCAACAAACGCCGTTAATCAGGTCCCTGCTGGGTGAAAACTCAGGGGCAGGTCAATGCCCCTTCCCTTCCCGCGTCAGGCGGCTTGACCACCCAACGAAGCAACGATTGGGAAACCCAAAACCGGTAGTCGTTCCCCACCATGATGAGGTCAACAACGTCCGCCAGTTCCGATGCTGATCGTCGTTCCGCAAGTCGGGGTCGGTGCGTCTTGCGTTGCCGTGTCACACACGGGTCTCAGCAAGAAGTCTCGGAAGGGGTCATCCGTGATTTGAATGAGGATGGGGCGAAGGTTCGCCTCATTTCCCGAGCCAATGTGAAGGGCCGGATCCGGCTGGAGGTCTATCCCGGCGGAGCGGTTCATCTGGCAGATGTCATTTGGCAGCGCGGCGAGACAGTCGGGGTTCGGATGGTCGTCACTCTCGATCAAACCGCCGAACAGCAGATCGAGGCTCTCCGGCGGTTGGAAGCCCAAATGCGCAGTGTAATGAACCGCTCCGCCCTTGATCGGGGCTACTGAGCCGACTGCGTCGTCAGGCCATGATCATCATGGTGACGAAACCCGCCTTCCTCCTCGATACCTGGAGAGGATCGCTCCGCGTGAGCAATGAGCTGCCATCGTGATGAGCCGACCGGCTGCATAGCCCTTGGTCGCTGGAATACTCAGACCCTGACCGGGCCGAACTGAACGGCTTCGCGCCTTCAGCAGGCGCCAAAACTCGCACGAACATCGCCTCGGCGTTTCCAGCTTGCGGGCATGCCGCTGGCAGCAGGAGAGATGCCATCCCGGTGTCGGCGAGCCCAGCCGCATCTCCAGTCGCCGTGCGATCAGCGGGCCGACTTTTGTGGTGCCGCACCGGATCGTCTCATAGCTGAGGTCGATCCCGCGCTTTGCCAGTAGCGCCTCGACATCCCGAAAACTGAGGCTGAACCGGAAGTACAGCCACCCGGCTTTGCCGGAGACATTTTAGCGTTTACCTGACAGCACCCCACGCGCGCACCAGCCCGGCTCAGAAGGTCAGGCGGGCTTCTGCGGCGAGGTGGTATTCGCCGTCACCGGTCAGGTCCGCGCCGCCGCGCAGGCGGGCAGACCAGGTCTTGCCGTCCTCGAGCGTATAGCTGCCTTCGATGAGGACCGGCCGGCCCGTAACCTCGGCCAGCGAGGACCGGCGGGAAACGATCTCGGTTTCGAGGCCGTCTGCGGTCGGCGCCCTGTAGTTCAGGTCAAGGTGACCGGAAACGGCCTGCGGCGCGGCGCGCAGTGCCATGGCGAGGCTTTCCCGCAGGGCGGCCTTGCCCGCGCCGGTCCGGGAGATGCGGGCACCGATTTCGCCCGAGACAAGGATACTGTCCGAAAAACCGATCGGTCCGCGCGTCGCCGGTGCCCCGATCGCCGTGGTCTCGGCGGCACCATAGACCTCCCAGGCACCAAAGGTGCGACTGGCGGCCAGGCCGACACTGTTGAGCACGAACGGCGCATCGAAGCTCGAGAGATCGGATGCAAGATCATAGTAGCCATGGCGCTGGACCATGCTCGTCAGGCTGATGCCGACGATCGTGCGGTTGTCGGGGCGGGCCCAGTAGCCGAGGCCGACCGTGGAATGGCGCATGGGGGAGCGGTCCATCTCCATGCGTGACTCGAAGTCCGTCGCACCCGGCCGGACGACGAGGCGGTGGCCGTCGTCCTCGCTGATACCGGGGCTGGCGCCGAGCGAAGTGGCGCCGAAGAAGACCAGCCGGCCGCCGCTGTTCATCGGCAGGCTCACGCCGGTCAGCGCCGAGCGGCCGAGCAGATCCGAAGAGGCAAAGAAGCTCAGGGGCCTGAGCCCCGGGTCCGAGGCGAAATCCGAGCGGGTGCCGGTGGCGCCGGTGAGGCGCAGGGCGAGGACCGCGCCGCCCATCGGCGCGTCCATGCCCGCGCGAAGGGTCCGGTCCATCGCGAACCGCCCGGTTGCGGCCGCGGCAAGAGGCCCGAAGCCGACATAGGCGACCGGAGCCGAGGGGCCCGAGAAGAAATTCGGGGCCCAGCCGCCCTGCCCACCCATGTCGATCGCCGAAGCGCCGCCCGTTCCCGGATCCCGCGGGGCCGCCCGGACCGAGAAATTGCTGACCTCGTTGAGGGCATAGTCGCGACCGTAGGCGTCAAACGCCGTCACACCGGACAGCCAGCCGGCTGCCTTTCCCATGACCGGGGCGACGGTCAGCGACGCCCCCGACACCACCACTGCCTGGCCATTCGGCGCGATGATGGCCGTGGTTCCTGCGTTCTGGAACGCCCTTTCGACGTTCAACAGCCCCCTGCCGTAGACGGGATCGACACCCCTGGCCCCGATGTCCGTGGCGGAGTTCAGCAGGATGTCGGCCACCGTGGCAGGTCTGGCCTTCAGGGCCGGCCACCGCCCTTCCAGCAGCGCCGCCGCACCCGCCACGATCGGGGTCGCCATACTGGTTCCGGACATAAAGCCGTAGGTATTGCCGGGCAGGTTCGCGTAGATCATCTCGCCGGGCGCAACGAGGAAACGGTGTTTCCACTTCATGTTCTCGGCGCAGGCGGTGGCACCGCCGGCCAGCAGGCAGCCCTCGCCGGGACGATTGGAAAAGGTCGAGATTGTTCCCGCCAGATTCACGCTGCCGACCAGAAGCAGGCGGGACAGCGCGGTCCTTGCGTCTGCGGCGGCGACGGGGATCATCTCATTGCCGAAGGTAGCTCCGTCATTGCCTGCTGCCTTGACGAAGAGCATGCCCGAGAGCGGGGTACTGGCCATGGTCCTGATTTCTGAGGCGCTCAGGCACAGGGCCATGCGGGCGCAACCGAAGCTCATGCTGGCGATACTGGCCTTGCGTTTGGCCGCGTCGATCCACGCGTTGGTCAGGCCGTTGCCGCCGGCGATATAGCCCCGGTTGTCAAACACCGCATAGTTCAGGATCGTTGAGCCGGTCGCTGTGCCAAATCTGGCTCCGGCGATCGTTCCGGCCGTATGCGTTCCATGGCTGCTGTAGGACGAATAGATGCCGTTGCTGAAGAGCAGATTGCTGCAGCGACCGGCAAGGTCCGAAAACCGGCAATCCGCGCGCCCGTCGTAGACACCGACAATGACACCGGCTCCGCCCTTGGCGCTGTTCACGAGGGCGGGCGTCAACCGGATCAGCGCCCATTCCGCCGCATTGGGGTTGGTCGACGGGAACCCCGTCTGAGCCAGGGCCGACGCCGGGGCGGCAAGAGCGACCGAAAACACCGCCGCCAGTATAGCTCTTTGCATTACCCGGGCCCCTCGCCTGCTGGATCAGCAAGGAGAGTTACAAGGTCATGATTTTCGAGCCGTTGCCGAAAACAGTTAAATCGATGATTATTCGAATTGTCTCATATCGATACACCGTCTTCCCGTAGAATTTTAAGTATAGATAGAAACCAGAAATCCGGGAACGCGTCGTTTCAGCCGTTTTCAAAATGACACTCGCCGTGCGTTATTCGGCGGCCGGTTGCGGACGATCCCGGACCTCGGTGATCACCGCGCATCGATCCGACCGATGACATCGCGACGGCCGGCGGGAACAGCAGCCCGTGTCACGCCCACAGCCAGGCAGCGGCCGCGGTGTAAAGGGCGATGCCGACGGTGAGGTTGAACGGGAAGGTGATCGCAAGGGACGCCGTCACAAACACGCCGGTATCCGCCTCGGGTGCCGCCAGCCGCATGGCAGCGGGCACGGCGATATAGGAGGCCGAACCCGCGAGTATGGTCAGAAGCGCGGCATTGCCGACGTCCAGTCCGGCGAACCGGGCAAGCCCCAGCGCCACGGCGGCCGAAAGCAGCGGAAACCCAAGGGCGAAACCGATGACGCCGGGCGACAGTTTGCGGCCGCCCTCCATAAGCCGGCGCGCGGCGATCAGGCCGATGTCGAGCAGGAAGAAGCACAGCGCCCCCTGGAACAGCGGCCCCACAAAAAGCTCGAGCCTGGCCATACCGGCGTTGCCGGAAACCACACCGACCAGGAAGCTGCCCAGCAACATGACCATGGCAGCTCCGACGAAGACCTCCTTCAGAATGGTGCGCCGGCGTCCGGGCTCACCCCGACCGGCACCGTTGAGCAGGAGCAGGGCCGTCAGGATGGCAGGGGTCTCCATCAGGGCGAGCACAGCCGCCATATAGCCGCCCGCCGGCAGGCCCACGGCCTCCAGATGCTGCTGGCCGGCGGCAAAGGTCACCACGGAAACGGATCCGTAGGTGGCCGCCAGGGCGCACAGGGTCGGACGATCCAGTCGGGATGTGCGCTTCAGGATGATAAAGGCGACCAGCGGCATCAGGGCGCTGAGCGCAACACCGATGACACCCGCAGCGATGAAATCTCCGTTCAGTCCGGCGGCACGGGCCTCGACCCCGCCTTTGAAGCCGATGCAGAACATCAGATAGAGCGACAGGGCCTTGGCCACCGGCTCGGGAATGGTGAGGTCCGAGCGCGCGAGCGCCGCCGCCGCCCCGATGAAGAAGAACAGAATGGCCGGCGACGTCAAAAGCGCCAGGGCGGAGGAGAAGTCGGGCATGGGTCAACCGGTCCGATGAGGGCCGGTCCGAATGACCTCGACCGGCCCCGGCATCCAGTTTATTGATGTGATGCTGGTTATAACGGATGCTAATGCAATGGCTGATCGGCTGGTCAATCTGGACATCGATCTGCTGCGGGCCTTCGTAACGGTCGTTGAAACCGGCAGTTTTACCCGGACCGCGGCCTTGCTCGGCCGGAGCCAGCCCGCGGTCAGTCTGCAGATCCGGCGGCTGGAGGATCAACTGCGATCTCCCTTGCTGGATCGCGGGGGCAAGGGTGTGGGCCTCACCACAGAGGGCGCAGCGCTGTTGCCGCAAGCCCGCCGGTTGATGCGGCTGAATGATGAGATCATCTCGACGCTCGGGGACGGAGACCTGGAGGGGGAGGTCCGTTTCGGGGCGCCGGAGGACATCGCAACCATGCATCTGCCCCGGATCCTCGGGGCGTTTGCGCGCCGGCATCCGCGCATCAAACTGTCGGTGACCTGCGACTATACGGCCAACCTGCTCGACCAGATATCGCGGGGCATGCTGGATCTGGCACTGATCAAGCGTGAGCCCGTCGGGCCCGAACTGGGCGTTCGCGTCTGGAGCGAACCGCTGGTCTGGGTGGCGCTCGACGCCTCGATCATTGAGGTATCGCCGCTGCCGCTGATCATTGCGCCGGCCCCGGACATCTATCGTAAACGGGCTCTCGGCGCGCTCACGGAGGCCGGTATTGGGTTCCGAGCATCCTTCACCTCGCCGAGCCTGGCCGGGCAGATGGCAGCCCTGCGCGCCGGTCTCGGCGTCGGTGTGCTTCCCGCCGCCATGGCTCCCCGCGACCTTGCAGTGCTCGGCGGGGGGCTGCCGATGCTTGCCGACAGCGAGATCGCCCTGATGTCCGCCCGGGGTGCGGGAGGGCCGGCCGGACTTCTGGCACAAGAGGTGCTGCGTGCATTGGAACGAGGTCCGATCCCTGCGTGATCGATGCAAGAGGCCGCTGTCGTCCGTTCTGATGGGCGGCGGAGACCCAGCTGAGCGCACCCCGGTTTACGTCCCGGGCGGACGTACGGGCACCCGGTCCCGGGTCAGGCAGCCCGGACTTCGGATTCCGGTTCGCTGGAGGCCAGGACCTGCGTGATCCCGGCGAACAAGCTGGCCATGGTGACCGGCTTGGCGAGGTGACCGTCGGACCCCGCCTTGCGGCCCGCCTCGATATGTTCAGGCATGGCGTTGGCGGTCAGTATCAGCAGCGGCGTGCGGTCCCAGCCACGCTCCCTCTCGAAGGCCCGGATCTCAGCCGTGGCGGTCAGTCCGTCCATCACCGGCATCTGCATGTCCATGAGGACCAGGTCGAAACCTCCACCCCGGAAGGCCTCGAGCGCCTCGCTCCCATCCGCGACGCCAACCAGATCGGCGCCGGTCCCCGCCAGCAAAATCTCGACGACCTTGCGGTTGGCGGGATGATCGTCCGCCAGCAGAATCCGTAGCGGTACCGTGGACTCCTCGTTGTGCGGGACCGGCACCTCGCCGGACTGGCCGGCGTCGACCGTCGGCAAGGGTATCTCGAACCAGAACCGGGAGCCGGCGCCCGGCTGACTGACACAGTCCAGACTGCCCCCCATCAGGTCGGCCAGGTCGCGCGAGATCGTCAGGCCAAGGCCGGTGCCGCCAAAGCGGCGCGTGATGGAGCCGTCTGCCTGATGGAAGCGACCGAAAATCCGTTCCCTCTGAGCCGGCTCGAAGCCGACGCCTGTGTCTGTGACGGTGAACCGAACGTGGTCGTCAGCACCATCCTCGATGTTCAGCCTGACCTCACCTGCCGCCGTGAATTTCAGCGCATTGCTGACCAGATTGGTCAGGATCTGGCGGATACGCACCACGTCGCCTTGAACAAGCCGCTCCGCTTCCGGGCCAATGCCGATCATGAGCGAGACGCCCTTCTCCTCGGCCATCGGTCGCCACAGGGCGGCGGTCTCGCGCACGACATCCGCAAGATGGAACGGTGCCGGCTCAATCGTGATCTGGCCGGACTCGATCTTGGCGGTGTCGAGAATGTCCGACAGCAAGCGTTCGAGCGTGTCACTGGAGGCGCGGACAATATCGACCATCTCGCGTTCGCGCGGACCCAGCTCACTTCGGGCCAGAGCGTCGGCCATGGCAACCACCCCGTTCAGGGGGGTGCGGATTTCGTGGCTCATATTGGCGAGGAAGTCGCTCTTCGACCGACTGGCCTCCTCGGCGGCCTGACGGGCCAGGCGCAGATGCACGGCCGATCGCCACTGCCAGATGAGCAGGCCTGCGGCAGTCAGGAAGAAGACCCCGGCGATCCCGACCATCCATCGCTGGGAATTGATGATGTCCTTCTGCAGCCGCGTATTGGTCCGTGCGGTATCGAGCTGACGACGACGCTCCGCCAGTTGCTCCTGCATATCGCCCGTCACCTGACCGATACCGGCGCTGAACCGGCGGGCGATCTGGACCTCCTGTGCCTTGTGATAGGCCTCCAGACGCTGGAAGGCGTCGCGGGTCCGGCCCTCGGCGAACAGCAGGGCGGCCTCCACCCTCGGAGCCTCCGACAGGCCGTCCTCGCGGAAAAGCCCGGCAGCCTCACGGCGCCGGATCTCTGCGAGATCTCGCCGGGCGAGGCCGAGCTGGCCCGTCCGGGCGTAGGCGAGCGCCCGGGAGGGCAGCATCTGCGGCGCAAGGAAATCGGCTTCGCCGAGGTCGGCCCCGTAGGGCGACAGGCAGTCCAGAACGCCCTGTGAGTCACCGCCACCATCGGCCACCATGGCGCACAGGTTGGCGTCATAGACCATCAGGCTCCCCAATCCTGCCCGCCGCGACAGCCGGTGATGAGCGGCATACAGACGGGCCGCGAGCTCCTGATCACCGACCTGAACGGACAGGCGCGTCAGGTTGTAGAGGGCGTCAAAATCGGGGCGAGGATAGGCGGGGTCGGAGAAGTCGATCTCGAAGCGCCGGAAGGCTGCGGTCGCCCCCTCGATGTCATTCAGGTCCATCAGGGCCAGGCCGGTGACTTCCCACAGCCCGGCGCGGGCCGTGTCAGCATAGGGGGCCTCATCGGGAATGATGGTGTCCGCCGCACTCAGCAGGCGCAGCGCCTCGCCGATGCGGTCGCGGTCCATCAGCGCAAACGCACTGAGGCGCATGGCGTGCGCCTTGACGAACCAGTCCGTCGCGGTGAGGGCGATCTGGTCGATTTCGACCGAGGCAGCCATATCGCCGCTGTCGTAACGGATGGACAGGGCGTTCAGCCGGGCAATCATCTGGTATCGTTGGTCCCGACGCTCCAGGGCAGCGGCGGCCAGTCGGTTGTTCCAGACCTCGGCCCGTTCGAAATCGCCCTGGTTCAGGGTGATCCACATCACATGGTAGAGCCGGTTGAGTCCCTCGCGACCCGGCACGGTCATGGCGGCCTCGCCGAAGGCCTCAAGGGCCGGGAAGCTTGTCGCGGCGGCGCGTTCCTCCACGCGCCGGGCCAGCTCGATGCGGCTCTCGCGGGATTGGGTCGCCGCCTCTGCTCCGGTCGGGACACCGAGACCGAAGAGCAAGACGAAAACGAGCGCAAACTTTATGACGGGCATGCCGGTTCCGTGCTGGCTGGAAACTCTGACACGCGGACCCTTTAACAAGCTTTAGCGGCAATGGATTTTTCCGGAACCGGGCCGTCTGTG
>Ga0247834_1006756_pt1 | contig 12614 bp, 12 predicted proteins | sample LaCruzMarch2015__8_FD_187118 | JGI IMG/M metagenome (GOLD analysis project Ga0247834, IMG submission 187118) | Freshwater microbial communities from meromictic Lake La Cruz, Castile-La Mancha, Spain - LaCruzMarch2015_12m | ecosystem: Environmental > Aquatic > Freshwater > Lake | place: Spain... | reverse complement strand
TCTTACTCAGAATCAGAAAAAACTACTCTTGACGAAGGAAGGCAAATTGGAGTCGAATTGGGATAAATCCAAGTTCATTACTGCTGCCGGGAAGAATGTTATTGTGATTGGTGGTGGGGATACTGGTACCGACTGTATTGGAACGTCAATGCGTCATCGGTGTAAGTCGGTTATTAACTTTGAATTAATGCCTCGACCACCCGCTGAACGTGCATCCGAAAATCCATGGCCACAGTGGCCTCGTGTGTATGGTATTGATTATGGACATGCCGAGGTGCGTGCTGTATTTGGAAAAGATCCAAGAGAGTATGCAGTAATGACGAAAGAATTTATTGGCGACGAAGATGGGAATGTCAAGGCGCTGATTACTCAGGATGTCGATGTGAGTAGCGGTCGTCCGATGGCTGTTGAGGGAAGTGAACGCGAGTGGCCATGTGATCTTGCGGTGCTGTCCATGGGATTTCTTTCACCTGAGGATTATGTTGCTAAGGATTTGGATCTAGATATGGATCAGAGAAGCAATATCCATGCTGTGTATGGCGACTATCGCACGAGCCTCGAGGGAGTGTTTGCTGCCGGAGATTGCCGCCGAGGACAGAGTTTAGTTGTGTGGGCAATCCACGAAGGTAGAGGTGTAGCTGATGCTGTTGACTCATATCTCAAAGAGAAACGCCGTGATGAATTACAGGCCGGTACACCCACAAGTGTTTTTGCAAATTTGAGCAGCATCAGTGCAGCATAGTTAATACTTGGTAGATTGAGTGTTGTTTGATTTTATTGCTTTGATTATATTTCATGCCGAACAATTATAGAGACATCCCCATCAATAGTCAGTCATTTGTTGCATGATGTCACTCCGTCGACGGTATCAATGGCACTAACCTATTAACCTCTAACTCAATCCCTTTGATATTATTCTGCATCGCATACTTGATAGCATCGCTGTATGCTTGAGCCGTATCAGCAATACACGCACCATTCGTGGACTTCTCATATCTGTGTATTCCACTATCATCATCATCGACTACTCGGATTGCAACAATAGTATCAAGCGATTGCATTCCTGTTACCTCTACAACTGACTCTTTCAATTGACTAATAAGTGTCAAAGTTTCACAATCCGCAAAACGTATACCACTTGCTAATTCCACAGGTAATTTCGCCACAAGCTTCCCAATTGCATACATTTGTTTCGGCTCTGTAACAATATCATTCCCCAAGTCTGTCATAAGTACATCAATTGCACGAACGAATGCCTCTTGATTGACCAAGATTGGTTCACTCGACGATGACGAAGATGACATCCACATAAACTTCGGGTATGGAAACATATTATGCTGGCAGCGAGCAGGATGTTTGCATTCCGAAACGGATGATGATGATGAAGAAGCAGTGAAAGCATTGACACCTACGGTGACGCAGCATATCATGGCAGCTATTATGAAAGTAGTTACATGACATCCGACTCGTCTCATGCTTAATCGTAAACTGTCACCTACCTAATGCAGGAGTATCAACAGAGACGACCACGGACCACGGACCACGGACCACGGACCACGGACCACGGACCACGGACCACGGAGTATCAATGTGTTTGATTAATGAGAGAAGGGTCTCGCGAATTTAGACGACTACAATGAAATTATGATTTGCAGCACTGTTTTTAGACAACAATCTTTTCCCGCCCAAAATCAGTGTGTCGATCACCAAACAATCAAAGATGGTGTTGATCACCAAGACGACGAAGACAACTGCGGTCTTGGTCTTGTTGTTGGCATATGGGTTGTATCCACTCCTAACAACAACAAACAATGGTGGTATTGCTGACTTGATTCGTGGCACGGATCCTTTATTGGATAACATTATCCAAAAGATGCCGAGCCTGTCGAAAGGTCCATTACCACCCATCTTTCTTCACAATAAACATTTGCAATTCATTCCGTTTCTACTTCAAAATGAATATCATCGCATACAAGGTATTCCATATCAACGTCTTGAGTTGGAGGTAACTGCCTGTCTTGATAAGAGTGAAGGCCGGCATTGCTTGCCATCACCATTGATGAATGATACTATATCATTGGACATTTTTCCACCCCTTAATAAGAATGAAACAATCTACACTGGATTTTCAGATGCATCGCCAATTATCATATTCATGCCGGGTTTACGCTGTCACAGTATGGATATGCCAGGCAATAGTATCATCCGACGGCTTTACGGTGAGGGATTTCGGTCAGTGGTTATTAATCGACGTGGACATACGCCCACACAACCACTGCGTGCTCCACGTTGGAATTTGTTTGGGGATGTACCCGATCTTGAACAGACTTATTGGTATATTAGGAAACAATTGGTTGCACCGGATACACCCATGTTTTTGCATGGTATTTCCTCGGGAACAGCAGTAGTTGTATCAGCCTTGGCAGAATTTGATCATCGTCGTGACGTCCTAGGCGAAGGTACAACAACTCCATCATTCGTAGCATCCATATCAATCACACCAGGGTATGATACAAGTAAGGTCCTACTACCCACACGATTCCAATTTCCATACAATAATATACTCACACAAAGTGTAAAGGACCATTTTATTATTCAAAATGAGGTTGTATTACGTGAATTTAATAGTCCTGCCGTCGATGCTGCACTTCAAGCCACGCACTTGCAAGAGTTTGTCAATGCCGTCGCTCCATTTTCGGGATACCCCAATTCATCATCATACTATGATGGTGAAAATCCAATCAATCATTTACATCGCATTACTACACCGAAGCTTGTGATAAATTCGAATGATGATCCATGTTGTCATATTGACAATTTGTATGAACAATCATCGCAACGTGCACATCAAGGCAAGACATATGCACAATTAATCTCGGAATCGTTACGTGGCATGGTCGTTGTTACACACTTTGGATCACATTGTCCATTTTTGGACTCGGGCTATTGTGGTTTATGGCCAAAGGTTGTACGTGATCCACTGTATGGAGGATGGATGTTAGATAGTTGGGCAGATCGTGTGTCGGTGGAGTATTATAAGGCCACGTTAGAGATTTATTCTCATCGTCGTTATTACTGAGTTATATATCCCCGATACTGCACAACAAAAACTCTTTGTTTAATAGTTAAGATTTGTTTTACAATGTCGCAACACACATATATCAATCATTTGAACTCCACCCACCCACCCATCCACCACCAACTTTTATCGCTTCAGCTTCCAAACTTCAAGTAAGTAGCATGCCCTAACACAAACCATATCTCGAAGCATTCCCAAACTTACCAATGCAAGTGTTATCTTATCCACATCGAGCTTACTTCCTTCCACCTCTTGCCAAACCACGCCGACCTCCGCTAATGACAAATTAAGCCTCTCTGCAATTACTACCAATTCAGTGTCAAATGCCCTAATTCAAGAGAGTAGATGAGTGTGTGTGTGTGTGTGTGTGCATGTGTGTGTGTGAGAGTAAAGGTTAATCATAGAATTACAATGGGTAGAATAGTATATTTGTACACACACACACACACACATACACACACAAAAATGCAACAAATGACCCAACTCACCAGCGTCGTAGATGTAAATTTGTAAACAGTAATACCACAGCTGAATGTGTAAATAGCTTAAAACCACATTGTGTATCCTTAATCCGTGGCGAGCATAATAATTTAACGAAGAAATGAAATGAATGCATTAATATTGTACGAATTTTAGATCGCTTGGCCGAACTTTCTTCTTCTAAATGTGCACGTGAACCAAATACCGCGGCCGGTGGTAATATAGTAGTACGACGTGTAGTACAATTCTTGATATCATTACCAACAAGATCTTTCATACTGTTTAATACCTTGGGTAATCCATCGGATATATCTGTGGCACCATCTGCATCTACCATAAGACAGAGTTGTCCTACACTTTGTAATGTACCCACTTTCACTGCCCCGCCTTTACCACAATTGTTATGCATGGAAACGATTTTGACAGTATCACAATTGTTGTTGCTTGTATTATCATTCTTCGTCGTCGTCGTCGTCGTCGTCGTCATCTTTTCTATTACGTATTGTTTGATGATACCTTCGGTATCATCCGTCGATCCATCATTAACAATTATGAATTCATAATGAAGAAGACCACTATCTGACGACGACGACGACGACGACGAAGTTTCTCTACGTCCGACTGCGGCATTGAAGATATTTGTCAATTCTTTTCTATTCGCATATAAATAGTCAAGTGTAACATCCAGCATAATTGGTAAACGTTGTGCTTCATTGTATGCGGGTATCACTAGTGATAATGTATTGTCGCCATATTGTTGTTGTGTATTGTTGTTGTTGTTGTTTGTATCCCCAGCAAGAACGGTAGTAACTGTACACTCAAGACCGCCTCCAACATTGGCATATGCTGGGTAGAACGTATAGCAAGTGAGTAATACTAACGCAACAACTCCCAAGCCGAATAGGACGGGAGATGGTTGAAATGATACATAATAATTGTGCAATCCATGTATCACTAACACCAAGACTAGTATTAAATATCTCATGCTGACCGAAATCGGGTTGTTGATTTGTCGTGGAGTATCGTCAGACGATGACAACTTGGCGTGACGATGAACACCACAACAACGTTTGTCAACTCGTGTAATGTAAGGAAGGAAGTTTTTCAACGACAACGACGATTGATGGTGGTTTATTAGTATTCTGCGATCAGAGACGGGAGAGAATGAATTTGCGCTGATGGCGACGATGCAAGAGACGAGGGTGGTTAGGGCGGATCTTCGGCGCATGGGGAGACACGACAACAATCATTTATTTTTGGGCGGGAAATCGGTGTTGAGCAGAACCTAGATACGGCAAGCCACCACATCTTCATTGATGGCGACTTCCACCAGCGATGAGCGACAAGGTTTGCTGAGTAATGGAAATGAGAGTAGCAGTATTCCGAATGGTTGGGGTTATACTTCGCTGCCCATGTCACCTCTCCAGCAAATGCTACATCAATACAACTCACAACCAGAAATGTTATCAGACAATGTAATGCATCATCCTCCACCGGGTCAAATGCTAACTAGATCATACAGTGTCAATATAGTGTCACATCTCAATCCAGTACAATTAGGTCGACGTGAATTGTATCAGATGATCCCGTTCGTTGCAGTATCTGGGATGCAACAAAAAGAACGTAATATAACAAAAGCATTTGCAAATTATGCAGCAGATATCGATACATTAGAAGCGGCCGAACAAATATATTATCAGACAAAGCAACACTTGACGGCAGCGGAGCTAGCTTCACGCAAACATCAATCAGCATTAGTATTAATGGAAGAATTGGAGGTTGATACTGTAGTCATAACAACTCCATTAATTGTGGCTTTATTCGTATCTGGGATAAGTCAATTCCTTGTGGGGTACAATACAAGTGTAATGAATTCTCTATCCTCGGTTGTATTCGCAGGGCACACAACCTTTGAATGGTCACTAGCAGTGTCTGTCCTTGCCATCGGTGGATCATTTGGTGCAAGTGTGGCTGGTCTGATTATTGATTCACGTGGACGAAAAGGTGGTATGGGTATTGTCATATATCTATTCCTGTTGGGGAGTCTAATTCAAACGTTTGCCATTAATATGGTTTGCATTACAATCGCACGGTTCATCATTGGATTTGCAAGTGGCTTTTCATCTGTCCTGGTACCGATATACTTGGGTGAACTAGCACCACCAACCTTGCGAGGAACATTGGGGACCTTAACTCAATTCTCTTTCGTAATTGGTATCTTTGTGAGTGATTTATTGGCATTCCCCTTTGCCAAAGAAGAGTCGTATTGGAGAATACTATTTTCAGTGCCAGCAGTAGCATCACTTGCGCAAATTATTTGTTACCCATTTCTGATAGAAAGCCCACGGTGGTTACTGAGTCGCAATCGAAGATGTATAAAGGCTAGACATATAATTAAGAAGCTTCGTGGACTTCGATATGAGCATGAAGTTGAAATGGAGGTTGATCATTTCATCAGCGCAGCACATGCTCAATCATGTGACAATAATGATGATCGTACGAGTTCTGGTATAGCACTCGCATCGATGCTATTGGACAATCAGATACGAAGACTTCTTATTTGCTCCCTCGTGCTTCAAATGGCACATCAACTTTGTGGCATCAATGCTGTGTTTTATTATTCGACAATGCTGTTTGAAGGTGTGATTGACAATCCGCGACTAGGAACTGCTATCGTTGGTGGAGCAAACGTGGTAGCTACCTATGTAGCACTGCTCCTGATGGAAAACACAAATCAAAGAAAACTCATTTTATGGTCTGCTACAGGGATGCTAATATCATGTTTGCTTGGATTCTTCAGTAAAATATCATCGGTAATTTGGGTGATCTTGTTTGTATCATTCTTCGAAATCGGTCTGGGCCCAGTCCCCTGGCTAATTGTTACTGAGATGTTTGAAGCAAAATATGTCGCGACAGCAATGAGCGTCTCGTGTCAAGTCAATTGGATTTGCAACTTCATCGTAAGCTTGGCGTTTCCTTATCTACAAGAAAGCCTCGGAGCTTACTCTTTCATCCCTTTTGCAATAATTCTCTTGATGACTATTATCTTCGTCGTCATATTCCTCCCGGAAACGAAGGGCACGACTCCTGAAGAATTACGCGATGAAATTGTAAAGAGCATATCAATGATGCTAGCATTGAGCAATGACATAGCTACTGACTATTATTCAAGCAGTGCTGGAAAACCGATTGACGTGGAATGGAGAAGAGCCATGGACGATCTGAAAAGACAAGAAGAAATTGATATGATGAGAGGAACATATAATTATGGATTTCAACCCATATCACAGAATCGACTTGCTGGAGAGTCTGTGTCTGATTGGAAAACGAGAATATCTGGATAAAACAGAGTCACAAAAGGATTTGCTTGGTCTCGATAGTGTCGTATTATACTGTATCTCCATCTAATTGCTTACTTTCCCAGGGCTTAAGATGAGTGTCATCAATAGCGTAGCTTCCATCAGCTCGAAATCTGGAATCTTCAAGCACAGCAAGAGAGGCAAGAACTGTATCAATGTTAACATCTTTACTCTTCTCTGCCACAAGCGCATAATGCCTTCCAGTCGCAGCAGTAATTCGAACGGTGGAGAAAGTTTCAACAATGAAATTTCTCAGCTCGGGCATCCCATCTGCATATTCGTCCAAATATGGCTCTGTAGCACGTAACAAACTAAATAGTAATGCATTCTCACGCTGTGCCTTATAGGCTGGTGATTCAAAGTCCATCTCACTAATCCACATTTGTCCACCCGGTTTTAAGATGCGATGTGCCTCACGTATGATTTCTTTGGCAGCAAAGATTGGCAATTCATGAAGTACTAAGCTGAGATTAACAACAGAGACAGAGTTGGATTGTAACTGCGTATTGGCAATATTTCCTTGTCGTAACTGTATACGATCATCCGATTCAATTGTGGTAATCCATCCATGCTTGTTGTTATTGTCAGCGGACATATTAATCTCAGACGGAGCTAACTTCAACAGCGTTCGTCCAACTTCTATGAAGTATGGCGACATGTCAATCCCAATAAGTTGATCAGCATGTGGGTACAGCCTCGCCAGCCTACGCGTGCTTGTGCCAGTGCCACACCCAAAATCAACAATAACAACTTCATCATCTTTGTCAATACTACGATGATGAACTCGTGCTCCCAGCTTTGTTAAAGCCCTATCGAAGGCATCGCGGAAGACGTCTTCGCCTTGACTTGCATATTTTGGAAAATTCCTTGCTCCTACTGATCGACTCGCTAATTCTTGTTCAAACGCAGCGTCGTAGCATAGATTTCCTTCTGAATATGCATGGAAGGATGCTTTATAATACTCTGGATATAGCAATTTGTCATATTCATCAACTATTCTATCTTGATCATTCCACGGAGCATCCTTATGATTCTGAAGCCACTCTTTGGCCGCTACCCAAGGGATATTATTTTCCTCTGCTGTCTTAACAATGGTTGCCTTCGCTTGAGGTACGAGGACGAATTCCCAAAGTGGAGTCGCGAGCGCAAAATTTAAGAGCTGCTGTGCCAATCCAGTCCTTGGCTTCGCAGGAGTAGTAGCATATAACGGCACGCCGCATCGACTCATTCCTTCTCCACGATGAATAATCATTGAGTTATTAGGGAGAAGGTTGATGATGAGCATTTTTGCAATGTTGAAGCTGTAAATCTGGCGTCCGGACTCATTCGTTCCGCCAAACTTGTGACGGTCAGACCGGTAGGCGTCGTCACCCTAGCTCCCAACGATGCTCGCATCACTGAGGCATGCTGCCATGTCTGCACTTCGGCGACAAATAGATAATTTCTTCTTCTTCCCTCCCCTAGCACCGCAGCTTTCTCTCGCGGGATTTCCCTCATCATTTGACGTAAGCCATGATGACGAAACGACGGGGTCGACTGAATTAGAAGATTCACTTTGGTTCGCAGTGCCAAAGAAGAAGGTATCAAGGGGAAAGAAACGTCTCAAAACGACATTACAAAAACGTATAAAAATGAAAGATAATATTGTTATTGATAAACGTACTGGTGAATTAACATTGAAACACAAACTGCCATACAATTGGAAGAATTATTTACCTGGCAATGCCGAATATGCTCCCGCGGCATCGGTCGAGCGTCCATGATGGATTAATGGGAAGTGGGGGTAAGAAGAGGTGGGATGATCCCTCGACGGGGAATGATTATCCAGTGTATGATTATGCAATAAACTCCTTCCCCGTCCAAAGCATTAAATTTCTCTCTCCCCTAAGATACATAATTAATTGTCTCGGCAATAAAGTAGAAGAACATTCTTACAACATTATTCACATAATTTGATTCTTCTTATCCTTGTATTATTTGTAATCTAAGGTATTGTTGCTCAACCTAAACCCCCCTCCCATCAAGTATGCCACACCCTAGCCATACAATACTTTACGCCTTGCCAACCTTGGGCCCATCATCATCGTCGTCATCTGTTGTGCGTAACATCCCATTATTGCCCCCCGCCTGCATCTTCCGTCGTTGTTCGTCAATCGAGTCCTCTCCCCGTCGTCCTGGAGCAGCCTCACCTTGATACCTCTGCTCATCACCACTCGAGAAGCTTCCTAAGTCCACAATTTCAGACGGTGGTTGTCGCTTACCCGGCATGGGTAATAGTACACCATCAATTAATCCATATCGTACAGCCTCCTCGCTGCTTAGATAAAAGTCTCGACGTAAATCCTCATTAATACGATCGGTGGTCTGGCCGGTAACCTTGGATATTTCATTGTTTATCTTCTCATTCCATTTTTTCACATTGGCAACCTCTAGTGCAATATCCGTCGCTTGACCACGAAAGACACTGTCCATACCAGTCTTTTGGAGTAAGAATCGTGCATTGGGTAATGAGTACCGTAGTCCCTTCGTCCCAGCTCCTGCTATTAAGGCACCCATACCCGCACATAGAGCAATATTGGTTGTGTGTATTTTACATCCATCGGCCTTTAATTCTGATACTGCATCATATATTGCCAATGCCGAACGTAAATTTGCACCGGGTATGTTAAGATAAAGCTTAATATCCTCCTTATCACTCATACTTTGCATATACAATAATGACGAGATGATAGAATTCGTCGCCTCCTCATCGATATATCGTGCTATCCATAACTTCCGATCTTTCAGTTGACGAGACTTCATCCCGATGAAGGTATCATACGTCCTACCCGGGGCACGGTACGGTACCATTGGTTCCTGCGTTGGCATTCTAATTGTACTACGTTGGACAGACAGTGCAGTCGTCGAGGGAGGGCGAAGAAGAATCGATTTACCATGACGACAATTATGATGATGATCGGAAATTGTAAATGCAGATGAAGATGGTGATGATGATGATAGCACGGCAATTAAAAGGACGGCGAAGAGGGAGGGTGATGGAGGGACCATGATGGTGTAAAGAAGGGTCAAGGTCTCATCTCCCGCATTTTCACTCCCCGTCCCACCGCACCTAGGTATCGTAGTGTGTTGCTCGACCATCATCATCCGTAGTGTGTTGACCTACCTACCTTCAATGACACGAGAGGATTGGCCTACGACGGCGGCTGGATCGCCACCATCATCATCAAAGGATGATGGCAAACGCGCCTTTATCGAGAATAGATTTTCAGATGCACTTGGTCATTATCTCACGGCCATTGATCAATTAATCTTCACATCATCGTCATCATCTGAGGGTGCGAGTAGTAGTAGTAGTAATAGTGAACATCAAATATTATTATCCAATGTTGTAGCATGTAGATTGAAAATTGGCGGCACTGACATGATCGAGAAGGCGGTGGAGGAGGCAAAAAAGGTGCGATTATTATTTGTCGGATATTTGAATTTGTTTTGTTTGCAATAGAGGGAAATGATTAGTTAATCACAGCTGGTCCGTGTTTATGATCCGCCCCCCACGCGAGTGTGGCGATGAACAAATCTATCTTTTAGCTGTTATGATCCCCCACCTGTTCGTTCGTTCATTCATTCTGTATAGCTCGTTTTGTTCTTGATCAATATCTTAAAGATTGATTTATCTCAACATCCATTTTTTTTGCAGTGTGTTTCTCTCAATCCTCAATGGTCAAAGGCACATGTACGCCTTGCCGGTGCGTATATTGCACTTGGGGCACATTCCAACGATGCCTGTCTATCGCTACAACGTGCACTATCACTAGATCGTACAAATAAGGTGGCGAGAGAAATGTTAGTTACAGAAATGCGAAGGAGGACAATGGAACAATCGGGTGGTAATACTTCTAGTAGTAGTAGTAGCTCCTCCCCCACCGCCACTACCAACAGTGAGGGGGTGAGAAGGCAGCAAGACAATAGGGGAGACGGTGATCAACTCAATCCCGCTCATGAAACTTCACAACAACTCTATCGAGGTGCGTCTGCGCCGCCATCAACACCACACACTACTTCTGAATCTACAAACAATAATAATCAAATCAGTCATGATGGGATTGACATTGACGATACCGAACCACCAATTGAGGTACTACAACACAATTCATTATCATCATTGTCCCAACGGATACAACATTACATTGCTCGGTTTATTACATGGTTCTATTCCCAATCAGAGGACTTTCAAACATTAATTATGGTATCATTCTGTTTTCTTATTTTGTACGTGGCATTGGGTGGTCGATTTGGTCTTGGTGGTACATTACCTCCAGCTGGGAATTATGGGAAAGGGAATGCATATGATAGATATTCATCGTCCAGAAGAGGGTCGTCGTCTAGTAGTAGTAACAGTGATCGTGATCATTATCAAGATGGCCGTGGGGGACGCCGGACAACAACATCTAGTCACAGCACTGAATACAATGATAGGACTAATCCTCAGAATGATAAGTATTATGCAAGGTATGGTAATACTGACGATTACTACTATGATCCACCACGAGGACGACAAAACAATAGAGGTTACAACACTAGTTTTCAATTGGTAGGTTTTATTTTTCGCTTTATACTGCAATTACTCTGGTAATATTTAATCACTCTCACTTTATTTCTTAATAATCCTGATTCTTATAGCCAAATTTGCATGATGGGTCATTAATTTCCATGACAATATTACTAATAGGTGGGATAATTTGTCATCGTTTCGGTGTGAATCCATTTCAAGTACTAATGATGCTCAATCTATTAAATCGACGAGGAGGTGGTGCAAGATTTGGCTATGGTGCATATCCAGGTGGTGCTGGTGGTTTTGGTCGATTTGGTGGTGGATTTGGTAGACAACGATATGGATTCGGTCGTAGAGGTCGAGGTGGTGGATACTGGTGATTGATAAAATGCGGCCAGGCGCAGCATAGCAAATATCATAATCAATGTGTGAACATTTTTATACTACGTTTAGACTGTTATAACTTTAGATGCAAAGTCATTAACCCCTACAGCTGCATCATATTCCTCATCATACTCTCCCCAATCGCCATCTGACAAGTCCACGTCTTCATCAAAGACGGTCCCACCGACACTTTTGACCTTGAATTCATTACCCAATATATGGAAGGCATATGGTTCTAAGCCTCGACATTCCATTGCCAACACTGGTACATAGTTACCACTATCGTCATTCGTAACGTCTCGTGGTATACCCACTTCTCCTCCATCTGCACCACCCTTCTTGCCACCTTTCTTACTCAGCCTTTTCATGACCGACTTGGCCTCATCGGCACTAAGTACGGTCAATGTCGAATACTTTTTACTTCCCTCCCATTTTAATGCAAAGTGATGAGGTGGTTCACGATCACTTTCGTCCCGATCCAGTGTCTCTGACGGATTGAACACAATTTTGTCACGTGTTTCATAATCACTTAATGGATTTTTCACACTAAAGCATAGATTCGTATTTGTTACCAGTGATAATGATTCAACACCATCAAGCTCTGCCTTGATGCATAAAAGGAATAGCACCATACAGTGGGTTGTTGATGAACCCCAGCGTATCGTCCCCGCCAAATCGGATACCTCAAGACAAGAGGAGGAAGAAGAAGTGGAGGAAGAAGGCCACTACACACTGAGCCCATCGGCCGGTAAATTATTGT
>Ga0247834_1006752_pt1 | contig 12616 bp, 11 predicted proteins | sample LaCruzMarch2015__8_FD_187118 | JGI IMG/M metagenome (GOLD analysis project Ga0247834, IMG submission 187118) | Freshwater microbial communities from meromictic Lake La Cruz, Castile-La Mancha, Spain - LaCruzMarch2015_12m | ecosystem: Environmental > Aquatic > Freshwater > Lake | place: Spain... | reverse complement strand
GAGGTCGATCTCAAAGAACACTTTCAAAAGCTCGCCACCGAGAACGGCCCTCGCGTCCGCCTGATCTGCTTTTACGACTTCCAGTGCCTCAGCTTTGGCTGTTGGCGCTGGCACACCTCCACCAGTTGGCACCGGCACTGAGACCTCTGCAACAGCAATCGCTCCAGTTGGACTTATGAGAGTGTCCCCACCGGAAGCGACGCTGGAACGAAGGGGGCCTTCCTGCTTCTCATTTTCAATCCGCACAATACGAAGCACGGTGTAATAAGGCATTTTCGAGGCACTTGCGAGGGTGTTTGTCAGGGTCTGCAGAGCCTTTTGATCAGACGTGAAAGACAACTTCAGCTCACGACGCTCAACGACTTTCGCAATCTCCTTCGGTGGAGCGACGGCTTTTTTAGTTGTTTTACCTTTTTTGCCAAACGTGCTCTCCTTCTTAATGACAACTGACTTGGGAGCTGGTGGGGTTTCCTTTTCAATGGTCAATTCTGACCGAGACAAGGTGTCGATGGAGCGCACACCACTGTCTAGAGCCGCTGAGACCACTGCATTGACAGCATCCAGGTAGTCACCCAGTTCACGAGCAGTCTCAGGTGAACGTGGCAAACTTTGCGTGTAGGCATCGAAGCCAAAAGCAAAATCCTTGGGCAGTTGCATGACACCCGTCGACTTGGTTTTGCTATCGGCAATCAGTTGCTTCAATTTCGCTTGGAAATCAGTGTCCGTGATGGGCTTCACGGGAACCTGCAATTTGAGCAAAACGCCACCCAATTTGCTGACCTCATTCTCAAAAGCCGTCACTTTCTCATCCAGCGTTTGCACGTTCTCAACGCTCGGGTAAAGCGCAGCCTTTTCCATGCTAGTGACCTTGCTGCTCTTACTTGTGAAGTCATCAAGCGAGGCCGTGTAGCCTGCGTGGGATGCGTACAAGAGTGCCCCGAGCGCAAGTGCGCCCACGACGAAGATGCCCACTATCGTGGCCAATTTGGTGTTTTCGCGGATCCAGTCCATTACTTCTTGAATTTCATAGGCTGCTTGAGAGGCAGCCGGATTTCGAATTTGTAGGCATAACGGTCTTCGCCGACGCCTGTTTCGGCTTTGCAGTAGTCGTTTAAGCGTTCGCCGATGTTCTCAATGTTAAAGAATTCAGAACCAGCAAGCGCGCGGGCATACCGATAGACCACTTCCTGACCTTCGTCGTTCTTGCGATACAAACCCAGGAGACGCAGTTCCAGCTTGGTTTCAGGCCCATTGCTGGCCGCAGCCGTTGGCGACGCCTCTTCAGGCGCTGGGAACAACATACCCAGAGAAGGATCGCCGACAGCAACCCCTGCCGCAGCTTCCATCAACTTAGGACTGATGGCCTTACCATCTTTGAGCGGCTCAACCTGCGTCAGCCACAAGAAGTCGTTCTCGAAACGATTGTTTAGATCAGCCAACATACGGACCCAGTAACTGCGGTCGTTGACAGCTTCCTCGATCTGGGCGCTCTGCGTTTTCAGATCATCGAGTTTGGCATTCAGCGTAGCAATATCGGCAGCGTTGGCTTGAAGATCGTCAAACTTATCCTGAATCTGCGCAGTCTTCGCCTTAACGGTCTTGTCTGCCGTTTTGACATACATGATGGAGGCACCCAGAAGGCCCCACAAGCAGAGGCCTGCCATAATCAGGGCTGGTGCCCGCTTGGCGCAGTCGCGGGCCGAAGCTACTGTGTCAGGAACAAGCTCTAATTCGACCGGACAGGCACCAATGGTGCGCAACGCCAAGCCAACCAACTCTGCCATCAAATGCGCATCGCCGGCTGCTGCATCGGCATTCACACCCGAGGCCAACTGAACGCCACGCAGAGGGTTGAGCGTTTCGACTGGAAGCTTAAATTTTTCCTGGAAGAACTCGGCCACATAACCCAACTGCGCACCACCACCACAGAGGAAGATACGCTGTGGTGCATTGCCGCCCTGCTGGCTGCGGTAATAATTGATCGTGCGCAGCACTTCACCGTGCAACCGCGTCATGCTATTGCGAACCACCTTGGAGAGAGCAGCTATTCCAGCATCGGCATGATCCTCGTAGCCCCCACCCAGCGAAATGAAGCCCTGAGACAACTTCTGCTGTTCAGCGTCGCCAAAACCAAGCCCAAACTCTTTGGCTACTGCTCCGGTCACGGCCGCACCGCCGACAAGAATGTTGCGAGTGAACATGCGACCATCATCTGAGAAGATTAGATTGGTGGACCGTGCACCCAAATCAATGATCACCGCTGGCTCGTCCACTTCTGGGTAGCTGTAGCGGAAAGCGTTGTAAATGGCCGTTGGTGCCAAGTCCACACCAATGGTGGTTACACCTGAAGAGCCAACCTGTTCGTCAAGCTCGTTCAAGGCATCCGACTTCATCGCCACGAGCACGACCTCACGCTCCAAAGCGTCATCGGCGCTCACAAACTCATAGTCCCACGAGACTTCGTTGATGGGGAACGGAACGTTTTGGCGGGCTTCAAACTCTACAATTTGCTCGACCTTGTCGGCCGAGACCGGAGGTAGCTTGACGAAACGAGTGAACACCGAGTGTCCAGCGACCGAATACCAAGCGCGGGAGCCTTTGAGCTTCAGATTGCTTGCCAACTCCGCAACAGCCACTTTGAGTTGGGGCAGACGGGTCGCATCCACGGAGGGATCTCCCATCATTTCGGTGAATTCGTATTTTTTCAGGATCAGTTCACCACCTGAACTCCTGCCAAACACCGCACCACCGACTCGCTGAGAGCCGAGGTTAAGCACCACTGGATTTTTGCTGTCTGCCATTCGTCAAAAAATTAATGATTCAGGACGCCATGCGTCAAAAGTAGATTTGATGCAGCCCTTGCCCATCACTTTGCTTTGGATACCAAGTCGTAGTCACCCCAGAATGGAGCGAACGGGGTTTCGGACTTGCCCAACACAGCACCGTCCTCATAAGCAAACTTATCCAGCGGCTGCTTAGTGGCTGGATCCATCCACCATGGTGTTCCGGTCGATGACTGGAAGGCCACCACCTGACCGCCAGCGCTCACCTCTATACCGACCGCGCCAATGTCAGCCTTGTTGCCATTGTCCTTTTGCAGCACACGCTTCAGTGTGGATGGGGAAACGAAGGCCAAGGCGTGCGACTCACCATTGGGCACATTGACGTAACTGATCTGGCCTGTGAGGACGATGGTCTTCCCCTCCTTGGTGGTCTTGGTGACGCCGACGTAATACTTGACCTCGATGCCAGGGAAGCTGCCTTCACGCCCACCCAAATCCCGGGCGATATCTACATCCATGCCGACGTCTACTTCGATCCACGTTTTGGGGCGCCAGCGCTTGTCCACGATGTTCGTTGCCGAAATCTGCGGCGTCTGCTGCTGCTCAAATTTCAACTCCTTAACTTTGATGCGAATTTGCTGTGCAGCAGGCGCTTGAGCCATAGCACTACCTGTGACGAAAAGGGCACCGAGAGCTGCGATTAGAGACTTGGCATTCATGAGGGGGGGTTCGGGGAAATCGACGTCGGTTGTTTTTTTGATTTAGTCAGAGTTGTAGCAGGGCTGATACCTTCGCATCAAGACGCGATTGCAAGAAACGCACGAAAGTAGTCGACCGTCTTTTCGATTCCTTCATCCAAGCTAACTTTTGGCTCCCAGCCCAAAAGTTGCTTGGCGAGGGAAATGTCTGGTTGGCGAACCTTAGGATCGTCCACAGGCAAAGGGCGATAGTCGATGACAGACTTGCTGTCAGTCTTGTCCAAGATGGCTTTCGCAAATTGCAGCACCGTCATCTCGCCTGGATTGCCAATGTTGACTGGCTCATGATAGTTGCTCTGCGACAGTCGATAGATGCCATCAATCAAGTCACTCACATAGCAGAAGCTGCGCGTCTGGGAGCCATCGCCAAAGACCGTCAGCGATTGACCTTGCAGCGCTTGCCCAATGAAAGCGGGCACCACGCGGCCATCTTCCAGCCTCATACGCGGGCCATAGGTGTTGAAAATGCGAACGATTTTGGTGTCCACGTTGTGGAAGCGGTGATACGCCATCGTCATGGCTTCAGCGAAGCGCTTGGCCTCATCGTAGCAGCCGCGTGGACCAATAGGATTCACATTGCCCCAGTAGGTTTCCTTCTGTGGATGCTCCAACGGATCACCGTAGCACTCGCTGGTGCTCGCGATCAGGAAAGTCGCACCCTTGGCCTTGGCCAAACCAAGTGCATTGTGCGTGCCCAGTGAGCTCACCTTCAGCGTCTGGATCGGGATTTGGAGGTAATCGATTGGGCTGGCAGGCGACGCCAAATGATAAACCAAATGCACCTCGCCGGGCAGGTAGATGTAATTCGTCACGTCATGGTTGATGAAGTGAAAATCAGGATTGCCCGCCAAGTGCTCGATGTTGCGCGTATTTCCAGTGATCAGGTTATCGATACCGATGACTTTGTATCCCTCCGAAAGAAGCCGGTCTGAGAGATGGGATCCCAGAAAGCCCGCTGCACCGGTGACGACTGCTGTTTTTTTACTCATGATCAAAGGCTCGCCTTGCCGCGAGGTTGCGGAGTCTGGAAAGAAAGCCCCGCCGTGCAAGGCAAAACCTGCCGTGGCGGCGGGTTGCTGAGTGCGAGTTTTTTGACCGACGAGACGGAGCCAGCGAGTGAAGAGCTCAAAATCAGGCTCATCCGCACTGCGAAAGCCTTACTGCTGTAAGCCACCGCGTCCGTAGTTCACACCGTCGTTGTGCATTTGCACCAGCTGCCAGCTCCATGGCCAGAAGCCACGCTTGTGCCAGTGAAACAGCCAAGGCTCCTTCACACGATTCGCCTCTGTCATCACCATGCTACTGATGCCGGCCCCATTGCCCTTCAGCTTCAGTGTCGCTTTTACATAGCCTGTTCCAGTGACCACGGGCGAGTTGACCACCCGCGGCTCGATGCTCAGGAAAAAGAATCCGCCCAGCAGTTGCTTCATCGTCTCCTGCACCATCGCCTTGTCCTGGCCCCACTCGTCCATGTAGTCAGTGCAGACCATTGTCTCAATCTTACTCCACTTCCGGTTCTCCATGGCCTCAATAAAGCTCGTTTGTACCCGCAGCATCTGCGTCTCTTCCGACACAGCGAAGGTCTGCACGGTCCAATACGCACCCCATGCCAGCAGAGTAATGCCAGCCCATTTGATGATTTTCAGGGTGTTCATGATTCGCCGTTCGACCCGAAGGCAAACAAAAGAGTTCGATCAAGCTATCTCACCGACCAAGACCATGGGCTCCGTGACACGTGGCTCGAAAACAACTCTCGGCAGATCCTTCCGCGCCACCTCGCGCGTCTCGCACGCAGCTTTTCGATCCGCGCACCAGATGTGGACATCGTGGGTGATCAAGCCATCCAACGCCGCGCGAATGAATTCGACCGCTTTATCGGGATGATTGCAGTCCTCACTCAGGTGCCCTAGCACCACTTGATGCAGGCCGCTGTGTGCGATGGACGCCACAAAATCGGCGGCTTGTTCGTTGGACAGGTGGCCATGGCGCGAGCTGATGCGCTGCTTGGTGGCCCATGGCCGCTTGGTATCATCTTCCAGCAGATGCGTGTCATAGTTCGCCTCCAGGAACAGCGTGTGCGATCCCTTTAGCCGGTCCCGAATCAGATGCGTGACATGCCCGACATCGCTCAGGAAGCCGAGCTTGGACTCCTCATCGTGCACGATGAAGCCCACGGGATCGACCGCGTCATGCGGCACGGGGAAGCATTCAATCGTCAGGTCATTGATCTGAAAAGCGCTACCCGTCTGCATCAAGCGCCACGTCGGAGCATGCCGAAAGTCGTCCTCGATCACCTCGCGCGTAAGCGCCGTGGCATAAATGGGGATGTTCCATTTTTTGCTGACGATCTCCAAGCCCCCCGTGTGGTCACTATGCTCATGCGTGAGCAGGATGCCATCCAGCCGCGCCGGGTCGTAGCCCGCCACCTTCATGCGCATGGCGATCTGCTTGGCGCTCAATCCGGCATCAATGAGTAGGCTGGTGCGCTCCGAGGAAACCACGGCGCAATTCCCCGAACTGCCGCTGCCAAGCACGGTGAGACGTAACATGCGCGGATGATGGCGACGTGGGCGCAGCGCGCAACTGCGGGGAGCTACGTTTCCAAAAACACCTGCAGCGGTTGCAGCAGTTCATGCTGGTTGCACACGTGGCGCAGGTTCTCGATGGCGGCAGGGATGTGCTTCTTGAACTGCGGCTTGCCTTGGTTGCGGCTTAGGTTGCCGTAGGCACCCAGGGCCTGCATGAGGCGCTGGGCGGCACACAGATAAAACATCTCACGCAACAGCATCAAATCCAGGTCGCGATGCGCGGCATACACGGCGAGCAACTCGCCGCGCTGACCGTGCTCGAAGGTGACATACGGATCGAACAGCAGCGAGGCGAGGTCGTACTCCGCAAGGCCAGGGCGCAGCCCTTGGTAATCGACGAACCAGGCCTCGCCGTTGCGTAGCAGCACGTTTTGGCTTTGGAAATCGCGATGCACCAAGCAGCGTGGTTCCTTGGCCAGGCGCTTGCGCAGATCGCGCAAAGTCTCATGCGCCGCCGCAAACGCAATGTCATCGCGACGCTGACCGGCGTGACCTTCCACGTAGTGCGTGAGGAAGTAGTCCTGCTCCCACTGATACAATTCCTCATCGAACGCAGGCTCCAGCACCCTCAGGTCTGCCTTGCTCAGGGTGTCCTCCGTGATGGAGTGAATCTTCGCCACCTCGCGCAGCGTGGCAGCATACAATTCACGACGCTCTTTCCAGGAGTCGCTGTCATGCGCATGTAAATCGTCATTGCCCAAGTCCTCCAGCCAGACGCAGAGCTTCGCTTCATCGAAGCCGTAGATTTCCGGCACATGCACGCCGTGCTTTGCTAGGCGATGCGTGGCAGGCACGAACTTCGGGTTATCGCTCCGTGCCAGGGTGTAAACCATCAGCACCATACCTGGGTGCGAACCGCCCGCAAATCGCAGCCGGAAAAAGCGGCGATCCGAGCCGCCCTTGATGATTGCCTCGATCTCGCACGAGGCAGAGGCCAGCTTGGGGAACTGCTGGCGAGTGAGGATGAGAAGGGCTTCGTGTTCGGGAAGCATGTGAGCGTAGAGGTAAGGGCAGAGGGCGGAGGTGGAACTAGAAATCTACATCGTCATGCAAGCCACTTGCTACGACATTCGCACGAACAATACAGCGGCGCAGGTTGGCACCGGACTCGACTTTCGCGCCGGGCCAGAGAATGCAGTCCTCCAAAGTGGCACCCGCAGCAACTTCGGCATTCGCGCCGATGACGTTCAGGCCAGTCAGCGCCGCACGAGAGTCAATCTTCGCGGTGGCATCAATCGCCGGCAAATGCGGCTCGTGCACCAGATCGCGGTGCGCGGCCAGGTAGGCCTCGCGACTGCCCAGGTCCCACCAGCGGCCTTCATCCACGACGACTGCGCCGACACGAAGACCCTCCTCGATCAGCTTCAGGAAAATCGGGATCACCGACTCCTTCTTGCCTGGGATCAGGCGATCAAAAAAGACGGGATGCACCAAATAGATGCCCGTGAACAAGTGCGTGCCCTCGTTGCCGGTGCCTAGCATGTTACGAATGTCCGTGACCAGACCGCTCTTGGCATCGAAACCAATGTGCAGCGCGGGTCCTTGGCTGCGCAAGGCCAGCGTGACAATGTTCCCCTGCGCTTCATGCGAGTCGATGATCGGCTGCAAGGGCAGGTCGGTCAGAATGTCGCCGTTATAGACGAAGAAGGAGCCGCTACCGTCCAGCAGGTCCCGCACATTGGCGATGCCGCCCGCCGTCTCCAGCCGAACCGGCTCATGGCGCAGGTGCACCGGACAGCCCGCATACTCGCCCTGCGAAAAGGCTTGGTCATAGCACTGCGGCAGATGGTGCGTGTTGACCACGAACTCCCCCACCCCAGCCGCGCGCAAATGATCAAAGGCATACGTGATCAGCGGACGGTGATACACAGGCACGAGCGGCTTCGGAAGCTGCTCCGTTAAGGGTCTCAGCCTCTCGCCCAATCCTGCCCCCAACACAAAAGCCTTGTTCACGAGCGGGCTGTAAGTTCTCAAGCCGCGCGACGCAAATGGAAAGCACCCTCGGTGCCGCCTTGCAGGACCTGTCCACTGGACAAAGCAGCCGCCTGACCAAGATGGGCACCAAGAGCGAGGCGTTTGCCCGGCAGGCGCTCATCGTCGCGCGGCAGAATGTCGCCAAGCTCCCCACCGACATGGCCGCTGACCTGACCGTGGTGGAGAGCAATCTTGCCGCCCTGGATGCCCTGCGCCCCCCTACCAACGGCTGAGCCCCCCGGTCGCCAGCCTCCGAGCCTTGTGCGCAGAGAAAACAGCTCCGCGCGCAAGGCAAAAAGGGCCACTTCGCAAGCCTCCGAGCTCCGATCGCAAGGCTCCAAGCCTTGCAAACGGGCCAAAAAGTTTGGCGCGCAAGGCTCGGAGTGTTGCAAGCAAAGCAAAAAGCCTTGTAAACACGACTAAAGGCATGGTCAGCACGGCCGGTAAGCCGTCTGAGGGGGCTGGCGGGGCGGCTGCTCGTCCTCATTGGCAAAAAGCCTTGTTCAACGGCGGCTTTTCAGCTCTCATCAGCGGCGGTGCTGACAGAAAACCCGCGACAAAACCTTGTCGTTGGAGGACCGTTAACGAATGCCAACGATGACCGAAGCTGAGCGCAGAATTTCCGCCGCACAGGGCTACCTGGAGCTTGGCCTGGTCGACGAGGCGCGGCGCGAGCTGAAGCCGCTGTCCGCCACCCTGTCGCAGCGGTCAGATGTCATCGAGTTGCACCTGCTTTGTCTCATGGCTGAGCAGCGCTGGGACGAGGCGGTGAGTTTTGCGGAAAATCTCATCCGGTCCGAGCCGAAGGAGCCTGGGGGCTACATCCACGCCGCCTACTGCCTGCATGAACTGGGCCGCACGTCCGAGGCCTTGCAGGTCCTGATCAAAGGCCCCAAAAGCCTGCGCACCAAGTCCGTCTTTTATTACAACGCGGGTTGCTACAACGCTCGACTTGGCCAAGTCGAAGAGGCGCTGAAGTTGTTGCAGCGCTCCTTCGAAATGGATCACAGCCTGCGCCTCCTCGCCCGCAAGGACCCCGACCTCGCCCATCTCCATTCCCAGCTTTTCTGACACCTGCCCCATGACCGGACTGAGCCCCCGTACCTGCGATGCCATCGAGAAGTGGTTCCAGTCGAATTTCAATCTGCGCGGCGATCTAGGCGCCGCCGTCAGTGTCTGGCAAGACGGCACCGAAGTGATGCACCTGGAGCAGGGCTTCACCAATCGCGAACGCACTCGCCCCTGGACGGCGGAGACTCTAGTGCCCGTGTGGTCCGCCACCAAGGGCCCAGCGGCCGTGGCCTGTCTCATAGCTCTGCACGAGGCGGGGCTACCGCTGAACGCACCGGTCGTGGAGGTCTGGCCCGAGTTCTTTCTCAGTGGCAAGGAGCAGATCACCTTCGCCCAGGTGTTGTCCCACCGCGCCGGGCTCTGCGCACTCATCCAGCGAACGCCCATCTTTGACTACAACGCCGTGATCAAGGCCCTGGAACAACAGGTCCCACGCTGGCAGCCCGGCACCCAGCAAGCCTACCACGCCCGCACCTTCGGCTTCCTGCTGGATGAGATCGTGCGCCGCATCACCGGCGCAGACACGCTGGGTCACTACTTTGACGAAATGTTCGGCGCACCACTGGAACTCGACTTTTGGATTGGTCTGCCGCCCGAGCATCATCACCGCGTCGCGACGCTCTACCCCGGCAAAATGAATCTCAGCGCCGGCGATCAAGCCTTCATGAAGGCCTTCAACACTGCGGGTAGCGTGACGCAAGAGACCTTCGCCTCCCCAATCGGCCTCAACGCCGTGCAGGACTTCAACCAACCGCACACCTGGAGCCAGGGCTACGCCAGCATGGGCGGCGTCAGTACCGCGCGGGCGCTGGCCAAGTTTTACAGCGTCTTCGCCAACGGCGGCAAATACCAGAGCTTGCAAATCATTCCCACCTGGGTGCAGCGCGCCCTGACTCAGCCACTGTCAGACAGCCAAGATGCCGTGCTGTGCGTGGCCACCGCCTTCAGCGCCGGCATGATGATGGACCCCATCAACCCGGAGACCCATCAAAAATCCCGCCAACTCTTCGGCCCAAGCGAGAGTGCTTTCGGGCATCCTGGAGCCGGTGGCAGCCTCGCCTTCGCCGACCCCGAAACTGGGCTTAGCTTCGCCTACGTCATGAATCAGATGGAAGTCGGCGTGCTCCCCAGCGAGAAGGCGCTAGGACTCGTGCGGGCCTTGTATTCGTGATTCGAGACGATCAATAACCACGCCTGGAATGTTCCGGGCCACTCAGTGATTTTGGAACCGTAAAGACACTGCGGCCATGACTCTCGATGGGCGGTCTGTTCATTGCACCGTTCTTAGTTTGAGGTGCCGCAAGGCTGGAAGCCTTGATTTTACAGGTGGCGGACAGAGAGGGATTCGAACCCTCGTTACCTCACGGTAAACACGCTTTCCAAGCGTGCGCGATCGACCACTCTGCCATCTGTCCGTTTTCAACGAGATCGTTGTTCCCACTGGTCTTGCGGGGCCGCAATAGTGCGCGTGGCGGCTGAGTCGGCAAGTTGAATTTGCCTTTGTTTCTTCCCTGGCTGGAGACAGGACGGTTGAGATTCGAGGCGAGCCGTGGGCTTTCAATCCTCAAACCATGTCTCTCGAAGGTATCAGTGACAGCCGCAGCCGGTGCCGCAGCTGCCGCCGGAGGGGGCGCTGCTGCTGCTGCTGCTCTTGGCACCAGAGAAGCCGGTGCCGCCCACGATGACGCGGCGCACGGGCACACCGGTGTCGGGATGGTTGGTGAGGGCCTTGTCGTTCATGCTCTGCCGCACTTCGAAGCGCTTGGGGGCTTCGACCTCGTTCTGCGGCAGGGTTTCGTAGATGTAGGTGGGCATGGCGGGGAGCGGGGCGTTAGGCGGCGGCGAGGCGACGGGCTTTCAGTTGCTGGAGGTGCTGCCAGCTTTGCTTGAGCCAGTAGGCGGGCGAGAGCTTGGGCAGGTCGCGGTTCTGAGAGCGGATGTGGAAGAGCAGGTAGCCGATACTGCCGATGATGAGGTGCGGCATCCATACCGCGAGGAAGGCGGGGAGATGGCCGCCTTTGCCCAGGCTGACGAAGAGGTTATTCAGGAACAGGAGGCCGAAGAAGATGAATACGGAGCCTGCGATGCCGCCCAGGGCACCACGACGGGAGAAGGAGACGCCAAGAGGGGCAGCCATGAGCACGAGCACGAGTGATTGCAGGGGGTAGGCGAAGCGATGCCAGAAGTGGGTGCGGAACGCATTCAGCTTCTCGTCTTCCATGGTTTGATTGGCATTGAGGTAAGAGACGAGTTCTGAGACGCTGAGATTGTCAGGCAGTAGGGAGCCGCTGATGAGGCTCCAGGGTGTCTCGGGCCACCCGGGAAGATCAATGCGGGTCGTGCTTCGATTGTCCTGGACTTCGAATGACTTCATCTCCACAGCGGCTCCTTTGCCGTCGTAAGTGACTTTGATGCCGTTGTTCAGTGACCAGAGCCCATTGGACCACCAGCGGCCAGAGGTGCCATACCAGCCTGCGAGCAGTCGACCTTTATCGTCGGTCTGCCGCACTTGGATGTGACGAATTCTTTCGCGCATGGGGTCGAAGGGCATGGAGCCGATGAACCAAGTGCGATTGGTCTCCGTGTTACGGAACATGATGGACGCCTGGGCAGCGGAGGTGCCCGTCTTTTTCTCCAAGCTCATAGCTTGCAGTGCTGCGTCGCGCCGACCTTCACCACGGGGTGCCCAGTGGTAATTCATAGCCACGCCCATGAAGGAAATGTAGGCGCTGACGATGAACACGGGCCGCAGCACCTGCCAAAGGCTGCGCCCGGCGGTGAGCATGGAGACGATCTCGTTGGCACGGGACATCTTGGTCAGCGCATACAGCACGGAGAGCAGTAAGGCTGCCGGGGTGATGAAGACGTAGATTGAGGGCAGGAGATTGAGGTAGAAGGACATGACCACACCAGGCGGTGTGTTCGACTGCTGGAAGTCCTTCATATTGTCCAGCAGATCCATGAGCACCCATAGGGAACCAAAGGCAAAAAGACAGAAGATGAAGGGCTGGAGGAAATTCTTCAACGTGTAGCGGTCCAGGATCTTCTGGCGCGAATACCACATCAGCATGTAGGGCGGCGAAAGAATAATCACTAGCAGGAAGACCACCTTTAAGATGTAAGCGAGCACTGAAGCGGGCTCGCCCATGTAGCTGAAGTTGGCCGTTTCCCAGTAGGTGTGGGCTTCCCCCATCAAGGCCCAAACGGCGGCCATGACGCACGCGATTTCGGTTGGGAACACAAGGCGTCTCACGCTGGGCATGACGCGGATGATCTGAATGAAATACACCACGCTGCCCAGCATGGCGATCAGTCCGAGATAGGGACTGAGGTAATCGTAAACGAAGACCAGGGTAGGCGGATTGACATCCCAGGGGCGGTCAATCTCGGCGATCGCACGCTCGTGGTAGCCAAAGGCTTGGCAAAGCAGCACAACGGCGAT